>SMTZ1_10013180_pt1 | contig 16667 bp, 14 predicted proteins | sample DeeMarSWOR136_30_FD_25667 | JGI IMG/M metagenome (IMG submission 25667)
CGCAGCCTGTGCATGGCCTCCTGGACCTTTTCGACGGGGTACTCGTAGGGGAGCAGTTTTGCGTTCAGGTAGTCGTCGTAGGCTTGCATGTCGAAGTAGCCGTGGCCGCAGAGGAGGAAGAGGATGGTCTTCGCCTCGCCTGTCTTCTTACACCGTAAGGCTTCGTCGATGGTGGCCTTGATGGCGTGGGCGGGCTCGGGAGCCGGGATGATGCCCTCGGCTTTGGCGAAGAGTTGGGCGGCCTTGAAGACATCGATTTGGTTGTAAGCGCAGGTCTCAACCTGGTTCTCCGCGGCGAGGAGGCAGAGGGTGAGGGCCATACCATGGTAGCGGAGGCCTCCGGCGTGGATGGGGGGCGGGATGAAATCGTGGCCGAGGGTGTACATCTTGACGAGGGGGGTCAGCTTCGCCGTGTCCCCGTGGTCATACATGTATTCGCCCTTGGTGACGGAGGGGCAGGCGGTGGCTTCAGCGGCCACGAACCGGGTGTCCTTGGGCGCCTTCTTGGTCACCCGGTCGTGGTAGAAGGGCCAGAAGAGGCCGGAGAAGCTACTGCCTCCGCCGATGCATCCGTAAATCACGTCGGGGTAGTCATCCACCTGTTCGAGCTGTTTCTTGGTCTCCAGTCCCACGACGCTTTGATGGGTCAGGACGTGGTTGAAGACGCTGCCGATGCCGTAGTTCGCGTCGTCGTTGTGCAGGGCGTCCTCCACCGCCTCGCTGATGGCGATACCCAGGCTCCCCGAGCTGTCGGGGTCCTCTTTGAGGATGCTGCGTCCGGCCTCGGTGTGCGGGCTGGGGCTGGGGTGGACCTCGGCGCCCCACGTCTCCATCATGACCCGTCGATAGGGCTTCTGATCGTAGCTGATCCGCACCATGTAGACCGTGGCCTTGAGGCCGAAGGCCTGACATCCGAAGGAGAGGGCAGAGCCCCATTGGCCGGCGCCCGTCTCCGTCGCCACGCGTTCCTTCCCCTCCTTCATGTTGTAGTAGGCCTGGGGGACGGCGGTGTTGGGCTTATGACTGCCAGGAGGGCTGACGCCCTCGTACTTGTAGTAGATCTTGGCCGGGGTCTTCAGAGCCTTCTCGAGGCGGAGGGCGCGGAAGAGAGGGCTGGGCCGCCAGAGCCGATAGACCTCGCGCACCTCGGGGGGGATATCGATCCATCGGTCCTGGCTGAACTCCTGCGCGATGATCTCTTTGGGAAAGAGCAGGGGCACGATGCCGGGGCCGGGGGACCGGGTCGTGGGATCGATGATGGGGGGCAGGGGTTTGGGGAGGTCGGGGAGGATACAGTACCATTGTCGCGGGATCTCCTCCTCGGGTAAGAGGATTTTCTGGGTGGGCATTTTCGTCACTCCATGACGTATACGTTCATAGCTGGATAACGAAAGACATATTTAAGACTTATGGTACATATCTGTACAGTGATGGCCTTGTGGAAAAACATCAATCAGTTTTTCGAAGGCGCCCCCTCGAAGCTCAAGGTCGCCCGCCTCCTCGTCGAAGCCGGCCTCCGCATCGACGAGAAGGGAACAATCTACTGCGGCGAGATCGAGATCCCCGCGACCAAGATCGCGGCAGCCATCCAGGTCGATCGACGGGTCGTCAAGGCCACGGCCAAAGCCATCTTACAGACGCGGGAGCTGCGACGCCTCTTCACCAATCTGCGGCCCGCAGGCCCTCTGTTGCGGGACGTGGCCCACGACCTGGGGTACGGCGTGGTCGAGATCCGGGCACGCCCTGAGGCCGTGGGCATCATCGCCCAAGCGTCCCACCTCATCGCCCAGGAGGGGATCAGCATCATGCAGATCTTGGCCGAAGACCCGGACATCTATCCCGACCCCAAGCTGATCCTCATAACCGAGAAGCCCATGCCCGGGGAATTACTGCCCAAGTTCTTGAAGATCCCGACGGTCATCCGGGTGACGATATCGTAACGACCCCCTGGGGGTGCGGCCCCAAGCAGCCGAGCACCAACGCAGGTATCCGCCGAGGTCCCATCGGCCGACGCCATGAGCCCGCCCGCCGCTGTTCCATAAGTCTTTTATAGGAGGATGGGGGATGGGGGGACTTGTTGAGGGACGAGAAAATGGGGGATCGTTTTATCTAGCCGCCGCCTGACACAGACCACGTTTCTAGACACCACCTTACGTGACGGGGAACAGACGCCCGGAGTCTCCCTGACTCCCGAACAGAAGCTTCTGATCGCGAAACAATTGGACGAGGTCGGGGTCCAGATCATCGAGGCGGGGTCGGCCATCGCCTCAGATGGGGAAATGCGGGCCATCCACCTCATCGTCAAGGAAAAATTGGACGCAGAAATCTGCAGCTTCGCCCGCGCCCTGACGGCGGATATCGACGCCGTCATTCAGAGCGAGGCCCAGAGCATCCACCTCGTCGTGCCCACCTCCCCCGCCCACATCCACGCGAAGCTCCATAGGTCGGAAGACGCGGTGCTGGAGATGGCGGTCGACGCAGTGCAATACGCCAAGGACCACGGCTTGATCGTGGAGCTCTCCGCGGAAGACGCGACGCGGAGCGACCGGCAGTACCTCACCCAGGTCTTCAAGGCCGGCGTGGACGCCGGCGCGGACCGCCTCTGCGCCTGCGACACGGTGGGCATCCTCACCCCCGCGCGGTCCCAACGCTTCTACGCGGAGCTGAGCTCCGCCTTTCAGGTTCCGGTCAGCGTCCACTGCCACGACGACTTCGGCATGGCCGTCGCCAACTCCATTGCCGGCCTCCTGGGCGGCGCCCGGGAGGTCCACGCCACCATCAACGGCTTGGGGGAGCGCGCGGGCAACGCGTCCCTGGAAGAGATCGTCATGACGCTCTTCTCCTTGTACCAGGTGAAGCTCCCTCTCAAGACCCCGCTCTTCGCCAGTACCGCCCGCCTCGTGGCGAAGCTCACTGGTGTTCCCATTCCAGCCAACAAGGCCATCGTCGGCGAGAACGCCTTCACCCACGAGGCCGGCATCCACACCCACGGCGTCCGCGCCGCCCCCCTCACCTACGAGCCCATCGCCCCCGAGCTGGTGGGCGTGACACGACGATTTACGGCGGGGAAGCTCTCGGGCACCCACGGCATCCAGGCCTTCTTGGAGGAGACTGACTTAGAGCCCACCGAGGAACAGTTACGGGAAGTCGTACACCGCGTCAAGGCCCTCGGCGATAAGGGGAAGAAGGTCACGGACGTCGACGTGTACACCCTGACCGAGGCGATTATGGGGCTGCCCCCCCTCCGACCCATCCAGCTGGAGGAGCTGACGGTGATGACGGGCAACAAGATCACGCCGACGGCGGCGGTGCGAATCAACGTGGAAGGCGCTTTGTTGACGGAGGCCGCGGTGGGCATCGGCCCCGTCGACGCCGCCATCAACGCCATCAATAAGGCGGTGGGACGGGCCACCGACATCACCCTCGACGAGTACCGCGTTAAGGCCATCACGGGGGGCACCGACGCCTTGGTCGAGGTCGCCGTCCTGCTCAAGCGGGGGCACCGACGCGTCTCATCGGTGGGCGCCCACGGCGACATCGTCATGGCCAGCGTTGAAGCCATGCTGAGTGGGATGAACGTCCTGATGGCGAACCCCACCAAGAACGGTACCAACGCAAACACGAGACACCCGAAGACCCCGAGTTGAGAGAGGGTAATGATGAAAGCAAAGGAAGTAAAAGAACTCCCAGCAGCAAGATGTCTACTCTATGCTGATGGAATCGTAGCAGAGGACATGGACAAACCGTTCATCGCGGTGGTCAACTCCTTTAACGAGATCACGCCCGGCCACATCCACCTCCAAAGGCTGGGCAACCAGGTGAAGGCAGGGGTCCGCGCCGCGGGCGGTGTCCCCCTGGAGTTCCACACCATCGCCATCTGCGACGGCATCGCCATGGGCCACGAAGGAATGAAGTACTCCCTCCCCAGCCGCGAGACCATCGCGGACTCCATCGAAGAAATGATTCGGGGGAACGGCGTCTTCGAGGGCGCGGTCTACATCGCGTCCTGCGATAAAAACCTCCCCGGCCACCTGAAGGCCGCCGCCCGCGTCAACTTACCCAGCATCTTCGTCACTGGCGGCCCCATGATGCCGGGCCAATACGGGACGAGGCGGCTGGGCGTGAAAGCGGCCTTCGAAGCCCGATCCCAATACGAGCGCCAGAGGATCTCCCGAGACGTGTACGAGGAGCTGATACGGAACACGTGTCCAGGCGCCGGAAGCTGCTCCGGCCTCTACACCGCCAACAGCATGGCCTGCGTGACGGAGGCGCTGGGCTTAAGCCTGAAAATGTGTGCGTCGACCCATGCCTTGGACCCCCAGAAGGACGCGATGGCCTTCGAATCCGGGCGACGAATCATGGACCTCGTGGCGAAGGGCACCACCGTCAAGGACCTGGTGACGGAGGCAGCCGTTGAGAACGCCCTGCGGGTGGACATGGCCATCGGCGCCTCGACGAACACCCTCCTCCACGTCCCCGCCTTCGCCGAAGAGCTGGGCTTCGCCTTCGATCTCTCCAAGATCGACGCCTTAAACGCGAGCACACCCAACCTCGTGAAGCTGAACCCCGCCACGGAGCTCTTCATGATCGACCTCCATAAGGCAGGCGGCATCCCCGCCGTCATGGGCGAACTCCACAAGAAGGGGCTGCTCCACAACACGCGCACCGTGGACGGATGGCTCTTTGACCGGCTCGAGGGAGAGGAAACGCGCGACGCGAGAGTGATCCGGCCCATCGAGACGCCGTACTCCCAGACCGGGGGACTAGCCGTGCTCTACGGGAACCTCGCGGAGGACGGCGCGGTCATCAAGGAAGCCGCGGTCTCCCCGAACTTCCCCCGCGTCTTCCAGGGGCACGCCCGAGTCTTTGACAGCGAGGAAGAGGTGAACGCGTACCTGGCAACGGAGGACGTGGCGAAGGGCACCGTCCTCGTCATTCGCTACGAGGGAAAGATCGGGGGGCCCGGCATGCGGGAAATGCTCTACCCGACCTCCGCCATCAGCGGCTTAGGCCTCGACGAAGACGTGGCCCTCATCACCGACGGACGATTCTCCGGCGCCTCGAAGGGCCCGTGCATCGGCCACATCCAGCCCGAAGCCGCTGCCGGCGGGAACATCGCCCTTGTGAAGAACGGAGACCCCATCCGCATTGACCTAGACCGAAGACGGCTGGACGTCCTCATCGACGACGACGAACTGACGCGCCGACGACGCGGCTTCACCGTCCCGACGAAGCACGTGCCACCAGGCGCCCTCAGGAACTATCAACGCCTCATGGCGAACCCCCGGCCCTGACCCAAGGGCCCAATCACCTCCCCCGCTTCTTCGGGGTCCACGGTTCCTTCATCGGCTGCGGGGCCACGAAGCCGCCTCATCACACGGACTCCGCCACCACGCCCCCGACCCATCCACACCAGAAAGACAGCCTACGCATGCGACGAATTCCGGTTCCTAAAATCCTCTGAATCCAAGATGATGAAGGCGATGCCCCCGATCAGGACGCAGAGGCCCAGCCCCTGAGAAACCTCCAACAGATTCGTCTCTTTCCCATTCAGAAACAAGGCCTCCACGCCGGCTCTGACTGAGGCTAGGACGACGCCGACGACCGACATGGCGATGCCAACGTGATAGTGATGAATCCGGCGACGACGAAAATAGAAAGGATTCATGTTCAAGTATTGCCCCAGCTTATTCACGTACGCAATGACCACGCCGAGGGGGATCAACGGGATCATCGTGTCAAGAGGCAGATTTAAGGGTAGACGGCCGCCCAGCAACGCGGCGCTGGTGCTCGACGGCCAGTAAATCGATAGACAGCCGTCTTTAAAGGAGAGCCATAAGAGGAAGTGGGTATGAGCCCCCTGATTGTCCAAAATGAGGCACACCACTACAAAGACTACGAAGGCGAGGGTTGATACGCCCACCCGCCGATAATCTCTGTGCTTCTTGTGCTCGGCCAGGTAGGAGGCTTCTTCGAAGGACATCGTGATTCCATAGTATTTTATCATAGTATTTAAATGATTTATCCCCTCGGACGCGACTCCGCCACGGGTACTAGGCATGGAAATAAGAGGACGCATATGCGGCCTCTCACGGCCTCAGGACGAAAACGACCAAGCAGGTAGCGATCAGAAGAACGCGAGGGAAATAGGGCCCGGTAGTCAAAAGGACTAAATTAATATGAGTGAAGGAACATACCTGACAACTTCCAATACGACCCTATCAAACTATCCAAATGCGTGCTAGGACCCAGGCATACAGACCGAAACCAAGTCGCGAAGGCGGCCACAACCAGGAGACTGAGACGATGACGAAGATAAATCGCATCGAGCAAATTCGTCGATGGAAGACGAAGCGGAGGGCCGTAATCCTCGCTCACAACTATCAGCGTCCCGAAGTCCAAGACATCGCGGACTTTGTGGGCGATAGCCTCGAACTCGCCCTCTGTGCAGCTCAAACCGACGCAAAGGTGATCCTGTTCTGTGGCGTCAACTTCATGGCGGAGACCGCGGCCATCCTCAACCCCGAGAAAACGGTGCTGATACCCGACAAGAACGCCCGATGCCCCATGGCGGCCATGCTGCCTGCCGAGCTCATGCAGCACTATCGAGAGAAATATCCGACCGCTCAAGCGGTGCTTTACATCAACACCCTGGCGGAAGCGAAGGCCCACAGCGACGCCGTGTGCACTTCAGCCAACGCGGCGGAAATCGTGAACCGAATGAAGGGTCCCACCGTCTTACTGGGCCCAGACTGGAACCTCGTCCAGTACGTCAAAGAATACACCTCGAAGCGGGTGATCCCCGTCCCCAAGTTCGGGTACTGCCCCGTCCACATGCTCTTCAACCACGAAGCCATCCTCAAACTGAAGAAGACCCATCCTGACGCCGAAGTATTAGCGCACCCGGAGTGCGCCCCCGACGTCTGCGCGGTCGCGGACTTCGTGGGCAGCACGTCGAAAATGTACAGGCAAGCGCTGGTCTCGAAGGCCACGACATTCATCATCGCGACCGAGGTGGGCCTCATCCACCGGATGCAGCAGGGGCGGGCGGACGCCACCTACATTCCCGCGTATGAGGAGGCAGTCTGCGCTCACATGAAGCTGCATACCCTTGAAAAAGTCTACCAGTCCCTAGTACGTATGCGATACGAGGTAACGGTCCCGCCAACGATCAGGGCGTTGGCCCGAAACGCCGTTGAGGCGATGCTGGCAACACGGGAAACCTTGGCCTGATCACCCGCCACCCACTGGCGGAATGATGGCCACCACATCCCCCGCCTTCAGCGCCGTTTCAAAGCCGGCAAGCCGCTGAGCATCCACCCCGTTAACGAGGAATCTGATGGAGGGATCGATTCGCCCCCCGTCCGCCACATGCAGATAGGCGAAGGCCTCGTCACCGTACCGTAAGGCCACCGTCTCGATCAGCGCGAGGAGGCGGCATCCGTCCTTCAGGTCCAGCTCATCCTCTTTGGTCCCAGCCAACTCCCGCAGAGTCGTGAAGTATTTGACGCGAACCTTCATGTCCTCTCCACCCGAAAACGTGACGTATCCAGAGGGAAGCCCTAACACTACGTGGCGTAGGAGGATAATAAGAGTAGCGTTACAGCCGGTCCATCACGCGCAGAACGAGGCGGGTCACCGCCTATCAGGCATCGCGTTCAAAGGGGCGTTCCAGAGCGTAGAACCACTCATAATGAAGCACGCTGCGCGTGCAGGTGACGAACGGACAGCGAGACATCCGCAGACAATACCTCATGGCCCGAAGTCTGTTCCCCCATGAATCTGCTGTGCCCTCGTGACGCCCAAACCTTTTTAAAGACAAAGAAAAAAGTCAATAGCTAAACCCGAGCAAGGGGAGCGTCATGTCAAAGGAATACCGCGTCTACATCGACGGAAAATACGTGGCAAAGAGCGAAGCCAAGATCTCGGTCTTCGACCACGTCCGATTGGACGAGCATCTCACCCGCCTGTATGAGTCTGCGAAGTCCATTGACCTCCAGATCCCCCTCAGCCCCGAGGACCTGCGAGCGGCCATCCTCGAAACCTTGAGGCAAAACGAGCTGATCGACGCGTATATTCGTGTGGTCGTGACGCGGGGGATTGGCACCCTAGGATTGACCCCCGCGTCCTGTCCGATGCCGACGGTGATCATCATTACCGACTACCTGAAACCCCTCTTCGAAGGCGTCAACGTAAAAGCCGTCGTCGCCTCCACCCGAAGAAACGCGTTGACCGCCTTGAACCCCATGATCAAGTCCCTGAACTACTTGAATAACATCCTCGCCCGCATCGAAGCCATCAAGGCAGACGTGGACGAAGCCATCATGCTGAATCAGAACGGCACCGTTTCGGAAGGCACCGGCGACAACGTCTTCATCGTGCGGGAGGGGAAAATCATCACCCCGCCCCCCACGGCGGGTATCCTCCTCGGAATCACGCGAGACGCGGTGATCGCCCTAGCGAAGGAGGACGGCATTACGGTATCGGAGCAGGACTTCACCGTCCACGAGTTGTATAACGCGGACGAGGCCTTCTTATCGGGAACCGCCGCGGAAATCGTTCCCCTCGTCGAGGTCGACGGGAAAACGATCGGGACGGGCGACGTCGGGCCCATAACAGCGGCCTTAATCACCAAGTTCAAGCAGATACGGACGACGGGAACCCCTATCTACGATGACCCCGACTCATCGTGAACACGCCCCGTCGCCATCAGCAGCTAGAAACCAGCACGCCTCCTCCCAGTCGTAAGAGCCCCTAGAAATACATGGTCCGTCGGGTACGTGTATCCATTCATGACCCGTCATGGAGAACCTCTCCTTTGGGGAAGGCCCCCTTCGGGGATCCTCGTATCGTGGGGGGCGGTGGGAGAAGTTATCCAAAGACTTCCTCGATGTCCATACAGACCTCGGTCTGGGTGTCAATGATGCCGGGGATGTTCCTGAGCTTAACTGCGGTTTGCACCGCTTCTCGGAGGCTGGGAGCCTCATGGATGACGACGATGTCGTGTTCCCCGAAGATCAGGTAGACGCCTTGCACGTAGGGCAGCTTTGCCACGTCGCCCCGCGCCACCGCGAGGTAGGCCTCCCGCTCCCGGGCGGCCTCGACTTTTGCATAGGTGAGAAATAGTACTTTAACCACCTCAGCCAATAGTGCTAAGAAGATACGGGGAAGGTAAATAAGTGTATATCCGCTTCCCACCGGCAGGACGATGAGGGGGCCCCTGTGGATTACGGAGAGATCTATCGTCAGATGAAGCGCATCATGGAGCCACGCTCCGTCGCCATCATTGGCGCCTCGGGCAAGATTGAGAAAGTCGGGGGCGCCATCACCCGCAACGCCTTAGAGAGTGAGTACCGCGGACGCATCTATCTCGTTAATCCCAACACGACCTCCATCTTCGGGCGAAAGGTCTATGCGAGCGTGGAGAAGATTCCTGACGCGGTCGATCTGGCCGAGATCGTGGTCCCCGCGCCCAGCGTCCCCCACGTCATGGAGGAGGCCGCGAGAAAACAGGTGCAGGGTGTGGTCATCATCTCTGCCGGGTTTGCCGAGGTCGGGCGAGACCGCCTGCAGGCCCAGGTGGTTCGCATCGCCGCGGAGGCAGGAATCCGCGTGATCGGCCCCAACTGCTTCGGGATCATCAACACCGAGATCGGTTTAGACCTGTCCTTCACGTTTAGCAAGGCCTTACGCGGCTCCACCGCCTTTGTGTCCCAGAGCGGCGCCATGTGCTGCGGCACCCTCGACTGGGCCTACAAGGAGGAGATGGGATTCTCCAAGTTCATCAATCTGGGCAACAAGTGCGACGTGGACGAAGCCGACGCCCTGCTGTACTTAGTGGAAGACCCGCAAACGAAGATCATCGCCATGTATATCGAAGGCGTGACCCAGGGGCGTCGGCTCTTCGAGACGATGAAGCAGGTATCACGACGGAAGCCCATCGTGGTCTTAAAGGCAGGCACCACGGCGCCCGGGGCACGGGCCGCCCGGTCCCACACCGGCTCCCTCGCAGGATCGACGACCATCGTGAAGACGGCAGTCAAACAGTCGGGCGCCCTCTGGACCGAGGACATCGAAGAACTCTTTGACGCCGCCCAAGTGCTCGGCCAACATCCCGCCCAGGGGAGAAACGTCGCGATCCTCTCCAATGCGGGGGGACTGGGCGTGATCACAACGGACTGGTGCCACCGACTGGGGTTGCAGGTGCCCAAGCTGCCGGCGCAAACCGTAGACGAGCTTGAGGCCTTTTTACTCCCCATCGCCTCCACCGCGAACCCCATCGACATGACGGGGACCGCCGAGTACCACTGCTACAAACGCGTCCTCAATACGCTCTTACAGCTGGAAAGCATCGATCTGATCATCCCCATCTTTGTGTCGCAGGGCTTGATAACCTCGGATGGCCCGGCCAGGGCGGTCGTGGAGGAGGGAAGGAAAGGGGATAAACCCATCCTGGCCTTTTGGATGGGAGGGAACACCATAATCAATGGTGTCAGAATCTTGCGACGTGGCGGGATCCCCGTCTTCTCCTCCCCCGCACGGGTGGCCAAGGCCGCGGCTGCATTAGTCACGTACAGCGAGTACCGAAAGAAGGCGATAGCACTGGGCACGGTCAGGTGAAGCCCTCTGCGTGGCCGGGAAAGCCGAATAGGAGTTTTGATGGCGCTTTCCTCCGCGCCAGCTAGACGAATAGACGTCACAGGTTTCTATGAGACATAGTCCGAAACGCGTACATTCCAGAAGCCAGCTCGCACTGCGCGAGCGCCACCGGTCGAGGAGGGAACGCCACGCGCATCGGAATCCCCCTTTCTCCCTATTCCTCCCACATTCTCCCCATTTCTCCCAATCTCGCCCGGATTCTCCCGCCCAATACGCCGTTAATCAACGTCTTTCCGCGGATCACCCCGAATCCAACCGAATCTCCCACCACATTTTTTCTTTCGAATCCACAGCAGAGCTCGAGGCGGAAATGAAGGAATGGAAGCCATGAGCTAGCTAGTGTGGGCGTGATGTCTGGGCATGGGCTTGGGGGGATGGGCGTGCCGGCGCTGTGTTACCTTAGGTAACATTTATAAGCCGGGAACGTTACCATAAGTAACAAAGATGGGAGCAATGCAACTCAAGCTAAAGACCCAGGCGAAGAACGAAATCCAATTCCGCCACATACTCAACTACCGCGCCTTCAGGGAAGCGTACAGCGAACAAGACGAAAGCGAACTGCACTTCCTCGAAAAATTCTACGCCGCACGACTGCTCAGCGAGCGAGGGTGCGACAAAATATTTGTGAACGCGACGCTCACCGCCCAACCATCGACAGACGGGGAAAACGAGATCGGGGTAGACGTCTGCGGCATCACGGAGAACGGCTTCATCCTCGCCCTCTGCGAGACCACGGAGCCCACCACCGAACTCCACACCAAACTAGAGCTCCTCGCCGCCATCAGTAACGTGGACATCCTGCTGCTCTACCCCTTCACCATCGACGCACGCACCATCCTCGACCTCATTCCCCCCGACGCCGCAGACAAGTTTTCCATCGAACAAGTACCCTGGCTTGACACCAATCTGGAGACAGCCTTTCAAGAAGCCATGGAATTCATCGGCTTGCTCTGCAACGAGACGCGAGTGAAGATGCTACTGCCCCTACTCAAACACACGCGGAAGAAGAAAGATTACCGCGTGCGGATCAACCCCAAACTCGTCTACGAAAACATCGCGAACCTCACGGAACACAATGTCCTTCACGAGCTCTCCAGTAATGAGTACGCGTTAACTCCCATCGGGAAGCAGATACTAGGCGAGTATCTGACCTTCATACAGCGAATAAAACGCGCGTTAAAAGACGTATAGGAGGTGAAGAAGAACATGTCATGGGACGAAGATTTTGACCGTTGGATGAGACGATGGAGGCGAATGCCCTCCTTTGGCTTCGGCGCCTTCGAAGACATCGATCGCATGTTTGACGAAATGTTCAAGGAGATGCTGAACGACGTGCCAAAAGACCTTTACCGAGAACGAAAACTCCCCGACGGCGGCACCATCCGGGAAATCGGGCCCTTCATGTACGGGTACTCAATGACCATCGGCCCCGATGGAAAGCCCGTCATCCGCGAATTCGGAAACGTCAAGCCTTCGACGAAGCCCTCCGCCCTCGGATTCAAACGGCCTTCCTTAGAAGTCCGCGAGGAGCGGGAGCCCCTGGTCGACGTCATCCCGGAAGACGGCACCATCAAGGTCGTAGCCGAAGTGCCGGGAATCGAAAAATCGGACATCAAGCTGAACTGCTCGGAGAACCTGTTAACCATAAGCGTCGACGCGGAGAAGCGGAAGTACTACAAGGAGATCAGTCTCCCCACCGAAGTCGATCCAAAGGTTTCCAAAGCCACCTACAAGAACGGCGTCTTAGAAGTCGTCTTAACCAAAGTCAAGAAGAAGAAGCTGAAGGGCGAGACCATCTCCATCGAGTAAACGACGCCGCCCCTCAGTCCCCCTTTTCTTGAGGAAGCGCATAAAGCGGATATCTATCCGCTTCCTTTTTTTAGCTAGTTAACATTCCATCCTTTTTTTACCTCAGCTATTAGCATACCGTTCATGATGATGAAAGAAACGATATATCCAAATCACTCGTATGCGACACAGTAAGACGTACCGCACGCAGAAGAAGAGCGCCATGCCCCGTCCGGTCCGAATGGCAGACTATGATCCCCGATGGTCAAAGCTGTATAACGACGAGGAACGTCGGCATTTATGTTATATAATTATTATTTCGCCAGTGTAACTACAGAAGTCGACTAGCTAATACGTGTCTACCTCTTGTAAGATGGTAATATTAGTGATTGTCGAGAAAGGTTGTAAGCCCTCTCGGATCTAGGCTAGACTAGAAGGTTCCAGTCAAGGATTCGTGAAGACACAGATCAACAAAGCAGACAGTAGGAACACGCCTTTAACCTCGGTTAAAGGAAACAGTTGGTAATAGTCCAGCATCTATATTATTGCGTTCACGATCGTTAAGGTCATCTTCATCAATTGCTTTGCTTCCGTTAACGCGTCTTCCTTCTCTGACACATTGGCTTTGACGCTGCGGATTTGAATAAGCCATTCAACCTGAGCCAAAAAATCCAGTGGAGCGTCTGGATCCTTGGCTTCCTCACTCAAGGCGGTGGCCACAAGAAAAGACAGGGAAGAAGGGTCACCCAGACAATAGTAGATCGCGGTCTGCATTTTTCGCATAGCGAGCAGGGAGAGGTGAACGCGCGTCGAGGCGATGGGAGAAGTCTCGGCGGCGGCAAGATCGGCCTTGGCTTCTCTCAGGTAGCGAAGGGCCCACGTCTTTCGGTATTCGTCGATTAAGAGACGGCCCACGTACGTCGCCACGGGGAATTAGGCTATCCTGCGTTCGCGGGTGTTCATGAAGCTGGTGATGTAGCCCGCTATTTTGTTCCGAAGCCTCTTGGTCGAGTTGAGTAAGATCTCTTCGAGGAGGGTTTTATTTTCCTCGAAGTCCGTTGTGAAGCGATCGGGATGCTTCTCTAAGACTTCGTGGGCAAGCCTCTTCGTTTTGATCCTTCGCGATTTCCCCAAGTTCTGGTGGCCTCTGGGTCCTTGATTTTCGTTTGAGCGTTCGTTAAGCTTTGGAACTCTCTATTTATAAATCGTGGGTTTAAAAACCTTTTTTAACTTGGTGGCGAAAGAGAGTCCGGTTGAGGCCGCAGTGTACCATCTTTTCCGCACGAGCATTGACGACGTCTGGTTTTGTGTGGTGGTAGATGAGGAAACGCGATTGGTGTCCTGCGCGTTTTCGCCGACGGGACACGTAAACGGGATTTCGGCGCTGTTAAAGCCACTTCCCCCCGGCTCAGACATCCGGGAAGACGACGTGGACCCCTACGCGTTGAACGTCCTTCACAGCTTGCACCAGCTCTATGAGGGAACCCCGGTGGACGCGCGGTTTCCCCTCTCCTTTGACCACATGTCGGTGTTCAAAAGGAAGGCCTTGGAAGCGACGATGATGATTCCACGGGGATACGTCTCAAGCTACGGGGAAATAGCGCGAAAACTCGGGAAGCGGGGCGCCGCCAGGGCAGTCGGGCGGGTGGAAGCCACCAACCCGTTTCCCCTCGTCGTCCCGTGCCACCGGGTTATCCGGTCGACGCGTGCGCTGGGCGAGTACGGCGGGGGCCAAGAGGTGAAGCGAAGGCTCTTGGAACGAGAAGGCGTCCGCTTCCGCGGGAACCGGGTGGCGCGGGAATGCTTTTGGACCTTTCCCTCGTGACGCCCCCGGGTTATGTGGGGACCTCACAGCACGGTGACGGATTTCGCGAGGTTTTTGGGCTTGTCGGGATCACAATTCCGCGCCAAGGCCATGTAGTACGCAAACAGTTGTAAGGGAACAACGTACGGGACCGGCGATAATATCTCGGGGATGCCGGCTGGGATCTCAAAATAGTCGTCGGCTAAGCGCTTCACCTCGCGGTCGTCTTCGGCTAACACCGCAATGATCTTGGCGCCCCGCGCCTTCATCTCCATGATATTCCCGATGAGGGCGGGCCGCGTCTTATCCTGGGGACAGATGAAGATGACGGGGAAGCCTTCTTCGATGAGGCTGATGGCCCCGTGCTTACTCTCTCCCGCGGGATACGCGATGGAGGGGATGTAGGCGATCTCTAACAACTTTAACCGGCCTTCGCGGGCAGTGGCCGTGTTGATGCCGCGGCCGAGGAAGTAGAAGCACTTCGCGGTTTTATACTTCTCCACCACAGCCTTGACTTTGTCCTCCTGGTCACTGATGACTTTGTGAACGATGTCGGTGAGCTCGTCGAGCTTGGCGTCTAATTCGTCGATGCGTTCTTGCGAGACTTTCCCCCGCGTCTTGGCCAGGGATAAGGCCAACTGCGCCAGCACCAAGAGCTGGGAGGTAAAGGTTTTGGTCGCGGCCACGCCGATCTCGGGGCCGGATTGTTGACAGAGATAGGCGCGGGACACCCGGGTCAGGGTGGAGCCGATGGAGTTCGTCAACCCGAGGATGGTGGCTGCCCGGAATCGGGCGTGGTCGATGGCGTGGAGGATGTCCGCGGTCTCCCCGGACTGGCTGACGGCGAGAATGGTGCTCTCAATGTTGACGGCGTCCCCGTACTGCTCGATGAACTCGGAGGCGATGATAGGGTGGGTGGAGAGGTTACAGAGGTTGGAGAACATATAGGAGGCGGCTAAGCATGCATTGTAGGAGGTGCCGCAGGCCAGGAGGTAGATCTCGCGGGACCGATCCAGAAACGTGGTGATCAGGTCGATGTACCGCCGCTGCAGCCGCATCGCGTCTTCGAGGCAGCGCGGCTGCTCATGAATCTCCTTCAGCATGAAGTGGGCGTAGCCCTGCTTCTGCGCCAGCTCCACCGACCAGTCAATACGTCGGAAGTCACGGTGCACCGGCGCCCCATCACTAATGCGGACAAGCTGAACGTGGTTCTCGTGGAGCACACCTAGTTCGCCGTTGTGAAGGTCCAGCACCTGGTTGGTGACGGGGAGCACCGTGGGAATGTCCGAGGAGACGTAGGTGTTGCTGTCCGATACGCCCAGGATGAGGGGGCTATCCCGTCGAGCACAGACGATCGTGTCGGGCTCATCGATGTGGAGGAGGGCGATGGCGTAGGAGCCCTCCAGCCGCTTCAAGGCTTCGCGGACACTCTCGACGAGGGACAGGCCTTGCGTCAGGTAATCCTCGACGAGGTGGGGGATGACCTCGGTATCCGTTTTGGACACGAAGCGATGGCCCTTGAGGAGCAACTCGTCCCGTACTTCGCTAAAGTTCTCGAGAATCCCATTGTGCACGACGGCGATTTTCCCCTCGCAGTCCATGTGGGGATGCGCGTTAACCTGCAAGGGCGCGCCGTGGGTGGCCCACCGCGTATGCCCGATGCCCACCCGCCCCTTCAGGTCGTCTAAATCCAGTTTTCGGTGGACATCATCCACCTGGCCGCTGTCTTTTTTCACGTGTAACCGTCCAGCGTCGATTGTGGCCACGCCGACCGAGTCATAGCCCCGGTACTCGAGGCGTTTCAGCGCCTGATGGATAAGGGGCGCCGCCTTCCCCTCATGTAGGACGCACCCGAATATACCGCACAACAGCCAAGTCCCTCTTAAGAAGTTAGAGTAGATATGTCGTTAATCTGTCTTTAAGCTTCCTCTCTAAAAACATTTATGAATTATTCTTCGCCTATATGGACCGATAGAGAGGCCGAATCGTAAGCAGAATCAAGAGCTATGTAAGGGTATGACCGAAGTAAGGCGGGAGGTGAGTGTAGTGCGGTTCAGGGAAGGCGACTTCGTGGAATCCAAGGAAGGCCTGATCTTCGACGTGAAAGGGATCCTGCACCCGCCGGATCGGGTCATAGCCTTCGTGCGGTATATTCCCAGTCTTGAGGGAGATCGCGCGCGTCGCGGTGTGAGGTACCGTAAAATCTACGAGTTGTCGGCGAGATACGATTTTCTCACGACGCATTATCCGCAGTACCTAGTTCAGGATGAGGTTTTGGGGGCGTGCGTCAATGCGGTGCCCGTGCACGACCTGGTTCACCACTACCAACCGCAAGACAAAACCCGGCAGCTCCTCTGCAACAACCGGGTAGACGGGGTGGAGCGGGACGCGGTGGACTTCCTCACGCTCTTATGGG
>SMTZ1_10011365_pt1 | contig 16665 bp, 20 predicted proteins | sample DeeMarSWOR136_30_FD_25667 | JGI IMG/M metagenome (IMG submission 25667)
GCGCCTGCAGGCGCGTCTGGGCTTGGACACTGGGAAGGCAGAGTTCGCCGCCTGGGACTATGGCAGCCCAGCGGACGTGATAGGCGAAATCAACGCGCTGGCACCGATCTACGGCGGGATCAGCTACGATCGCGTCGAGAATGCGGGCCTGCAGTGGCCGTGTCCAGCTGCCGAACACCCCGGCACGCCGATCCTGCATGTTGGCAAGTTCTCACGCGGCCTGGGCAAGTTCAGCCCTGTGGACTGGCAGCCAGCCAAGGAGATGCCAGACAACGAGTATCCGTTGCTGCTTACTACCGGGCGCGTGCTGTACCACTGGCACGGTGGGACAATGACACGCCACTCGGCCGGCCTGGACGCAATCTACCCAGAGGCGCTGGTCGAGATCAATCCCGACGACGCAGCAAGGTTAGGCATACGGGACGGTAACGTCGTCAAGGTCAGCTCGCGCCGGGGCGAGGTGCTCGCCAAGGCTGAGGTCGTCGATCGGCCCAACGCAGGTGTGGTCTTTATGACCTTCCACTTCCGCGAAGCTGCTGCGAACCTGCTGACCATCGCTGCTTTGGATCCCGTGGCCAAGATTCCGGAGTACAAGGTCGCGGCAGTGCGCATTGAACTAGTGTCTGCCGAGGCGCCAAGTCCAGGCTAGCGCCTGGGAAGCCGTTCGGCAATCCGGGATTGCGCATAGACCTGGCGAAGGCTGGGGCTGTCCGACCCGGTCGACGCCACCCGCTGAGCGACCACGGACTTTCCGACAGACGTGTGGCCCTGCAGGCCACACGTCTGTATTGTGTTAAGACAATTGGGCAAAGCGCTCTGCGATGTTATAATCTGAACGTTCACTGCTGTCCAGCACGAAGAGGAGTACGAATGAACGGAACAGGGGAAGGGAAAGCACGACCGATCCCATGATGCTTATAGAGTACAAAGCCATACGGGTGAATGGAAAGGCCATAAGCCAGGTGCGGGACACCGTCTGCACTGAAGACGTCTTTCGTCTCTATCTGAACGACCAGTTCTTGACGGAGTTGGTGGCGAGTCCCGAGCAACTAGAGGAGCTCGGAGCAGGCTTTGTGGTCTGTGAGGGCCTGGCCGAGCAAGTCGATGCCGTGAGCGTGTCCGGGAATGAGATTCGGGCTTGCGCAAGAACCAGCGGGGACATCCAATGGGAGCTGAGATCCTGCGCGAGTGTTGGGCTCAGGAGATCGCCAAGAGAAGTGGAGTCATCCCTCACCATCGAACCGCAGGCCGTGTTCCGCATTCGTCAGGCAATTGAGTCAGAAGCCTGGAGAAAGACGGGTGGTTTGCACCGCTCAGTGCTCTTTATGAACCATCAACTGATCATCGGAAGCAACGATGTGGGCAGGCACAACACGGTCGACAAAGTGGTCGGCTATGCCCTCTTGAACGACCTGGACCTCGGCGCTTGCGTCCTTGGTTGCAGCGGCCGACAGCCAGCAGGGATGGTAACCAAGGCTGCCAACGCAGGCATTCCAATCATTGTGTCAAAGGCTGCCGCGACAGACAGAGGCATCCTGACAGCGGAACAGGCCGGCGTCACGCTCATCTGCTTCGCAAGAGATGAGCGCTTCACGGTCTACACACACCCCCATCGGGTGCGCGGGATTGTGACAGAAGCACCGTGATGGGCAGCCGCACTGGTGAAGACGCTGAGGCACCCAGAGATGGCTCCGTGCCAGAGGCCAGTGTCATCATCCTGGCTGGTGGAGAAAGCCGACGCCTGGCGCTAGACAAGGCGCTACTGGTGTTGAACGGCGAGTGGCTGCTGGCCCGCATCGTGAGCACATTGGCCCCGCTCACTGATGATCTCCTTGTGGTTGCGAATGACACACAGCACTTGGGACGACTCGCCGCTCGCATCGTGCCGGATGTGTATCCGGGCACAGGGCCGCTGGGCGGCATATATGCTGGCCTGCGGGCCATGCGATACGAGCGTGGTCTGGTGGTGGCCTGCGATATGCCATTGCTGAATCTGGGGCTGCTGCGTTACTTGATTCATGTGAGCTGCGAGTCAGAGGTCGTCCTGCCCCGCATCGGTGACAAGACAGAACCGCTGCACGCCGTCTACACCAAGACCTGCCTGCGCGCCATTGAGGATTCCCTGAAGCGGGGAGAACGGCGCATTATTGGGTTTTTCCCCGAGGTGCGCGTCCACTACGTGGAGCGAGAGGAGATTGAGGGCTTCGACCCACACCACCTTTCCTTCTTCAACATCAACACAAGGGAGGAGCTGGCCTTGGCACGCCAGCTGAGTGGCCATGGGGACTGGGATTGAAGAAAGCACGACTTTGCGCTATAATTAGGAGCAGTTTTATCCGAATAGTGGGCCAATGCACGAACTGTCGATCACTCAAAACATCCTGAACATTGTGGTTGAGCACGCCAAGCGAGCCGAAGCCCAGCGCGTCAGGGCCATCAACCTGGTGGTGGGAGATCTAACTGGGTTTGTGGATGATTCTATTCAGTTCTATTTTGACATGCTCAGCCCGGACACGCTCGCCGAGGGAGCGCGGCTCAACATCCAGCGCGTCCCGGCAAGGGTCTGTTGCCGATCCTGTGGTGAGCAGTTCAGTCCTCAGGACTATAGCTGGGTTTGCCCAAGATGCTCGGCACTCGGCGGCGATGTCCTCTCGGGACGCGAGTTTCGAGTGGAGAGCATAGAAGTCGAGTAGAGGCTATTCCTTGTGACCCACAGCCAATCAGGGAGGAACAGACAATTGAAGGTTTCGGTGGTCAAAGACATCCTCAGCGCAAACGACCAACTGGCCTTGCAGAACAGGCAACTGCTCGACAGTGCAGGCGTCTGTGTGCTCAATCTAATGGCTTCTCCTGGCAGTGGAAAGACGAGTTTGATCCTGCGCACCATCGATGCACTGCGTGGCCGTCTGCGCATCGGTGTCATTGAGGGGGATATCGCGTCCACCGTTGATTCCGATCGCGTCGCTGCCAAGTCGGTCCCCGTAGTGCAGATCAACACCGGCGGGCAGTGCCACTTGGATGCACCAATGGTCCAACGAGGGCTGGCTCAACTGCCGCTCACTGAGCTTGACGTGCTCCTGATCGAGAACGTCGGCAATCTGATCTGCCCTGTCGACTTTAGGCTGGGTGAAGACGTGAATGTCGTGATAGCCAGTATCCCCGAAGGGGACGATAAGCCGTACAAGTACCCGGGCATCTTCGTTGCTGTGGATGCAGTGGTTATCAACAAAGTAGATCTGATGCCGTACTTGCGCTTTGATATGACGGCCTTCCGTGAACTGATCGCCGGTATGAATCCAGGTGTGTCCATCTTCGAAATCTCTTGCGAGACAGGACAGGGCATTGACAGCTGGGCAGAATGGGTAGCGAAGCAAAGGTCAGCAAAACTCGACGAGTAATTGTGGATACGGCAGATCCACAGGCCGCAAGCTACATCGAACTCACTGGAGTTGTGCAGGGCGTTGGATTCCGGCCTTTTGTGTACAACCTAGCCTTGGAGCACGGACTGCGAGGTTGGGTCCGCAACACCTCGGCGGGAGTTCAGATCGAAGTGGAAGGCTTCCCAGGCGCAGTGGAGGCCTTTGCACGGGACCTGGTGGCCAAGGCACCACCACTGGCACGTATCGAGAGTATCTCCGTGCGCGATATTGCGCCCAACGGCGTCGGGGGCTTTGCCATCCTGCAGAGCCAGCCACAGGCGGGTGCCTACCAGCTGGTGTCACCAGATATCGCAACGTGTGACGACTGCCTGCGAGAGTTGTTTGATCCACAGGACAGGCGCGAGCGATATCCGTTCATCAACTGCACGAACTGCGGCCCACGGTTCACCATCATCAAAGACATCCCGTATGATCGCCCCAAAACAACGATGTACAAGTTCCCCATGTGCCCGGATTGTCAGGCAGAATACGACAATCCGACAGATCGCCGCTTTCACGCGCAACCGAACGCGTGCCCGGTATGTGGCCCGCACCTGCGCATTGTGGAGCAGGCGCAACCCGAGGCTCAGTGCGTGGGCGATCAAGCGGTCATCGAAAGGGCAAGCGCTCTGCTCAAGCTGGGCGCGACCGTCGCTGTGAAGGGCCTCGGCGGCTTCCAGCTCGCCTGCGATGCAACAAGCGTGCAGGCGGTCCAGCGCTTGCGAGGGCGCAAGCGGCGCCCGCACAAGCCATTTGCCCTGATGATGACCAGTATGGATGAGATCAGGCGCCACTGCTTTATGACGCCAGATGAAGAAAGACTGCTAACCTCAGCAGCGAGTCCCATCGTGTTGCTCCGGTGGCGCGATGGCTCCAGCATCGTGCGCGGTGTGGCTCCGAATAGCCGTTATCTGGGCGTGATGCTCCCCTACACACCGCTACATCACCTTCTGCTCCGCGAAGTCGGACGCCCACTCGTAATGACCAGCGGTAACCTGTCCGAGGAGCCCATTGCCAAGGATAACGACGAAGCTCTGCGTCGCCTGGAGGGGCTAGCGGACGCCTTCCTGCTCCACAATCGGGACATCCACTCGCGTTATGACGACAGCGTGTGGCTTGTCCCACTGAGCGAGAGGCCTCAGCCGATCCGTAGGGCCCGCGGGTATGCCCCATTCCCAGTTCGGCTCGGTTTTCCGGTGGGGCAGATTCTGGCTTGCGGAGCTGAGCTGAAGAACACGTTCTGCCTGACGCGAGATCAGTACGCATTCGTCAGCCAGCACATCGGGGACATGGAGAACCTGGAGACGCTGACTCATTTCGAGACGACCGTCGAGCTGTACGAGCACCTATTCAGGGCCAAGCCGGCAGCGATTGCCTGTGACAGACATCCCGACTACATGGCGACACGATACGCTCAGGAGCGGGCTCAGACCGAAAACCTGCCTCTGTTCTGCATTCAGCACCATCATGCACACATCACCAGCTGCCTAGCGGACAATGATTGGCCTCACGATGGCGGGCCAGTTATCGGGATTGCACTGGACGGAACCGGCCTCGGCAGCGATGGCCACATCTGGGGTGGCGAGTTTCTGATTGCCGATTACCGCTCATTCCGGCGCTTTGGGCATCTACAGTATCTGCCGCTGCCGGGTGGCGACACTTCAACTCGCAGGCCATACCGCATTGCCGCCGCCTACCTGCAGCAGTGCCTGGGAGAGATCCCCAACCTGCCATTTCTCGACGCCGTACCGCAGCGGGAGATTCAGATCGTTCAGCAAATGGTCTCCCGGGGCATCAACACGCCTTTGACGTCGTCATGCGGCCGACTTTTCGATGCTGTCAGCGCACTGCTCGGCATTCGTCTCGAGACAAGCTACGAAGCCCAGGCAGCCATCGAGCTGGAGATGGCCGCCGGCGACCCGAAGAGGGACACTTTCCAGCCCTACCCCTTCTCCATCGAGAAGCAGGGCCAAGTGCACGTGCTGCGCCTGGACACGCTGCTGCAGGCCATTGTCAGTGCCACCATGGCAGGCACAGCTGACGGCGAGATTAGCGCGTCGTTCCACATCACCCTGACAGAAATGACCAGTCAAATGTGCCGGATAGCACGAGAGGAGACAGGACTGAGCACGGTAGCACTCTCCGGAGGCTGCTTCCAGAACCGTCAGCTATTGCGCCTGACCGTCGATGCACTCCAGGCTCAAGGATTCCGCGTCCTGCTGCACCGCCAGGTACCCTGCAACGATGGGGGGCTGTCCCTGGGGCAGGCTGTGATCGCCCATTTTCTGAATGGAGGTAGCGCCTAGATGTGTTTGGCCGTGCCCGCACGGGTCCTATCCATCCAAGGACACGAGGCTGAAGTTGACCTCAGCGGGGTCCGACGCGTCATCAGCGTGGTGCTCACTCCAGAGGTTGGCGTCGGTGACTATGTGCTGATCCACAGTGGCTTTGCCATCAACGTGCTCGACCAAGAAGAGGCTGAGGAAACGCTCAAGCTATTCCGCGAACTGGACGAGTTCACGGCGACGATGTACCAACAGCAGGGCCATTCGGCAAGCGATGAAGTACATTGACGAGTTCCGCAATCCTGATGCTGTGCGGCGGCTGCTGGAATGGATTCGAGAGCGCTCCACACGCCCTGTCCAGTTGATGGAATTCTGCGGCGGACACACGCACGCTGTACTGAAGTACGGGTTGCGTCAACTACTGCCCCCCGCCGTGCGACTGCTCTCGGGACCTGGATGCCCGGTATGTGTCACAGCAAGCAGTGATGTAGATCGGGCCATTTCGATGGCACACCTGCCGGGTGTGGTCATGAGCACATTCGGTGATATGATGCGTGTGCCAGGCAGCTCCGTTGGCAAGGCCAGCGGGCGCAGCCTGCAGGACGCAAAAGCACAGGGGGCAGACGTCCGCATGGTCTATTCCACGCTGGACGCCCTTTCCATCTCTCGCGCCAATCCTGACCGTGAGGTGATCTTCCTGGGCATCGGCTTTGAGACGACGGCTCCCACCGTAGCAGCTGCCGTGTTGCAAGCACAGGCTGAAGGGCTGGAGAACTTTTCCGTGTTGTCGCTGCACAAGCTAACGCCTCCGGCGACAAAGACCATCCTTGACGCCGGCGAAGTGCAGCTATCGGGCATTATCGGCCCAGGACACGTTACGACCATTATCGGCTCGGATGCCTGGGAGTTCCTCGCGCTCGATTATGGCATCTCCTGTTCGATCGCCGGCTTCGAACCGGTCGACATCCTGCAAGCCATTTACTTCCTGGTGGATTCAATCGAAAAGAACACACCGGCGGTCCGCAATGCCTATAGACGCACTGTGCACGCAGAGGGCAACCTGGTGGCACAGAGAATAATGCAAAGAGTCTTTGAGGTCCGAGATGCGGAGTGGCGCGGTCTGGGCAATGTGCCGAACAGTGGCTTGGCGCTTCGAGACGAATATGCCACATTCGATGCCTCCCGACGCTTCGCGGTCGAAGTGGGCCCCAGCGCAGAGCCAAAGGGCTGCCGCTGCGGTGAGGTGCTGCGAGGCGTTGCCGAACCATCCGAGTGTCCTCTCTTCGCGCGGGTCTGCAGTCCCGAGCATCCCATCGGCCCCTGCATGGTGTCCAGTGAGGGCGCCTGTGCCGCACACATGCAATATGGCGAGGCATAGATGTCCAACGACACCATCGTTCTGGCACACGGCAGTGGGGGAAGACTAACCCATAATCTGATCCGCGACGTCTTCGTCAGGCACTTTTCCAACCCCATGCTGAACGCCCAGGATGACGCTGCCATCTGGACGCCACGTCCTTCAGAGGCAGCACGGCTGGCATTCAGCACAGACAGCTATGTTGTTCAGCCCATCTTCTTCCCCGGTGGAGACATCGGCAAGCTCGCTGTGTGTGGCACCGTCAACGACCTGGCAATGGTAGGTGCACAACCCCTCTATCTGAGCGCGAGTTTCATTCTCGAAGAAGGGTTGCCACTGGCGGATCTGGAGCGGATCGTCGCATCCATGGCCGCGACGGCCCACGAAGCCGGCGTGGAGATCATAGCGGGCGACACCAAGGTCGTCGATCGGGGCAGCGCCGATCAAGTCTTCATCAGCACCGCCGGCGTCGGTGTGGTGCCAGATGGGATTGCCATCTCCGGGGCAAACGCGAAGCCAGGCGACCTGGTCATCGTCAGCGGCCCGATAGGCGTGCATGGCTTGGCGATTATGAGCCACCGAGAGGGCCTGCAGTTCTCTTTTCCCTTGGCAAGCGATTGCGCGCCGCTCAACGGCCTAGTCACGGCTATGCTGCGGGCCGATACCCAAATCCATTGCCTGCGAGATCCGACGCGAGGTGGCCTTGCGACCACTTTGAACGAGATTGCGGGCCAAAGCGAAGTAGGGATTGAAATCGACGAAGCTGAGGTGCCCATACCGGAGAGTGTGCAAGCGGCGTGCGAGTTGCTGGGGCTGGATCCGTTCTACGCTGCCAACGAGGGCAAGCTGGTGGCCGTAGTGGCAGCAGAGGCGGGAACGGCGATCCTCGACGCTATGCAAAGCCATCCATACGGCCAGGCGGCGGCAGTGATCGGCCGCGTGACTTCGACCCATCGCAGCCGTGTGGTGCTGCGGACGGTGTTGGGCGCCCATCGTATCCTAGATATGCTGACTGGGGCGCAACTGCCGCGCATCTGCTGATATGAGCACCTCTGACTTGGCAACCGGGTGCCATCACTGCCCGTCCCAGCATTCAGGACATGAGAACAGGTGCCTACCCATTTTGAGCTGACACGTAAAGGAATGCCACGTGGTCGCTGTCGACGTACTCAGAGGGAGCCAGCTGTTCTGCACATTGCGGGACGAAGAGCTACACAAGATCGCTCCCCTTTGCCTTGAGGAGCGCCATGAGAAGGGCACCTGCACCTTCAGCAAAGGCGATGCAGCCGACAGGCTCTACTTGTTGTTAGAAGGAGCGGCAAAGGTGCAGCAGGAGATCCGCCCCCAGCCAGACACCTACCAAAACACCACGATTTCAATAGACATGCCAGGGGACATGATCGGTTGGTCAGCACTGGCGAACCCGCGCCGACTCACTGCGACCGCCTGTTGCCAGACTGATGTGCGCCTGGTGGCGATTGAGGGCTGGGCGCTGAACCAGCTTCTGGAACAGGATAGCCACATTCGGTTTGTGGTAGCGAAAGAACTGGCGGGCATAATCGGTCAGAGGCTGAGGCAAGCAAAGGAACAAGTATTCGAGCGTGCGGTGGGATCACTGTAGAGAGCTGGTGGCAAGAGCGGCCGTGCGCTGGCGCATGGCCGCTCTCCTTTCCAGCCGTTGGAAGCTGCGCTCATGCAGCCTTGGGGAAGGCAAAGCTGAATTTGCTCCCCTTGCCTTTTTCGGACTCGACCCACATCCTGCCACCGTAGGACTCGGGCCAGTGCCTTGTCGCTCCATCGCCTTGGCTTCTTCCGTACGGTAGAATTCCTCAAAGATGTGGGTCAGCTGCTCCGGTGTCATGCCAATGCCGGTGTCACGAACCGCGCCCACTACGTAGTTGGGGTTCTGCGATAGGGTGACGACCACAATACCACCGGACTCTGTATACTTGATGGCATTGCTGATTAAGTTAGTCCACAACTGTTTGATGTGATCAGGATTGGCCTGTACAGGTGGCAGATTCGGCTCGATCTGGACGGTGAACAGGAGATCCTTCTCTTCGGCACGAGCCTGCATCAGATCTGTGACACTGTTGAGAACATCCGCTACGTCCACGGACTCTAGATCCTGCTTTTGCCTCTGCCTTTCCTGCAAGTGAGCGAGGTCGAGGAGATCGCTGATCAGGGCCAACTGTTCCAGTGCACGACGCTCGGACTTGGCAATGATCTCATTCTGCTTCTCCTTTGGCACGTAGCCATCGAGAATGAGCCGCAGGTAGCTTTGAATGGCTGCCACCGGTGCGCGCAATTCGTGGGTGACCAAGCGGATGAACTGAGCCCGTGCTTTCTCTAACTGCTCCAGTCGGGCATTGAGCTTCGCCAGTTCCCCAGCCCTCACCTCGCAGGACAGATTAGCCTCCGTCAGCTCTTTCTCCCTCTCACGCAGAGCTGCGACAATGCTGGAAGCAAAGTAGGCGGTCAGAAATGCGGTGATGAACAAGGTGAAACTGACGGTAAAGACATGAATAGGCTCCTTGAACCGCACGGGCAAGCGAAACCCGGACAGGTTATGATGGGGGATAAGCCCCAACCACTCCGCGACAAGAAGCGCAAGAAAGAAAAGACTAGCCAAGCCGGCATAGACAAAGCTGGCCGTCTGCGATAGCAAAATGCTGGCGACCACCACGTAGACGAGGTAGAAAAAGAAAAAGGGAGTCTCCAGCCCGCCAAGGTAATGGAGAAAAACGGTCAGCCACAGGATGTCCAGTATCAGCTGCACGTGCGTGAAGCCTACATATCGCTCAGGAGAGGCTCTTGTGGCACGCAGTCGTCGGGAATACAGACCGAAGAGAGCATTACTCGCAGCGAAGCCGCCTACCGTGGCCAGCAAAGCAGGCATCGGCAGGATATCGGGGAGAAGGTAGTTGGCCGCAAGGACGATAAACAGTCCACCCACAGCCATCAGCCACCGGGAGTGGATCAACCAATCGGTGCGCTCACTCAACTCCTCTACTAGAGGGATATGGAACCTCTCGGTCACAGCTCAGCCCCTTGCTCCTCGCAAGCTTCGAGGGTATCAGCAGCCCGCAGAAAACAGCGAGGATAGTGCCAAGTGCACGCACGTCTCTGCACGAGCCTCTCGGGTCCCAGATGCACCGTAGTACCGGTGATGGCGAGGAGGAGGATACTTCCTCTCGACGAAGCCCAGGCCGAGAAGGCGCTAGCATCAATGCGACGCTTGTCCCGTGAAGACGGGCGTACAACTGCTACTCCGGCCGCAGTCCGATGGAACATCACGTCTGACATCAGGCCCGCGATGTGCAACTGCGAACCTCTACGGAAATCGAGAGTCACCCGAACAGGCCACTACGATCGCGTAACTGTCTCTTCAGCAGACCGCCAGGACAGGTGTGGATCAGGGCAGCTCGAAGTGCTCGCGCAATGACACCACGGCGTCGTCAATCCGATCGCCATCAATGAGGCAAGAGACCGTAGAAATCGACGTGCTAATGGCCAGAATGTTGATACCGGCGTCCGCCATCGCTTCAAAGACGGCCGCTCCAATTGCCGGTCGTTCTCGGAAATCGGGACCAAACACGGACACCAGGGCCACATTGCGCTGACTGACAACGTCTTCGGCATCGACAGTATCCCTGACTGGCCCAAGCGCCTCCAGCGCGGCGTCAAGGTCATCTTCGTGGACACAGAAAACAATGTGACTGTTGTCCGCCAAGTCGATGCATTGCACAATGAACTCGACATTGATGTTGCTGTCACCCAGCGCGCGCAGCACGTCGCAAGCCAGGCCACACCGGTCGGGCGCTGACATGACACCAATCCTGGCTAGCCGCTCGTTGCGGATTATCCCTCCCGCCTTGACTTTGGCCACCATCACAACTACCTCCTATATCGTACCAGTTGCGGTATGCGCCGGTTGCCTACACAGCGACCGTGTCAATCGAGAAACACACCACGCGACCACCCTGAGATGAGTCACAAAACTGATGATAGCTCAAATGCAGCCCTTCGCCAAACGAAGGGACTGGCCGAAGAAGGCAGTCGAGGTGGGAGAGATCGTCCCATGGCAAACCTCCGAGGTCCCAGACGTCACCCTGGCTGCCCAGCATCTTGACGGAGCCGCCTGAAGATGGCCGAGCAGATGCTCTTAAACCTCGGAGGTCTGTTCCTGACGCGTGATCTCTGGTCGTCAGCGACTCAGCAGCTCCTCAATGCGCTGCAGCAGGACATCGGGGGGCACTGGTTTGGAGAGAAAGCCATCGATGTGGATGTACTCATCGGTGGGAAACAGCGCCGCGTAGTCAGTATTGGCGATAGACGTCACCATCAGGATTGGAACCCTCTTCTGGTCTGGATTCTCTTGCATGCGTCGGCTCATCTGCAAGCCATCCAGAATCGAAGCCATAATCACATCCAGGATCACCAAGTCAGGCGCCTCTGACTCTACCTTGGCCAGACCTTCGTCGCCATCTGCCGCACTGACCACGGCGTAGCCATGGGGTTCCAGAGTCAAATGCATCGCCTCGACAAAGTCTGGATCGTCGTCTACAACCAGGATCTTGCCCTTGGTCACCACTTCCTCCTCAATCCCATTCCCTAACGCTCTACGCCACAACCGGGCAGCGCCCGTGCGTGACGTGATAGTCGTACTCATCGCGGAAGAGCTGCAAGCCACTCAAGATGGGATTCGCGGCCGCATCGCCCATCGGACAGAACGTCCGGCCAAGCATGCCTCGCGCGACCTCTTCGAGACGCTCGACGTCTCCCGGCTTGCCCTGACCATTCTCCAGGCTCTCCAGAATGGAGAGCATGCGTGTGGTGGCGGTTCTGCATGGTGTGCAATGCCCGCAGGACTCGTGCTGGAAGAAACGCATCAGCCGCCGGCCAACATCAACCATGCATGTATCCTCGTTCATCACGATCACCGCACCGGTGCCGAGCATGGAACCCGCCGCTTCCAGTGATTCAAAGTCGAGGGTGATATCCAGTTGGTCGGCCGCAAGCATCGGCGTCGAGGCACCTCCCGGAATGACCGCTTTCAGTTTCTTATCCCCCGCCATTCCTCCGGCGTGGTCGAAGAGCAGCTCGCGCAGCGACACACCAAGCGGGAGCTCAAAGATGCCCCGGTTGTGCACGTGCCCGCTGACGCAGAAGATCTTCGGCCCAGTGCTCCTGGGAGTGCCGATAGCGGCGTACCACTCTGCTCCGCGGTTGACGATGTGGGGGATGTTGGCCAGCGTCTCAATGTTGTGCACCAGGGTTGGCCTGCCCCATAGGCCCACGCTCGCAGGATAGGGCGGTTTCTTCCTCGGCTGGCCGCGCTTGCCCTCCAGAGACTCGATCAGCGCAGTTTCCTCACCGCAGATGTAGGCGCCTGCACCACGGTGCACGGACAGGTCCAGATCGAAGCCGCTGTTCAGGATATCCTTGCCCAAGAACCCCCTGGCGTAGGCGTCATCAATGGCCTTGATCCAACGCTTCACGCCGAGGAAGAACTCACCGCGGATGTAAACGAAGGCACGATGTGCACCGACCGCGTAGCTGGCGATAATCACGCCTTCGATGATCTGGTGAGGGTCCTTCTCCACCAGTTCGCGGTCCTTGAAGGTCCCTGGCTCGCCCTCGTCAGTATTGACACAGACGTACTTCTCCACATCTCCCTTGGGCAGAAAACCCCACTTCCTGCCAGCCGGGAAGCCTGCCCCCCCACGACCACGCAGGCCCGAGGCAGTGACCATTTCGATCACCTGCTCAGGCTTGTAGTCATGCAGTACTTTCGGAAGCGCTTGGTATCCGCCGTTGGCGATATACACATCGATGCTTTCCGAACGAGCCAGCCCGAAATTGCGGGTCAAGACCTTCTCAAACATGGTACCCCCTTAGCGTTTCCAGCAGCTCGTCCACCTTCTCTGCCGTCATATTCTCGTACAATGCGTCGTTTACGCGCATAGCCGGAGACGTACCACATGAGGCCAGGCACTGAACAGTCTGCAATGTGAACAGCCCATCGTTCGTTGTCTCGCCGACGTCAATGTCCAGCTTCTCGCGAAGGTAGTCTACCAGGCGCTCCGCGCCCCCTACCAGGTGGCACGACAACCCTTCACAAACTTGAAGGACATAGCGCCCCGTGGGCTGCGTGCGGTAGAGGGTGTAGAAACTGGCCATCGAATAGACGTCGGACACAGGAAGCCCTAGCCGGTCGGCTACCCGCTCGACCGCGTCCTTCGTCAGGTAGCCGTATTGCTCCTGGGCAATGTAGAGAGCGGTCAGCAGCATGGAACGCTTGGCTGGGTCGGCAACTTTCGCTTCTAGTTCCACTATTCCTCCTTCTTTCGTGCCCTACGGTGGTGGGCGCTTTGTGATTTCGCTTTCGGTTCGACTCTCAATGAGTTTGGCAACCTGCCGAAGCAGCTCAGCCGGATCAATGGGCTTGGTCAAGAACAAATCCACAGCGAGGTACTCATCCGTTGGGAAGATTCCTGCTTCTTCCCTGCTAACGATGGCCGAGATCATGATCACTGGCACATCCCTAAGCTGAGGGTCATCTCGCATCTGGCGCGTGACGTTCAGCCCCTCCAGTACATAGGACATCATCACGTCGAGCAGCACGACATCAGGCTTGTCTTCGCGCATCATCCTGAGTGCCAAGTCAGCGTTAGCCGCGGTCCGCACCTCGTACCCTTGAGACTCCAGGACAATGCGTGTGTACTCCACAAAGTCAGGGTCATCGTCAACGACCAATACCTTTCCGGCAGGCACCCTCGACATGGCGTCGGCTCCTCGCTCAGTCCTGCACTAACTGAGCGATCTTGCTGAGCAAATCATCGGGCTGCACCGGCTTGCTAATCCAGGCATCAATGGGAATATACTCATCCGTTGGGAACATCCCTGCCGATGGGCTGTCGGTAATGGACGAGACCATCACAATCGGCACCTTGCTGAGCACAGGATCTTCGCTCATCACGTGACTCACGTTGAGCCCATCAAGCAGCGTGGACATCATCACGTCCAGCAACACCAGGTCGGGCGGATCTGCGCGCATGGCTTGCAGCGCCTGCTCGCCGTCCGCGGCCGACGCCACCTCATACCCATTGCCCTCCAGAACCGTCCTCGTGATTTCCACGAAATCAGGATCGTCGTCGACCACAAGGATCTTGGGCATTCAGCACCTCCGTGATGCCTGATACACGCCGCCTCTGGGCGCTACGGCAACAGCCGTTTCACTTCCTCCAGCAGCCTGTCGGGGCCAACTGGCTTAGACAGGAAGGCGTCCACAGGGATGTACTCGTCCGTGGGGAACATGGCCGCATAGTCAGAACTGGTGATAGAGGAGATCATCAGGATCGGCGTTCTCTTCAAGCCTCGCTCTGCTCTCATCTGCATGGTCGCATTCAGCCCATCAAGAATGCCACTCATCATCACGTCAAGGACCACGAGGTCAGGCTGTTCCTGGCGCATTGCACGTAGGCCTTGCTCACCGTCGGCTCCCGAGATCACCTGATAGCCAGCGCCTTCCAGCACCATTCGGCTGGCCTCTACGAAGTCAGGGTCATCATCAACAACCAGGATTACCGGCGCTCCTTCACGAGGCAGTACCCAATCGCAGCTCTGCTTGATGGTCTTGAGAACATGCGAGGTAGCTGTGTTGCGGATCCCCTGGATTCTCGCCAGGCGGGCCGTCAGGAATTGCAGCAGCTCGTCATCGGAAGGAAAGACTGCCTCCAGAATGATGTCGTACTCGCCGGTGGCGTATTTGACAGCTCGTACCTCTTTCATGGCTGCCAGCTGCTCGCCGATGCGGTCAACCTGCCCAAGATCCACCTTGAGCATAATGGCCGTTTCGACTTCCAGGCCCATCTTGTCGACACTTGGTATGGCGACTACGTGTATCACGTCCTCATTGAGCAGCCGTTCAAGTCGCTTGCGCACCGTGGCCTCAGTGACGCCAATAGTCCGTGCGATGTCCACGTTGGACATGCGCCCATCCAGCTGCAGTAGAGCAATGATGCGACGATCAGTAGCATCAATCGTGCCAGCCAAAGGTTGCACCTCTACCCGTTTTCGTCGAAAAGTATATCACATTTCGCGAATTTCGTCAAATCGAGCCTTTAGTGCGATGTATTTCGCACCAGCCGCAGCGCTGTGATCCAGGCGGTAGCGGACTAAATGACTCCAGTTTGCCTGTTTGCTCTTGTGTCCTGGTCCGTTCTGTGCTAGAATGTTCCTGTACTTTGGGCGTCCAGGAGGGAGCTGAACCATGAGACTCACCAGAGGGACAGACTACGGCATACTCGGCATCGTCTATCTAGCCATGCAGCCCTTTGACAGGGTGACCTTGCTCCACGAAATCGCTGAGCACCAAGATGTGCCAGAGAGCTACCTGGCCAAGATCTTCCAGGATCTGACCAAAGAGGGTCTGGTGCGATCGCGTCGCGGTGCGAAGGGCGGTTTCTGCCTGGCACGGCCCGCTTCGGAGATCACACTGCGCCAGGTGATTGAAGCCCTGCAGGGCCCCATCTCACTGAACCGCTGCCTCGACATCCGCGAGGGATGCCCGCTCCTGGAGACCTGCGCTATCGCGCCCGTGCTGCGCGAGGCTCAACAGCAGATCCTCGAGACTCTGGATGCGGCGACGCTGGATGTACTGGCCGAGCAATCCAGAGCCTTGCAAGCCAGGAGACAGGAAGTGGCCTAGCGTTCTGACGAGCGCCACAAGACTGGTTTTGACAAGAGAAGCAACATCGTATACAATAGCGTTGCTCAGCAAGCCGGGCCGAGGTAGCTCAGTTGGTAGAGCACTTGACTGAAAATCAAGGTGTCCCCAGTTCAATTCTGGGCCTCGGCACCTCAGCGGAAGTGGCTCAGCGGTAGAGCATCTCCTTGCCAAGGAGAGGGTCGCGGGTTCGAATCCCGTCTTCCGCTCCATCTGATTCCTTGGCACAGCGCGCATGGTCGAGGCGACGTAGCCAAGTGGTTAAGGCAGGGGTCTGCAAAATCCCGATCGTCGGTTCGATTCCGACCGTCGCCTCTACACAACCAGGCTGATAGCGTGGATGGCTATCAGCCGTTTGTGTATCTGGGGCGGTGGCGAAACGGCAGACGCTGCGGACTTAAAATCCGCTGGAGGCGACTCCATGAGGGTTCGATTCCCTCCCGCCCCATCTGTTGTGGATAGATGGGCAGGACCCACTACATCTAGGGGGTGCCCAAATGTCCAGCCCAGACCGCACGCTGCGGATTCTCCCTACCGTTGTCGAGTCTACCCGGTCCTCTCTCCTCTGGCTATGCTGTCGTGAGTTTCTCCTGGATCGTCAAGCAAGCAATGTTGCCGCCGGGACTCTGCGCTTCTACCATCAGAAGCTGCAGCCTTTCCTGGACTACTTGGCAGCTCAGGGCGTCACTGCTCCCGACCAGATCACACCGACCCACCTCCGCCGCTTTCTCATCAACCTTCAGGAGGCAGAGCACACACCCGGCGGGCAGCATGCCTACTTCCGCGCCATGCGGGCCTTCCTCAACTGGCTGGAGCAGGAAGGGGAGCTGGAGGCGAATCCAGTTCGACGCGTCAAGCCTCCAAGGGTGCCAG
>SMTZ1_10007824_pt1 | contig 16661 bp, 18 predicted proteins | sample DeeMarSWOR136_30_FD_25667 | JGI IMG/M metagenome (IMG submission 25667)
CACATGGAAGCCGTCTTCGTGGAGACGAAAAGGGAGGCGGAACCCGACGCTGTAGCTGAGGCTATGGAGAACTTTGTTGGGGAACCGCAAAAACTCAATCTTCCGTCAGCCCCACCAAAGCCCGTTGTTGTTATGAAAGAGATTGATCGCCCCCAAACCAGACTGGACAGAATGGAGGGAAAGGGCATGAGCACCGTGGTGGGCAGAATCCGAAAGGACCCGGTACTGAATGGAGTGAAGTTTCTGGCTCTGGGACACAACACCATAAGAGGAGCCGCTGGATGCGGCATACTCAATGCAGAATACTTGAAAGCAAAGAAATTCATCTGAGGGAGAGAAAGAAATTTGGAATCAGGTAAAAAAAGGCGATTGAAAAGAATTCTTCGAGATGACAACCGAACCGTTATCGTCCCCATGGACCACGGCGTCACAATCGGTCCAGTTACGGGATTAGAAAACATGCAGGAGATTGTTAACAGACTTTTGCTGGGTGGAGCCGACGCAGTTCTTCTCAACAGAGGAGTAGCAAAAAGCGTTGACGCCGGAACCGCTGGATTGATTGTTCACCTGTCCGGAAGCACAAAGCATTGTCCCGACCCCAACAGCAAGATTCAAATCTGCTCTGTGGAAGACGCTATCCGAGTAGGCGCAGACGCCGTTTCTGTACACATCAACATAGGCGCCAAACAGGAAGATCGGATGCTTGCAACTCTGGGCAACGTAGCCTGCAAATGCGACGATTACGGCATGCCACTGCTGGCTATGATGTATCCGCGGGGACCCAGCATAAAGAATCAGCATGCTGTGGATGTGGTGGCTCATGCAGCTCGAATAGGGGCAGAGTTGGGAGCCGACATAATAAAAACAAACTACACTGGCGACGTTGAATCATTCAAAGATGTGGTAAGCTGTTGTCACGTTCCAGTGATTATCGCTGGCGGTCCAAAAGTGGAGACCGTTAGAGATGCCTTGCAGATGGTGAGTGACTCGCTGAAGGCTGGGGGGGCAGGTGTGTCCATTGGCAGAAACGTGTTTCAGCATGAAAATCCCGCGAAGATGGTTAGGGCTCTTTCAGCCCTTGTCCACCAAAGAGCATCAGTCAGCGACGCTTTGAAGATTCTTGGTGAATAGAATGAAAGAACTGTGGATCGAAGTAGATGAAACGCTTCCCGAAAACCAGAAAGCCAAGTTACTCAAGTCTGCGGCTCAGACTTGTGATGCCGTGCTGGTTGATGCGAAAGATCTGGAGAAAGCCAAGAAGGCTGGAATTAAGACCGCCTCAGCATCAGAAGAAGCAGACGTCACCGTTCTTTCAGCATTTGACCCTCAGAAACTTAAGATGTTGAAGGCTAAGGGCAGAATTGTCGCTGTGAAAATAGTCATCGGGGGAAAAAAGGATGAGGAGACAGCCATAGAGGCGGCTGGGCTCAACTCCGACTACGTTATTGTCGGCACTCCAGACTGGAAAATCATTCCCCTAGAGAACCTAATCGCCAAGACCCGAGGAAAAACCAAACTGCTCGCAGAAGTCTCCAGCGCAAAAGAGGCAAAGGTTGCCTTGGAAACTTTGGAGCTTGGATCAGACGGAGTAGTCCTGAAGACTGTTAGCCTCGAAGAACTCAAGGAAACAGCTGCTTTTGCTAAGAAGGCGGCTTCTGCGCTTGAGTTGGTTGCTGTTGAGGTTGTTGACGTGAAGGAGATTGGAACCGGCGCCCGAGCCTGCATTGATACATGTGAGCTTATGAAGCTGGGAGAGGGCATTCTTGTGGGCTGCCAGTCATCCGGTTTGTTTCTGGTTCAGGCTGAGGTTCATGAAAGCCCATACGTAGAAACCCGCCCATTCCGTGTAAACGCTGGACCCCTGTCACTGTACGCCCTCACTTCCCCAACCCGAACCAGATACCTGTCGGAGCTGAAGGCGGGGGAAGAAGTTCTCGTAGTGGATAGGGAAGGAAAAGTCAGGTTAACTAATGTTGCGCGGGCGAAGATCGAGTGGAGACCCATGCTTCTCATCGAAGCAGATTACAAAGGAAAAACCTTAAAGCTGATTGCCCAGAACGCCGAAACCATACGGGTTGTGACTCCCGAAGGCTCCAAGTCAGTAACGGACCTGAAGAAGGGCGACAAGATTCTGGCTCGCGTGGAAGAGGGCGGCAGGCACTTCGGCACATTAGTGAAAGAAGAAGCTGTGATAGAGCGTTGACCATCAAAGTCTGCGTTTCACTTCCTCCCAAAACAGTTGAAGAAGCTTTTCGTTTGATAGAGGAAGCTGAGGCTCAACATGCAGACTTGATTGAAGTACGGCTTGATAGCCTCAAAAACCACGTCCGCATCGCAGAAATTCCACGCTGCAGCAATACGCCCCTGATCGCAACAAACAGATCAAAGGAACATCACGGCAAATTCTCCGGAAGCGAAGATAGACGCCAAAAAATTTTGATGACCGCTGCGAGAAACGGCTTCGAATACGTGGACGTAGACTTGTTCATCCCTAACATTAGGGAATTGATTGATGACCTGCGTGAAGCGGGGGCTAAGCCAATAGTTTCGTTTCATGACTTCGATATGACCCTTGAGTTGTCACGGTTGAATCTTGTTCTTGAAGAGGAGATTGCTTTGGGCGCTGAGGTCTGCAAAATCGTTACCACAGCCAATCAGGTCGAAGACAACCTAACAACATTAAATCTCGTTTCCAAAGCTTCCAAAAAAGCCAAAATTGTATGTTTCGCCATGGGAGAACTCGGCAAACCCTCCCGTTTGTTGTCTCCGGTCTTCGGCGCCTTCTTCACATTTGCTTCTATTGATGAAAAAAGAAAAACGGCAAAAGGGCAACTAACTATTCAGGAAATGAGGCAAGCATACGAGCTTCTGGGGCTAGAATAAATGGCAATCAACGGAGAAACTGGGGTTTGCGCCGTCATCGGCGATCCAGTAGAGCACTCCCTAAGTCCAGTAATGCATAACGCCGCCTTCCAAAAGTTGGGATTAAACCTTGTTTACGTAGCCTTCAATGTAACAAGAAACGAACTGAAGGAAGCAGTTGCTGGCGCAAGAAGCTTGGGTCTGCGAGGATTAAACGTGACCATGCCCCACAAAAAAGCTGTTATGAGATACTTGGATGAGACGGATTCGACGGCAGAAGCCATCGGCGCAGTGAACACTATTCTCAACAACCAAGGAAAGCTGGTTGGATATAACACAGACGGCAAAGGCGCAATGATCGCCCTCAAAAAGAACGGCATATACCCAGAAGAAAAGAAGATGCTTCTCCTCGGAGCAGGCGGCGCAGCAAAAGCCATAGCCTTTCAGGCAGCGCAAGAGGTAGAGGAACTGGTTATCCTCAACAGAACCTCAGACTGAAGGAAGAAATGAAAACCGCTGACATTCTGGTAAACGCCACCCCTGTGGGCATGCATCCGGACGTTAACTTGAGTCCAGTTCCGTTGGATTTGCTGAGACGTGACTTGTGCGTGATGGATATAATCTATAATCCGTTGGAAACCAAGCTTGTGAAGGATGCAAAGGCGGTTGGAGCTAAGGTTGTTTTGGGTCTGGAGATGCTGCTTTATCAGGGAGCTGTCTCCTTCGAAATCTGGACTAATTGTTCGGCTCCAGTTGATGTCATGAAGAAGGCTGCCTTGAGTAAACTAGCTGAGCAGGGTGTCACCGTTGAGGGGAAAAGCTGAGGCGGTATCTCACGGGGCAGCCACGATAGTTAACGCCATAGCAACAGGCAAGGGAGCAGCCGTAGGTGTAGACCTGTGGACAAAAGCCTCCGTCACACTCACCGACGAGCCCGGAACTGTAAAGGTTAAGATTCTGCCTGATTCTTCTGAAAACCCTGTTCTGGCACAAAAGACGGTTGAGCATGTTCTCGAGCATTTTGGGTTAGAAAAAAACTTTGGCGCCAAAGTTGAAACAAGGTCAAACATTCCAGTGGCGAGGGGACTGAAGAGCAGCAGTGCAGCGGCAAACGCCATAGCCTTGGCAACCACTGCGGCATTGGAACGTAGGTTAGATGATGTTGATGTGGTGAAGCTGGGTGTTGACGGGGCAGTGGACGCAAAGGTTACTGTAACTGGAGCCTTCGATGATGCCTGCGCCTCATATTTTGGCGGGGTCGTAATCACCGACAACATGGAACGGAGAATCGTTAAACGCTTCGAACTGGCTGAAGCCCCAGTTGTCCTGTTTCATGTTCCGTCCAAAAAAACCTATACGGCAGACTCAGACGTGAAGCGAATGAAGGACATGGCTCCCGTCGTCAAGATAGCCTACAGAGAAGCCTTGAATGGTAACTACTGGGCAGCCCTAACCATGAACGGCTTAATCTACTCTTTGGCGCTGGGCTACGAGATATCCCCAGCCGTAGACGCACTCACAGCAGGAGCCTATGCTTCTGGGTTGTCCGGAACTGGTCCCGCGGTTACAGCCATCGTTCCCGAAGACAAGGTGGATCTTGTGAAAGAGGCTTGGCAGAGGCATGAGGGAGAAATTCTGGAGGCTCGAATCAACCAAGAGAAATCTAGGGTGGTAGGCTGAAAAGATGGAGATTACAGTCGAGAACACAGATCATCTGGAGGGCGTGGTTTCGGCTCCTCCATCCAAAGCTTACACTCACCGGATGCTCATAGCCGCATCCTTGTCTAATGGCACTTCACAAATCTCTAATCCTCTGGTCTCGGATGACACTCAAGCGACTCTAGAGGCAGTAAAGGCGCTTGGAACAGAAACAGAAATACATGAAAACTACTGGACGATTAATGGACCAGAAAAACTCAGGACGCCTAGCAAGCCGATAGACTGCAGAGAGTCGGGGTCGACTCTTCGTTTCATGATTCCAGTTGCCGCCCTTGCACCTGGACCTTCAACGTTCCATTTTGGGGTATCCTTTGAGCGGAGACCTGTTGCGCCCCTTCTTGAGAGCCTCAGGGAACTGGGGGTCGAATCTGCTGTTCAAAGAGACGGTTCATCTGTTATGGTCGGTGGAGGGGGAATCAGGGGAGGAAAAACTTCGATAAGGGGCGACGTAAGCTCTCAGTTCATCTCTGGGTTGCTGTTTGCCTGTCCAAGGGCGAAGGAAGACACGGAAATCCATGTCACAACCCAGTTGGAGTCTAAGGGCTATGTTGAAATGACCCTTGAAGTTCTCGTCAAGCATGGACTGGAAGGTGCTGTAAACAATGATCTTTCGCGCCTGTGGATTCCCGCAAATCAACTCTACAGGCCATGCGATCATACAGTTCCGGGAGATTTTTCGTCTGCAGCCTTTCTTTTGGCAGCCGCGGCGGTTACTTCATCGCGGATAACAGTGAATCGTCTTGAGTATCAGACATCTCAGGGCGACAGGGCAATATTGGGTATACTCGATGAGATGGGTGTAGCCGTTAAGATAGGAGACGATTTTGTGGATGTTGAGGGGAGACAGCTTGCTGGTATTGATATTGACGCCAAGGATATCCCAGATTTGGTTCCTGTCTGTGCTGTTCTTGGGTGTTACGCTGAGGGGCGCACGGAGATATATAATGCGAAGAGGCTTAGATACAAGGAATCAGACCGCCTCGATTCGATAAGCACAGAACTGAAGAGGATGGGGGCAGACATCAGAGTGAACGAGGATGGCTTAACAATAAACGGTGGCTGTCCATTACATGGAGCAACCATTGATCCCCACAACGATCATAGAATCGCCATGGCATGTGCCGTAGCTGCTCTTGGAGCCGAGGGGAAAACAAAAATTCAAAACGTTGAATGTATAAATAAGTCGTATCCGCAGTTCTTCAGTGATCTGCGTCTGTTAGGAGCGAATGTCTTTGGGAGCTAACTCGATAGGAAAAGAATTCGTTGTAACCTGCTTCGGCGAGAGCCACGGCAGATGCGTCGGAGCAGTCATAGATGGGTGTCCAGCTGGTCTTCCCCTCACAGAGGAGGACATCCAGAAAGAACTGGACAAAAGGTTGCCGCCTAACCGCGAAATCGTTTCTGCCCGAAGAGAAAAGGACACTGTTGAGATTCTGTCAGGGACTTTTGAGGGTTTTACTACTGGTGCTCCGATCTGTGCTTTGGTGTGGAATAAGGAGGCGGTTTCCGGTGATTACGAAACGATGAAGTATAAGCCCAGACCTGGGCACGCTGACTATCCTGCCAGGATGAAGTATGTGGGATTCAATGATTATCGGGGCGGAGGAAGGTTCTCTGGCAGAATCACTGTGGCTTTCGTCATAGCTGGTGCCGTAGCCAAGAAGCTGTTAGATGTTTTCGGCGTCGAAGTTCTGGCATATACGACTGCTATTGGAGACATGGAACTGCAGGCAACATTGTCTCTTGATGATGTGAGGGAGAACACTTACGCGAACTCGGTGAGATGTCCAGACCCTGATGTTGCGGAGAAGATGGAGGAGACGATTTTGAGGGCGAAGAAAGAGGGTGACAGCGTTGGCGGAATCGTCGAGTGCGTAGCTTTTAACCTTCCGGTTGGTGTCGGTGAGCCCATCTTTGATTCTTTGGATGCGGAGATTGCGAAGATGCTGTTTGATGTTCCCGCTGTTAAGGGCGTCGAGTTTGGGGTAGGCTTCGAGGCTGCAAAGATGAGGGGTTCAGAAAACAATGACGCTTACGGGATGAGCGACGACGAAATTGAGTTGCTGAGCAACAATGCGGGCGGCGTCTTAGGCGGCTTATCTTCTGGGACACCTCTTGTGGTTAGGGTGGCGGTGAAGCCTACGTCCTCGATTTCGAAAGAGCAGAAAACTGTGGACTTATCGAAGATGGAGGATGCAACGATTCAGGTGCAGGGTAGGCATGATCCGTGTATTGTGCCTAAAGCTGTTCCTGTTGTTGAGGCTTCGGTTGCCACTGTTTTGGCTGATCAGCTGATTCGGGGAGGTTTCATACCTAAGGTTTTGGGGGTTGAGGCTATTGGAGAATATTATGGCGTTAAGGAAGAAGATTGACGAGATCGATGAGAAGTTTGTCCATCTGCTGAAGGACAGGATAGAGCTGTGCAAAGGTATCGGCAAAATCAAAAATGAAAAGGGGCTTGCCGTCAAGGACTTTCGGAGAGAAGATGAGGTTTACCTGCACGTTATGAGTAGGGCGTTGGAGTTGGGGCTTGACCCCCAGAAGGTTGAAGCCATCTTCAAGCAGATAGTTGCTTTGGGCGTGTCTGTTCAGGGCGCCGAATGAGAAGACTTAAAGCGTTACCGCACAATTCATGATGAGAAGCCTGTCAGCTCAGTGTCCCTTTGGGAGTTGAGGAAGATGCTGTATGAAATAAGCGAAAAGGCGATACAACTTGAGAACCAAGGAAAAAAGATTATCAAGTTCAATCTGGGAGACACAGATATGCCCACACCGCCTGAAATTGTTGAGGCAGCCTATGATGCTATGAAGCAGGGAAAGACGAAGTATTCTTCGGCTGCCGGAGAGAAGAAGCTGCGGGAGGAGCTGGCGGGCATTCATGGTGTTTCTGTGGATAATGTGGTGATAACCGCTGGCTCGAAGTGGGCGATCTTCTCGTTGATGTTTCTGTTGCTGAAGAAGGGCGAGAATGTTGTTGTTCCGTCTCCTCACTGGACCAGCTACGAGTTAGCCGCGAGGAAGGTTGGGGCTGAACCCCGTTTTCTGAAGGCGGATCTGGAGTCTGACTGGAGGATTGATGTGGAGAAACTGGCGGGGGTGATTGATGAGAAGACGCGGCTGATAGTATTGAATAGTCCGAGTAATCCGACGAGTAAGGTTGTTGATGAGAAAACTTTCGGTGAGATTGTTCAGTTAGCGGAAAGCATGGAGGTTACTGTTATGTCTGATGAGGTTTACTCTGACATCAGCTTCGTCCCGGCTAAGAGCATCCTAGATTTTGGCGAAGACCACATACTCGTGAACAGCTTTTCCAAAACTTTTGCGATGACGGGGTGGAGAATCGGCTATGCTGTTGTTGAGAAGGAGTTGGCTCAGAGGATGATTAAGCTGAACCAGATAACCACCACGTGTGTTCCCGCCTTTATCCAGTACGGTGCCCTGAAGGGGTTAGAATCTAGAAGGAAGATTGCGGATGAAATCAGGGAGCAGTTCAGGGTGAGGGCGGATGTGGCAGTCAAAGTTTTGTCGAAGGCGGGGATGAGGTTTGCTCGTCCTGATGCGCCGTTTTATCTGTTTCCTAAGGTTGATGGTTTGGATTCTGAGCGTTTCGCCCTGAATCTGTTGGATAGGGGGGTTGCTGTGGCTCCGGGAACCGCTTTCGGGGATTACCGTGAGTATTTCAGGATAGCTTTGACTGTGGGTGAGGAGAAGGTTAGGGAAGGTTTGGAGACGCTGTGTGAGGCTCTACCTTGAGGGTTGCAGTTATTGGCGCGGGGAAGATGGGTCGATGGTTCACACGATTCTTCAAGAGTGAAGGCTACTCTGTGGTTGTTTCCAGCAGAACCCGAAGCAAAGCAGAGGCGCTGGGGGACGAGTTTGGCGTTGAGGTAGCCGACGGCAATGTGGAGGCTGTTGAGGGTGCTGATTGGGTTCTAGTGTGTGTTTCTTTGGATGGCTTGGAGCCTGTGCTGAAGGAGATTGGCTCCCACATTCGGGCGGGTCAGGCTGTCATGGACATCGGCTCAATCAAAGAGATTCCCGTGCAGTTGTTGCACAAATACGTTGAGAACGGCGTTACGTTGGGGACTCACCCTGTTTTTGGTCCCGGAGCCAAAAGCTTGGAGGGTCAGAATTTTGTTTTGACTCCAGTTGACGAGGAGGAGAAGCGTTTCGCTGTGGAGTTTAGGGGCTGGTTGGAGGAGCGGGGTGCGGAGGTGTCGGTTTTGGCTCCTAGGAGGCATGATGAGTTGATGGCGTTGGTTTTGGGTTTTCCTCATTTTGTTGGTTTGGTTGCCGGCGACGCTCTGGTGAACCGTTCCGATTTTGTTGACGCGAAGCGGGTGGGTGGAGCCAGCTACAAGCTGTTGTTGACTTTGGCTGGGGCTGTTGCTGCTGAGGAGCCTGTTTTCTACTCTAATCTTCACATGAGCTTGCCTGAGATGGAGCAGATTGAAGAATTGTTCTTGAGTAAGGTTGAGGAGTGGCTCAAGCTGGTTAAACGGAAGAATTGTGAGGGTTTTGGTCGCAAAATGGAGCAGGTTAAGAAGCAGTTAAAGGAACTGGACCCTGAGTTTGAGCGGTATTACAGGCTCATGTATCGGCTTTTGGATGATTACTCTAGAGGTTGATGTTGGGTTTCTGGGCTGCCTTGTAGGAGCCTAGGATTTTGACGAAGATTGTTTTGTCTCTGATGCTGTTTAGGGCTTGTTGGCATTTGGTTTCTGTTCTGTGTCCCTCAAAGTCTAAGTAGAAGTGGTATTCCCATGGCGTGCTTTTGGTGGGTCTGGACTCTATCTTGGTCAGGTTTATGTTTCTGTCAGCGAACTCCTTCAACACTTTGTATAGGGCGCCGGGCACGGATTTAGCCGCAAAAATTATGGATGTTTTGTCCTGTCCAGAGTATGGTGAGTCCTGTTTGTCTAGGACAAAGAATCGGGTGGAGTTGTTTTTTATGTCCTCTATCTCCTTTGCCAATATGGTCATGTCGTAGATTTGGGCGGCTCTTTCGCTGGCTATGGCTGCGGCGTCCATCATGTTTTCTTCTTTGATCATTTTTACGCTGCCTGCGGTGTCGAAGGTGCTGATTGCCCTGAGCTTATGCTCTTCCAAGAACTTTCTGCACTGGGCTAGGGCTTGGGGGTGACTGTACACGGTTTTGATTTGGTCCAGTTTGGTGCCTTTGTGGGCTATGAGGCAGTGGCTGATTCTGATGATTATCTCGCCGCAGACTTTCAGGTCATATTCTAGGAACAGGTCGTAGGTGCGGTTTACGCTGCCCTCAATGGAGTTTTCGATGGGAACAACGCCGTAGTCCACGTCCCCGGTTTTAACGCTCTCGAAAACGTCATCAAAGATTTTGCAGGGCTTCACCTCAACAGACTGACCAAAAAAACTGTAAACCGCCATCTCACTATAAGCACCAAGTTCACCCTGAAAAGCAACCCTCAACTCGAATTCACCGCTTTCCACTCTACTATTTGACTGGGAAGCCAGAATAAAATGCTTTACCTTGAAAACTGGCAGCTTGCTTTCGTTATTTCAGTACGATTGCGTTGCTCATGCCATGCCTTTTGCGTTCTAGGATTTTCTTTGCCTCAAGCCTGTCAAGGATTAGGCTGACTTTGCTTTTTGAGTAGCCGCTCCTATCCACCAACTGACTTTGGAAGATGGTGCCTCCCTCGTCAATGATTAGGCTGACGATTCTTTTTTCGTCAGGGTTTGTTAATCTCTCCAAAAGTCCGTTCCACCTGCTTTTCAGCGAGGAAGCCTCAGCACGGAGAGGCTCATTCCTGTCTATCAACCAGAGATATACCAAGCTTGAACCCATAACGAAAGCTGAAATGCTAATCAGAATCATGTCAGAAGAACCATAGATTGCTGGAATATTGCTGAACTTGATGACGCTTCCGTCGACGATAAACTGAACAGTAGCTGGCATCATTACCTTGACAAAGATAGCGAAAGTAGACGCTATTAAGCCAAAAATGGCAAGGATTTTTCCAGTCCTCATCGGGAACCCCCTCAACAGAAAAAGGGCTGACAGAGAATATTAATCATTGGGCTCACCAGATTATAGTGGCAATCTTTCAACAACACAAATCAACTGCTGCTATGGAAAAGATGTTGTTCGTTCTGTTGGTACAGTTCGTCTTGTTGAGTCCAATCCAGTTATTCGGAATTCGTCTGCGGGTGGAGCTACTTGCTGAGCAAACTCTGGTTCTCCCACTGTCCAATTCTGCCAATCGACTGGAATGTTGTATCCGGAGCCATCCTCGAAAGTCACGGTGACTACGACTATCAGGTTCACGTCCCCTTCCGCTACTATCCCACGTTTTGTTTGATTTCTGATTTCTTCGATAATATCCTCAATCGTTACGTTGCCAGTTAAGGTCACTTGTGTCGTGTAATCTTTTCCAGCGATCAACGTTTTGATTTCTTCATCATCCAAGACTACGTCTAACGCCTTTTCTTTCAGCTCAGCCCTGTCTTGAGCGTCCAGAACTATTTTGCCATTCTCTAGCTCTAATTCCCAAGAACCTGTTTCCTCCTTCGAGTTTATTACATACAGAACAACCGAACCTAGAATGATGCCAATTCCAATCAGCGCTGCCAAAAACAGAACTTTTCTTCTCGTTCCCTGAACATTTTTCATGTTTGTTTTATTCCTCCTTGAGCGAGTCAGTGTGTAAAACACCATTTGACTCTTTGTTTGAAACTAGTTTAGAACTGCCAAAGCAGTCAACAGTTGCAGCATCTTCCACGCAACTGACTTTTCTGACCAGCGGTTACAAGAAATGGAAAAAGTTCTTCTTTTGTTTGTTTAGTTTTGTTTGGTTGTTTGTTGTTTTGGTTTGTGTCTTTTTGCGAAGTGAGGCAGCTTTGTTAAAGCTTTTTTTAGTACTTCTATGCTTTTGAGGTATTCTTGGATGTCTATGTGCTCGTTTGGCGTGTGGTCCAGCCGCGAGTCTCCGGGTCCATACGTGACCACAGGAATCTTAAGAGCATTACCGAGAACGTTCATGTCTCCTGTGCCCGTTTTCCGCGAAAAAGAAGCATAATTCAATGTGGTCTTTCTTATGCCCCAAGCCAAAGCACGGACAATAACCGATCTGCGGTCAGCCTCAAACGCCTTGGCAACATCCACCATCTCCACGCCAACCGTGACCTTCGGATTGGTGGCCTTGTATCTGTCAATCTTCCGCTTGACCTCCTCAAACACCTGCTCAGGAGAAAGCTGAGGCGGAATCCGCAACTGAACAAAAATCTCACAGTGCGAGGGAATAAACGAGGCAGACGTGTTGCCTCCCTTAATGCCAGTCAAACACGAAGTAATCGAGTAGAAGCGGCTCTTCAGCTTCTCCTCCCGCAGATGAAGCTTACGAATCTGCCTCCAAAACTCCATAGCCTTCTCAATCGCATTCTCAAACAGCCAAGGAGCAGCAGAATGACCAGAAGGCGTCTCCACAGATATTTTCACAGTCACGATGCCCTTATAGCCGAAAACAACCTTCTCCAAGCCGCTAGGCTCACCAAAAATGGCGTAATCAGGCTGAATGCCAGACTCAACAAAATGCTGGATACCTTTTCCTGAGCTCTCCTCCTCCACCACCCCAACAACAAGAATCTTACCCGGAAAACCGTCATCCGCACACTTGGAAGCAGCCACAATCATGGCAGCCAAGGGACCCTTCGCATCCACAGAACCCCTACCATACAGTTGACCATCCTCAACTCTGATGGGAATCTCGCCTTCAACAGTGTCCATGTGCCCACACAACAAAACAACCGGAGACCCCTCACCAATCTCGCCGATAACGTTTCCAACCTCGTCCCTGCGAACACGGAAACCAAGCTTCTCCATCTCCGCCGTCAGAAACTTGGAAATCTCCTCTTCACTGCCCGACGGACTGTAAATCTTCACCATACGAGTCAACAAATCAACCGCACAGTCGCCGCTCATCGGTTCTCCCCAGCCAATACCTCATCCAGTACCTCAGCCACCCTGTCAATCTGCTCCTTTTCGATAACCAAGGGCGGCAGAAACCGCAACACATTCCTCCCCGCATCCAAAACAAGAACGCCCCTGTCCATGCACCCAACCAACATATCGTAAATGTCAAACCGCATCTCCACCCCCAACATAAGACCCAAACCCCGAACTTCTCTGACAATCCTGTAATTCTGCGCCAAACCCTCCAGCTTACCCTTAAAGTAACCTCCAAGCGTCGCCGCCCGCTCCGGAAGCTTCTCCTCAACCAGCACATCTATAGCCGCGCTAGCCGCGGCACAAACCAGAGGATTGCCGCTGAAAGTGCTGGAATGCTCTCCCCGCTGGAAAGCCGACATAACCTCCTCCCTCGCAAACGTTGCTCCCATGGGAATACCGCCAGCAACAGACTTTGCAACACACAGTATGTCAGGAACCACGTTCCAGTGCTCACAGGCGAAAACCTTTCCGGTGCGACCGAAACCAGTCTGCACCTCATCAAAAATCAGCAGTACATCCTTCTCGTCACAGATTTCCCGCAGTCCAGGAAGAAAATCGTCCGGAGGAACCAGAATTCCGCCTTCCCCCCGAACAGGCTCCACCAGAACCGCAGCAGTCTTCTCAGTAATAGCAGCCCTCATCTTCTCCAGATTGTCTGGGGGAACATGCTTGAACCCCGGAACTAAAGGCATGAAAGGCTCACGATACTTCTTCTTCCAAGTTGCAGAAAGAGCACCCATGGTCTTGCCGTGAAACGCCCCCATCAACGCAACTATCTCTGGCTTACCCGAATACCGTCGGGCTAACTTGATGGCGCACTCAACAGATTCGGCGCCGCTGTTGGAAAGATAAACCTTGTCTAACCCCTCAGGCGCTAACCGAATAAGCTTTTGCAGTAGCTCTGATCGGACATCGTTGTAGAAGGATGCATGACAGGCAATAAGAGTTTCCACCTGCCTCTGAACCGCCTCCACAACTTTTGGGTGGCAGTGACCAACAACAGCGACTCCGTAGCTACCTGTACAGTCTATGTACTCGTTGCCGTTGATGTCCCAAACCAGCGCTCCCCTGCCTCTCGTTAACACAAGGTCCCTCTTGGAGAACGTGTTCGCCATAATCTTCTCTTCGGCATCAACTATTTCCTTTTCATTCACGGCTAATCACCGTACCACCATCATGATTCAAAGCGGAAGAAATCGGATTCTCGCCCACGCCAGAACATATCACCACTTCGCCGACACCCTGACTCAACGCTTCCTGAGCAGCATACACCTTAGTTATCATGCCGCCCCCAATCTTCGGAAGAGAACCCCTCCACATCCGTCAACAGAACCAGCCTATCCGCCTTCAATGCCCCAGCAATACTGGATGCAGTCCGGTCAGCGTCCACGTTAAGGGGCTCAAACTCTTCGCTAACCGCAACCGGAGAAACCAGCGGAACATAACCGTCCTCCAATAATAACTGCAGCAAAGAAACATTGATTTGGCCAATCTTTCCAGTGTAGCCTCCATCAATCACCCGCTTCCTTCCCCTCTCATCAACGATAACCAGCCGCTTCTTCCGTTCTGCCCGCACAAGAAAACCGTCCAAGCCTGAAAGACCCAAAGCAGGTATCTTCTGCTTCTGCAGAGCCGAAACCAGCTTCTTGTTGATTCGTCCAACCATAACCATGGTGAAGATTTCCATGGTCTCCTTGTCTGTGTATCTGCTGCGGAAGCCTGTTGGCGAAAAAACAAACTTCTGCTCCTTGCCCAGCTTGGAAGCAATTTCTGTGACCTCCTTTCCTCCGCCATGAACCAGAACCAGCTGGTTGCCAGAAAGGACATTCTTTATGTCCGAAACCAGTTCAGCTGGAACCTCTTCAAGGATGCTTCCTCCAACCTTAACCACAATCAGCATCTTCTATCACATCGGATGAAAACCTTGACATTCTATCCCGGTTTTTTCGTCTACGCCAATCATGAGGTTCATGCACTGGACGCCTTGGCCAGACGCGCCCCTCACGAGGTTGTCAATCGCGGAAAACACTATGATTCTTCGTGTGCGGGGGTCCAACTCGAAGCCGATGTCAACATAGTTTGTTCCCATCGTAACCTTGGGGTCTGGCAGCTGGTAAGGTCCCTTCTTGAACTTGACAAAACGTATGAAATGCTCGTTTTGATACATGGAGCGGTAAAGCTTCCAAACGTCCACTGTTGTAACCGGCTTTTTGAGGAAGGCGTGAATTGTCGACAGTATGCCGCGGATCATGTTTACCGCGTGGGGCGTGAAAGAAACCGTAACCTTCTCGTCTGTCAGCAGATTCAGTTCCTGCTCAACCTCCGCGACGTGCCTGTGATCAGCTACCTTGTAGGGTCGCACGCCTCCAGCCCGTTCAGGATGATGAGAAGCAACAGTGGGCTTTCTGCCCGCACCAGACGAACCGATCTTCACGTCAGCCACTATCCTGTTCTTTTCGATTACCCCCGCCTTTACAAGAGGCGCCAAACCCAGAATCGTGGCTGTGGACATGCATCCTGGGCACGCTACTAGCTGTGCGTCCCTGATTTCTTGGCGGTGAAGCTCAGGGCAACCGTAAACGGCTTCCTGCAGCAGTTCCGGATGCGTGTGCTTCCACCCATACCACCGGTCGTAATCAGCTGGGTTTTTGAGGCGATAATCTGCGCTCATGTCAATGACTTTTATCCCTGTTTCCAGCAGTTGGGGAACAAGATCCACTGACTTGCCGTGGGGCATCGCGGCGAAAACTAAGTCGCAGTTCTCTGTGGCGTGAGAGACGTTTGGGGGAGTGAATTTCAGTTGGGTGGCTCCTCTGAGGTTTGGGTGAACTGTGAAAAGGTATTCGCCTGCGTTTTGGCGGGATGTTACCGTGGTTAATTCTACTTCTGGATGGGGAAGTAGCAGCCTCAGCAGTTCTCCGCCTACGTATCCTGATCCGCCGATTACTCCAACTCTCATTCTTGTTTCTCCTCTATTCAGAATCTATTATGCTCTGGGCTCCCTTCAGCAGCGGCTCTGCCAAGTTTATCCCAGCGGCTAACCGAGTTTGCTCCCAGAATTCGGGGCAGGCATTAGCCTCATGGAACATTATGTTATGCTTGTTCTTTTCCATGCTGTCTTCAATAATGCCCTTGATGTTCAAGTAGGCTTCCTGGCTCTTGTAGTGTTCAAAAGCCGCCTCCAGTTTCTTGTTCCATTCTGGGAAGGATGTTCTTTTGGTCTTGTCACGCTTTACCTTTTTCACAGCATCGAAGGAGGGCTCAAGTTTTTCAAACTCTCCCATAAGATACTCGTCTTCTATGTCTCTGTTTTCGTTCACGCCAATCATAGCGTCGAATGCTAAGAGATAGGCTTTGCTGTCCCCTCCCATGGCTTTGCCGCATTTGGCTGAAACCTCTCTGATGTGAGCTGGCAAGTCTACGCCGACTACCATGTTGCCCAAGAAGGTGTTTGTCCTGAAGTCTTTGAATCCGCCTCGTGCCAGCGCTGTGGGATAGCAGTATGGAGGCTTCCCATCCTCTTTGGTGACTATTATTCTGAGGTCGTAGAACCATTTCTGGACGAGCTTTTGAGCGAGAACTCCCACAGGATTGATTATCGACGGCTGAATTCCCCGCAGAATCGCTATCAGGTCATCCCGTTCTTTGGCTAACTGAACATCCTTTCCATGAGTTCCAGCGTCTGGCTTTATTACAATGTTCTCGTGGTCCAGTTCCAGCTGCAGCAGGTCCGCTATGTCTCCCTCGTTATGGATTTCCCTTCCGTCTAGGGTTTTTTCGTTGGTGTCAACTGGAACATAAACTGTATCGGGAGTCTTGATTCCTGCCTGCCAGAAATGGAGCAGCGTCCTCAGCTTGCTGAAGCAGGCATACTCTACGCACTGAGGGTTTATGATGTGTTTACCGAAAGCCTCCAGAACGTTGGCTGCGAAGAGTCTGCGGTTCTTGCTTTGTGCCCTGTTTAGCACCACTTTGATGTCTTGGAGGACTTTGGTGTAGTCCCGCGCTTTGGTTCGGATGTTGTAGCCGTTTCCGTCTAGGCGGACAGCAACTTTGCGGAAGGGGATGTAAACCAAGTCTATTCCCATCTGCT
>SMTZ1_10009633_pt1 | contig 16661 bp, 11 predicted proteins | sample DeeMarSWOR136_30_FD_25667 | JGI IMG/M metagenome (IMG submission 25667)
CAGATGAGTCATATTTTCTTTCGATCAACATTTATTTAATCCCCTATTTTTTCTATTATTAAGCGATTTATATATTTTATAGTTTTTAAATATAATAATAAAAATAATATAATACAAATAATATTACGCTCATAACGCCTATTTTCTTTTCAATTTTGAAATCCTTCGCTACTTTCCACCACTTACTTAATCTTTTTACTATTTATCCCCATTTTCTTTAAATAGAAAACATAAATAAGATTAATAAATCTTTAAGAAGTTACATAAATGAATACAGATAATAAAAATTATTATGATTAGTGCTTTTACTCCGAAAATATTTATAGTAACATATTATTTATATTAGATCTAGTAAAACTGTCATTTCGAGCAAAGTCCCGGTTGAACGGGACGAAGTCGAGAAATCTTTATAAGTTCAATAGATTCCTCCACTTCGCTCACTTCATTCGCTTCGGTCGGAATGACATTTAAATAATATTTTTTCGGAGCAAAGTAAACAATCATAAAAATTATTAACCGGAGAACCGGAAATACCCGAGATAAATAACAAATTATCTAGTTTTGGATCTTAATAGATACCTTCAATGTGGAAAAATATATTCGATGAAATAAAAATCAGCCGAAATCTACTTAATCACTCAAAATTTGGTACTTCTGAAAAGGGGGGATCAGTGAGATGGTCATCAATGGTGGAAGAACATTAATTATTGACCATTTCTTGAAACGAGCTGCCTATTTGAAAGTAGAAAATTAAAATTCAACCATTAAAGAAAGCTCACTTCATGAGTATCATTTTTCTCATCTGTTTGATGTCACCTACTACAAATTGGTAAAAATATACACCACTAGAAAGGTGGGAAGCGTCAAAAGTTACTTCATGATAGCCAGCTGGTTTATTCCCACTAAAAATTGTCTGCACGCTATGTCCCAGCATGTCGAATAATTCTAATTTAACATTTCCCGCATTTGCCAAACTAAATTTTATATTGGTAATTGCATTAAACGGATTGGGATAATTTGCAAATAATTGCGTCTGCATGGGAATGTTTTCTTTTGAAAAAATTTCAACTAATTCATCAACAACCACCAGAAATTCATTCGAAAGTTGTTTATTACCATAAAAATCAGTCACTTCACATCTTAACCAAAAATCAGCGCTACCTTGTTGGCTAATTACATTCTGTTGTTCACCTGACCCAATTTCCTGCCAATCACCTCCTGCTTCTTTGCGTTCCCAGCGATAAAAAGCATAGCGTGCCAGACCATCTTGAATATATGCAACACCACCATGGGCCTGCGCATTAAAATCACCTTGCGCACCTTTATTAAGGCTATCTGGACCTGTAATTAAAACAGATAGACCATTTATTTTCAAATCCGCTATGATTATATCATGAGAGGCTTTGAGAGTGCCATCCGGGAATATTAATCCGGCATGATCATTGGGACGGGTGCTTATCGGTGCCTCAGGATCATGAGCCTGATAAGTCCGAAACAAAAACGCTTTGGTTTCACTGGCGCCCGTGCTTGCAAGTGCATCGGACATCCACTTCACCTGCCGGCTAGTATTGAAATCAACCAAATTGCTGTTAAAATCCTCACTGAAATCCCAATCAGCAATTCCACCATTCCGCATAGCTGGATAACCAGAAGAAAGGATCCAGACAGGTTTAGTCGTTCCATCAAGTAGATAATAGGCGATTTTCACCAATTCACCGCTAAAATCGCTAAAGAGAGGAAATGCTGTCATAAAATTGGGATGATATGTCAAACCAATCACATCGAGATATTGCTCCCAATCCTGTATTTTTCGCAAGCGGAAAGGATGGAAGTTATGGGTAATCCGGGCGTTTGGATCTTCAATTTTGATGGAAGCGGTCATTGTTTGCATGACTTCATCCAGGAAATCCACCCGGGCCCAGGCGGAACCATTGCGACGGAAGGTGCTACCTGAATTTGTTAAAACAGCCAAATCAGCCTGATTGAGTTCATTCTCAACCTGCCAGAAATCGATGACATCCTTCAAGCGTCTTACCACTGCTCTGATATGTCTTTCCAGTGCTGCCAAATAGCTGCCCCGGTGGAGAAATTCATAATTGTCTGCAGAATAACCCAGGACCTCATCCTGCGAAGTCGGTTCTAACCCATAACCAATCCATAATTCCTTACCAGTTACCGCATCTCTGGGAATTGAATGACCATCCCCTATTGAGACCAGAAAGTCATATAAATACTGATTGGCCAGTTGAAAATGAATTTCCAGATTATCAAATACTTGTGAATGGGCAGCAATATACTCATCAATGGATTGGTTTGTTAGTGGATACAGTTCTGGTTCGACAGTTTTCCAGTTTATATCAGATCGAATAAATTTAATTTCCAGACTATCAAGGAACCTGAAGAATTGCTCCTCATCATCATAAACATCATCATAATGACTTAAATCGCCACCGCTGTATCCCAGACTTTGCTTGGTATACTTGATGTTGGCACTGGAAAACATCATTCCACGAATGGGAGGAGTATCCAATTGCATCAAGGTTCCCCGATAAGGCTGTTCATAATTAAAATCAATGGTCAGCGCCCCATCTGAATTATCTATTTCAGCTACCAGCGTGATGTCTTGGGTGGCAATTCCAGATGTTCCAAGAGCTTTTAAAATCTGTTGTAGATCTTCTGCCTGTATCTGACCGCCAGAAAGAGAACTCAATAAAACCAGTAAATTAGATTCTCCATTAGCAAAATTACCGATCATGGCTTTTACTACATTATCACGTAGCGCCTGCTCTGTCTCAGGGGGAAGAGTATAAGGTATCCCACCCACAGAAATCTCGAATGTATCATCAGGAGTATTGAGGGTTAGATCATGCACCTTCTGGGAATCCGGATCAATAAATCCAGAGATTTCAACCAGGGGAGCATGATAAAAAACGTCAATATTCGGGATCAATGGTGATACCCCAGTAAAATGCACATCTGCCTCAAAATCATGCAATCTATAGATAAAATGCGTATAACCCTGGGTGTCAAACCGAAAATTAAAATTTAAAGGTGATCCAATCTGTGCATTTGATTTTCGGCTATTAATCCATAAACCCCCAATTTCAACTTCATTCAGAGAACTCACAATACTTACAATAAGACTATCCAACATCGGATTAATTTGTGAAAGAACCTCTTCTCCCTCCACTATCGTTACCTGTTCATGTCCATTAAATCTGATGGTCCAGTTTACCGGACTGGCAGGTATCGGATGAGAATTGATGATTATATAAAAGCTTAGACCAAGAATTGGAAAAAATTTATTGAGTTTCATTGTTATGATCTCTTTTTATTACTAACTAAAGTAATTTATTTAACAGCTAGGTCAGTGATTTCTCTATTTCTCCCAGATATGACCCCTATAGAAAATTTCAAACTTTATTTACTATAAAGTAATTTAACTTCTCTGACACGACCTTATAGATCGGTAAAATAATTACTTTTCTTTAATTTTTTCTGGTGAATAATATTCAAGATAACCAGCTAGAAATATATCCATCCAATCCTGTCTGACAGCGCCTTAGCGCTATCGTTGCAAGCTCCTGGACTACCTGTCCCGGCAAATAGAACTGCCTGCAAGGATAACACATCCTTATTTTCATATATTCTTACTGATCTCATCCCCAAACTTTAAATTCTATTGAATTAAGCACAAAGATTAAAAAATATATCAATCCATAAAATGGAGGTTGTTCATAATCTTAAAATTGCATAATTATGAGTTTATTGGATCACAAACTAAATGATTGAATTTTAACTTTCATTCTATTATAAAGTTCAAAACTTTAAACAAATAAATAAAGGCTTTGGTATCTACCCATTTATTGGCCTCATACCATCATTTTGAAAATATCATTTTGTTTGAATAATGGTGAGATTTTTTCTCGATTCATTTTTCTGAAAACCCCATTCCTTGATATTAAGCACTTCTCGATATAAAGTCCTTCATGATGATTTCGTTCATTTAGAACACTGTTCAGACATCACATCATCTGAATAACATTTTACAAATTCTTTACAACTTCTGAAAATACTCTTCGTACGCTTCTGTATAAAACCAATATATAAGGTATTCCTGATGAAAAATATGGGTATCCTTTCTATAAGTTTTGTTCTATTTGTGTTGAATTTCATTTTAATATTCAATAATTACGCTACAAATACTAACGTTGAAGGAGCAAAAGCTGAATTTATTCCAAATTCTGCCTTGACCTTGCAACCGATCATTTTACAGGAAGAAATATCCATTGACGGCGCATTTGATAGTTGCTGGTATAAGACTGCCGATTTTGGAAATTTCACACAATTTGAGCCGGTCGAAAACAAAAAACCCAATGCGATTACAAATGGTTATTTGGCATATGATTCAGAGAATCTTTATATCCTGTTTATATGTCAGGATCCCGATATTTCGCAACTGCGTGCTTCATTAACTGATCGGGACAATATCTATGATGATGATTGGGTCTGTGTAAGCATTGATCCCGACAAAGATCATCAAAAAGCATATGAGTTCTATGTGAATGCACGTGGAATTCAGGGTGATAAACTTTGGCAGGCCAATGGTACGGAGGATGAAAGTTTCGATATGGTCTGGAAAGCAGATGCCAGGATATACGATGATCAATGGATTGCTGAACTGAAAATCCCCTTTGAAAGCATCCGGTTCCCAAACGGGACCGAACAGAACTGGTCAGTTCACTTTATTCGCCACTACCCTCGAGATAATCCGTACAAATTCTCCTGGATGCCCATTTCCCTGAATAACAACTCCTTTATGGGACAGGCCGGGAACTTGCAGTTCAGTTTACCCGAAGTTCAATCAGAAAACCGTAAACTGGAAATTTTACCCTACGCTATCAGCAGCAAAGATGGTTACCGAATTGAAAATGAAAATGACGGAAAGTTAGATTCCTGGCATTATAATCAGACAGAAGCTCGTGCTGGCTTCGGATTTAAATATGGCATCTCTTCCAATCTTACTGCAGATTTTACCTTCAATCCCGATTTTAGTCAGATCGAGTCGGACGCGGGACAGGTCAATATCAATAATCCCTTTGCCCTTTTTTATAACGAGAAACGTCCATTTTTCCAGGAGGGAAGTGATATTTACGTGATTGACTACAACTCCAATGGTATCGCTATAGATCAATTTGTTAATTTGTTTTATTCAAGAAGTATTAATGATCCTCTTATGGCAGGAAAAATTTCTGGAAGATACGGAAATATAAGTCTGGGATTTACCTCAGCTTACGACCGCAGTACCCCATATATCATTCCTTTTGAAGAACGCAGTGCAGTATTATTGACCGATAATAATTCATACAGCAATATTGTTCGTGCGAAATACGACCTTGGTAATCAATCCGCCATCGGATTTATGCTCACCGACCGACGGTTAGAAACAAGTGGTTCTAATACCGCAACAGCTGTTGATGCAAGTTTTCGTATATCTGAACAATACCACTTTTCTGCCATAGCAGCTCTTACTTATACGAAAGAACCTGTTGATCCACAAGCATCTCAAATGCTGGGTAAAGGAACTTTTAAGATAGGAAATCAGGTAAAAACAGCTGCTTTTGATGGTGAATCATTTTATGGTAAATTGTTGAGAGCTAAATTAAACCGGAATTCAAGACATTGGGTGGCTACCCTGGCCTATCAAGATTTTTCTCCGGGTTTCCGGGCAGATAATGGTTTTGTTCAAATTAATAGTTATCGCGCTATCGAATATGTTGGCGGATACTTTTTTAGATTTGATGATAATCGGTTATTCACTTTCATCAGACCGCGGTTCAGCGTATGGCGAAAATTCAATTACGATGGTGTTGTAAAGGATACAGGTCTTCGAACGAGTTTACTTTTCAGTTTTCAAAGACAGACAAGCGTTCAGTTATCCGCTTTTATTTTCAACCGGGAAAATCTTTACGATAAACAATTTGACGATGCCCGTCTGGTATGGCTTTATGTCGAAAATCGCACCTTGAAATCTCTTATAGGAACATTCTTTTTCAATATTGGCAAGCAGATTAATCGTCTGGGGGTAGAAGGAGATCCTCATAATCCTTTTGAATTAGTACCAAGTCTGAATTACAACATGGCACTCACTTTTAAACCAACATCAAGACTCGCTAATACTCTGGAATTTCAAGACTTTTATCTATGGAAACAATACGGGGTAGATAAAATAAGAGGCCAGCGGATATTGCGTAATTCTTTTTCCTATCAGTTCAACCGCCGGATGCACCTTCGTTTAATTGCAGAGTACAATTTAGTAGATTATTACAATTCCGGGATTTCAGAGTTGGTTCGACAAAAATATTTCACTCTCGATCCTTTGTTCAGCTATAAACTAAATGCTTTCTCAGTATTCTACCTGGGAAGTCATATTGGTGCCAGCAACAACTTCTATTTCGATCGGGAAGAGCTGATAATGAATCAGCAGTCAGTCTTTATCAAATTTCAATATCTGTTCAGATTGTAGTTGTGTCTTGGAATAAGACTATTCGCAAAATACTCTAACTCGCTCGTCCCCGTCTACTTCCACTTCCAGTTCATTCAGATTAATAACCAGTTCCTCTAAATCTTCCGGTTTAATGTCATGGAAATCCACCTCAATCCCCTTCTCTTTCAGTGCATCACCTATCTTTTAGAAACAGGTTCCACCAGTACCCGCAGGTACTTTGGTTTACTACTCGAATCACCTGTATCCACTTTAGATGAAGCAGATTCTTCCGAAAGAGCGGATAATAATCGTTCCGCTTCATCCACATTGATTTTACCAACAGCTAACATCTCCAGTATTTTTTTCCTTTCCTCACTCATGAGGTTCTCCTTTATTATATAAATGAAAAATAGATATGGCCTTCTTTATCCTCCACCTCAATTAACAAACCCTGCAGGTGCCATAGAACATTTAATATCATGGGAAAAATGAGTAAAAGTATCTTTCCATAACCGCTGGGCCAGCTGATTAAAGCCGCCAGCAGAATGAATGGTAATAGCAACAGAAAAATCACTGTGAGAAGTATCCACGCCAGAAATACCGGTAAATAAAGCGTTAGCGATTTTTTTTCTTGCCTGGGTATTTTAATCTTCATTAACATGGGTATCATTTTATCTCCTTAACTTTTTTTCGGCTTCATCTACCGTAATATCTCCCCGTTCCAATTGGGACAATACATCACTCCTGCTAGGAGGTGGATTCACCTCCACGAATTCCAGCATCTGGGCGATTCGGTTTAACCGGCTTTTCACAGTGGGATAACTTATATCAAAGAGTGACTCCATCTCCTTTATCGATCCATGACAGCGGATAAAAGCGATCACAAAAATCTGATCCTCCAGTGTTAAACGGGAAAGGGGTGGCAACTCAAATTGCCCCTCAAGGGATATACCACTTTTTACCAATCCCACCTTTTCAATCACTATTTCCTCACCCCTGGTTAAGCGGGTTAACTCCTGCCACTCATGTTTCATATTTTCCCTCAATTAATAACTTCAATATAATATACGATAAAATATTAAAAAAGTTAATAATAAAATTAAATTTATTAATATATTTTGACCCTAAAGTCATAAATATTCCAGAAAATAGTCATAATTTATTTAAAGAATATTTTTCCCAAATTATATAAAGTAATTTCCTTGAAAGGTAAATGTGAACTACCCTACCAGGATAATAATTGCTTGATTATTTAAGAATTTTAATAACTTGAGGTATTATATAAGTGGATAAAAAAGTGAGATAGATTTTTTTTACTTTTTCTAATCGCAAAATGTAGTTCAGTGATCATTTTGGATTGTTTTTAAATGATATTTAATAGACAATTAAAAAAAATATTCCGAATATCATGGATAATGGAAATAAGTGAGAATATCACCAGCCAGTGAATACTGATCCAATTTATTAAATTGGATTCATTTTAGTCATTTCAGATCTCCCTGTTAGAAGACCTAAACTTATTTCAACCAATGGTGAATTCTTTTATATTCAACTTTTTTAATTGCATTTCTCCCACACCCATTTCGTAAGCGAATTGTATATGGGTAGCATGATAATTTTCTTCCCTGAAATATCTGGTACAGTATGTGTCTATCGCTACCGGATCAGTACCGGCAATTACGGCTTTAGTCTCTTTTATCTTTCCCGGGCCATTCGGTCCATTGGTTACCAGAATCCGATTGGCATCCACTACTGTAAGATCCGGTTTGATAAAAGTACATAAATCGGCAATGGTCTGATGCAATCCTTGAGTATGAAAATAGCGACGATCCCATACGATACCCATTAAATTCTTCATACCTATTGTCAATCCAGCTTGCGTATGATGTTTGGTGATAGGGATATTGATAAATACGTCGGCATCTAAAACATCTTTGGCAATTTCCGCATTTTTCAACAAGCGACCTCTTAATATGGGCACGGATTTGTATTGGTCACGGGAGGTTGCTGCAACTACTTTTGCCCCTGCTTTATTAGCAGCGGTCATAATCCCATTTCGTTCAAAATTAATTATTGGATCAACACTTAAGACCAGAATCTCTCTTGCACCAGCCCTCTGACAGCACTTAATAACCGTTTCCACAACATCTGGATGAGTAGTTGTCGCTGCCTGGGGAGATTGACGGGTAAGGCAATTTGGTTTAATTACCACCTTATCATTTTTTCTAACAAAATGATCTATCCCACCAAGGGCTTGAATAGCCTCAATAGTATTGCTAGTTGGTGTTCCACCTGTTGCCACTGAAATATCGGGTGAAGACATAGAATACAAACTATTAAATGCCTTTAATGAAGCAGAGGGAATGAATAATGAGACACCCAGACTGCTACTCTTGAATAAAAAGTTTCTTCTGGTAATTTTGTTAAATAACATAGAACACCTCTATTCACGTATTTCTGTTTTGATAAAATTTAGATATGCTTAATCGCATACTAATTTTTATTTATACTCATATCTAATTCAGTAAGTCGTCTTTGTGCATCCGGTATATTTACATCACTTGGAGCGAGCTGAATGAATTTTTTCAAATGAATCAGTGCCTTTTCTGATTGATCGATTTCCTGATATATTCTACCCAGCATATAGTAGGCATTCGCGAAGGAAGAATCAATCTCACAGGCTTTCGAGTAATGTTTAATGGCTGCACTGGTATCTCCTATATGATAGTAAAATTCGGCCATGCTGTCATAGGAATTGGCATTAGTAGGATCCACTTCAATTTGTATTGTAAAGTTTTTCTTGGCTTCATTAAAATTATTCAAACCGAGATAGGCGTAACCCAACATATTATAAACCCTTGCTGTTTCGGGAGAAACAGATTTTGCTTTTTCTAAATATGATACAGACGGACCATAAGCAGCTGTAAGGTAGTAACGATAACCTAGGTTAAATAAAGCATCAAATTGGGTCGAATCGTTTTGCAGCAATCTTTTAGAATCGTCTATACGTCTCAAAGTATTATCCCAAAAATCAATCCGCTCACCACCATACCCGCGTAGATTTTTATCAGGTATATTTCCTAATCTTTTATGCAATAAGTTAGCATCACCATTTTGGCGAAATTCCAGAATTAATATCTGAATGTTTACGGCATGAGCCAGGAGAGAATGTTTCGCATTTAAAACCTCTTCAAAATCAGAGGAAGCTTGTTTATAGTTTCCCCCTCTGCTGGAGTTGAGTCCAGATTGGAATTTTTCGAAAAGATGCCAATCGTATTTCGCTTCAGATGTCAAAAGCTCTTTATAGTTTTGGTGGATAAAAGATGCCTGTTGGGAAGCCGGGAAATACTCAACCACCCTCATAAAATGGGTCACGGCAGATTTCAAATCTTTTACACTTAAATATGCGCTCGCCAGCCCAACATAATCTTCTGTAGAAAGAGGATTCTCTTCAATAAAAGCATGATACATTTCAATCATGCTCTGGGTATTATTCATTTGTTGATAACAGTTAAACAATCTTCTTTTAATTTCCCCCATTCTTTGTTCTGCGAAGTACTCTACTGATGTCCCCTGCATTTTAAGAAAAAGTTGTTGATAACATTCTGCAGCTTCTTGCCAATTCTTTAGAATTTCATGACATTGTCCCAAGGCCTCATAACTGTAAATTTGCCATGATACATTGCAAGAATCCTGAATAATAGACTTAAAAAGTTGTGAAGCTTGATAATAATCTTTATTGATTTCCATTTCCAGACTGGCAAGATTCCATTTAGCTGCTGAAACTAGCAGTGCATCAGGATTTCCATCGATAAACTTTCGATATATTTCCCCTGCCTCTTCATATCGTTGTTCGGTTAACAGACCACAAGCCAGATGAAAATCAGAGAGGTCTACAGCGATTACATATAAATTAAGGGAAAAAATAAATACTGCGGAAATGACTGTTTTCACTTTTTATCTCCCCTATTCTCGAGTGATCATAGTATCTAAACGCTTTAAAAATCCGGTTAAGAGGTTTCCCATATATCATCACTTTACGGATTTAAATAAAAAAAGTAACCACCTGAGATGTAAAAGTTGTAAAATTCCGAAATATATTGTAGTGATAGTTATATGGATAAGGAATAAGGTATAAAAAGCCATAAAAAATACTAGGGTGAATTAAATCAGAATATATGATATGGATATAGGATTCAATCTCACAATAAATAATTATTTATGATTAAATGAAAATTAGAAATTGTCTTTTTTCTAAATAATACCATTACCGTCTCATGGTTTACCACTCACTATGTGCTTTTACTTTTCAGTGGATTTGAGCGGCTTATAAGAATTTTATTAAAATTATAACCTATGTAAAATAATTCTTCTGATATCATTTTTATTCAGCTTCACCGGATTATTTTTGTTACTGGTATCTGCCACAATTTTTTCCACACTGGCAGGAGTGATCCCATAGTCAGCTAATCTGGGAAGGTTTAATTTTTCAGTCCATTCTTCGATTTTTTTCACCAGCGCTATACAACATTGTTCAATGGTTTTACAACTATCACTGCAGAGCAAACGACCAATATCAGCATACTTTTTCAGCTGCGAGGAATTTTCCTTTTTATCTACCATAAGACGTTCAATATTAATTTGGGTTGCAATGCCAATCAGGGTACCACATACCACCCCGTGGGGAATATTATAAAATCCACCAATGGGAGAGGCGAGACCATGGACAATCCCTAAACCGGCATTTGCCAGAGTTATTCCGGACAGGAGTGAGGCATAACTCATGGCGGCTCTCTTTTGCAAATTATGGCTATCTGATGAGACGATTGGTATCAGGTTATCTTTTAAAGCTTCGATGCCACTGTAAGCCAGTGCGTCTGTCAAAGGAGTAGCTTTGGTAGAGACATATGATTCCAGCAATTGGGTGAAAGCATCCATACCGCAGGCAGCGGTGACCTCCGTCGGACAACTTAATGTTAATTCCGGATCAACCAGGGCTATATCCGGCATGAAATTATCATGACGTAAAGACTTCTTAAATCCCTGTGGTCCCACTTCACTCAATACCGCATTCTTGGTGGCTTCACTGCCGGTACCAGCAGTAGTGGGTACGGCAATAAAGGGAACCTTGCTTCCATCATGATCCTTATGCCCTACCTCTTCCAGATAATCTACCACAGATTCTTTCTTTCCTAACATTGCTGATACAGCCTTACCGGCATCCACTGCACTACCCCCACCGATGGCCAGCACCACTTCAATTGAGGTTCCCTGATATTTTTTTACCATGCTATCAATTATCGGGGGAGAAGGTTCCCCTATGATGGATTCATAATAAAACTTCACCTGATACTTAGCAAGTTCCTGATTTAACCAGTCTGCGTTGCCGGAATCCTGTAACGAGCTTGAACCGGTTATAATAAGCACGGTGGATCCATAACGTCGAATGATTTCCGCTAATAGATTGAATTTACCAATACCAAAGATAATCTGTGGTGTTCGGTTAAACTCGAAATCAAATTTCACCATTTATTCCTCTCCGTTGGACTGATGATAAGATGTTTGACTCCCTGACGAGGTTCAGCCATCCACTCTGCCACCGTTTCTTTCCATCTCAGATAATGGGGAGTGTTTTTATGGGCAGCTGCTGCATTCTCAGACTCATAGGCTTCATAAAAAACGAATCTGGTTGGATCATCTGCCTTCTGCAATAAATCAAAACGTAGATTACCTGGTTCTTTTACAGAATGCTGATGATTCACCCGCGAGATTTCAATAAAATCATCAATATATTCTTTCTTTACATGAACATAAACGAAGGTGACCAGCATGATTTTTCTCCTTCATTGGATTATTTGTTATGATTTGATGATTAAAATATTATTTATTTGATTTAAATAAAATAATCAATAAAAAAATACGGTAAGCTAAAATAAATGTAAAGGAACCTCATTGCGAGGTAAAAAGAAATTGAACATCGATCACAGGATTTTTATGAATTTTCACTGAGTATGACTTGTTTAGGTACAATTTTTTTATTTTTATAATATTTTTTTGGTTCGTGCTTTAGCTCCGAAAATATTTATAGTAACATATTATTTATACTATAAATATGTCGCCTCTGCGAGGCTCATCTTGTCCCTATCAGAGATACTACATTTAAGCATTCCCCGAGCCTAGTATGGCCTGTCCTGGCTGACCGGAGAGCGAAATGTTCGTAGTAATCGGTTAATATACCATTAAACACGCTCCGGAGGAGCTGTATATTTATAGCAATGGTTGGATCCTCCAACTACTTCCTTCATCTATCCTACCTGACAGGCTAATACAGTATTGATCTGAAAGAACAAAAGTCTGTCATCCAGGCAATCAGGGATGGGAATGACAATTTGCATCAGCTTGCCAGTCGGGATGCCGGTAAAAAAACATAATCTTTTATCTAATTTCTTAGGTACTAATTTTTGTAATGAAACTTTTTTTATAAAGAGTTGTGTTAATCAGTAGACGCAGGATAATCGCTGTTTTTTTCTAATATCGAATTGAGTTGAGTTAATAAAAATCGTGCGGATAGCAAGTTTTTTATATTGGGGAGTTGACGGAGGTTGGAGATTTATCTCGCACTTGCTATCCGCAGACAAAAATAAGCGGGAACAGGTAAAATCCTATACCTTTTGTATGCTCATCCAATGAGCTCCCCGCTTGGATATATATTTTATAACTATATATAAATTGTTGTATTCATTTCACATAGCGTAGATACACATCACATATAAACCAATTCAGTTTTTTACCAGATCCTCCAAGCAGGGGTAAGAAAATGACAGTATTTTTTTGAAAGGGGGTATACAATTTATCTTACCTATTGAAATTTCTTTTTATTTTATTAATAATCCCTGCAACTCTTGACAATATCAAAATATTTCGTAAATTATAATGTTCTATTTGCAAGATATTTCTATCAGAGACGGCAGGAATATTTAACGGTATCAGTTTCTCATAAATTTGAATAGTACATTCCTACAAGCGTTCTATGTTATTCGTTCTGAACACTATGATTTCAGTATCAATCAAAGTGGTTTATTCATTTTTTAATCTTCACTAAACTTTTTGCAGATAATAATAGGTATGCATGCCATGTGCCCGTCAGGTGTTGCATTATGGTGTCTTTCTCATCCCCCATAAAAACCAACAAGTGAAGAGCATTTTATTACCAAAATATATTAAAGGAAAAAGAGATGAAAACATTATATCTTGTTTTAATTGTTATATTTATCTTTAGCTGCTCTCAAAAAGCAGCTGAGATACCGATTACCACAACTTCCACGGAAGCTTTACAATTATTCATCGATGGTAGGGAAAATCTGGAAAATCTGAAAACTGCTGATGCGGCAGAACTGTTTGATAAGGCTATCCAGAAAGATCCCAACTTTGCCAAAGCATATATGTATCGTGCCTTTTCCGGAGGTGGCTATCAAATATTTCGGAAAAATTTGGATAAAGCTACCGAACTTATCGATCAGGTTTCTGATGGGGAAAAACATGAAATTCTTTATGCAAAGGCTGACGCCGATGGTAAAGGGACGCAACAAAAAGCTGAACTTGACACACTTCTGATGCTTTTTCCAGATGATAAAAGAGTTCACGGTTATGCTGGAAACTATTATTACTATGTAGCGCAGGATTATGATAAAGCACTGCAACATTATCAGAGAACTATTGGGATTGATCCAGCCTACCCGCCTGTTTATAACAGTATGGCTTATTTGTATATCGATATGAACAATTATGACGAAGCAGAAAAATCCTTTCAGAAATATATAGAGCTTATTCCCGATGAACCCAATCCCTATGACTCCTATGCTGAATTTTTATTAAGGCAAGGCAAACATGAGGAATCCATCCAGCAGTATCAAAAATCATATGAGGTAGATCCCTCTTTTTCCATAGCCTTATCGGGGATTGGAAATAATTATATTTTTATGGGTGACTTTGAAAAAGGTCGGGAATATTATCAGAAATACTTTGATCAGGCCAGAAATCTCAATCAAAAAATGGGGGCAATTTTCTTAAAAGCCGTTTCCTATGTTCATGAAGGTCAAACAGAAGGGGCTATCAAAAGTTTAGAGGAAAGGGCTGCCTTAGCTATAGAAAAAAAATCACCCAACTTTGTTACCAGCAGTTATGATAATGCAGTATTTGTGTTGGATGAAGCTGGAGCCCCGAAAGAGGCGGCTGAATATCTGGATAAATTAGACAATTTTATTGAAACAGCTTCCTTTAAAGAAGTTGATCGGAAGACTTTCAGGTATTATGCCATGGTAGATCGCTGTTACCATTACACTATGAATAATAATCTGGAAGAGGCCGATAGTATAGTAGTAAAGTGCAAACAGCTTGCTGAAGAAAGACAAAATCCGGAGGAAATACAGTATCTCAATCTTGTCCTGGGTATGCTGGAAGCCAAGAAGAAGAATTATGATCAGGCGCTGGAATATCTGGCAGGAGCGGACAAAGAAAGCCCCTATATCTGGTACTGGCAGGCGATTGTATTTGAGGAGAGCGGAAATATAGATAAAGCCCAAGATTTATATAGAAAGGTAGCCAACTGCACCAACAATGGGATGGGTCTTGCGGTTGTCAGAGGAAAGGCGAAGGAAAAATTGTGATATTATAATTTATATATGAGCCCCTCCCAAGAGGGGCTCTCTATTTTTGGTGTGAAAAAGAGCTCATTCATTCAAGAAAATTTTCGATTATCTCACGGAGTAAATGAGATATGGTTTTATCGATCATTCAATGAGTTCTCATTTTATTGGGATTTTCGTTATCCAAATCCCATTTAGAAGGATTTTCGATGATGTATTTTCTGATGCGATTTAATTCATTTTCATCACGAACAATGTGTTCATAATAATTGCGTTGCCAATGAAAATTTTTGAACCCATTCCCTCTACACCAATGGGTGATGGCAGATTTGAATACCCGTATGATTGAACTAATCGAATGGGGAATTATATGTTGATATCGGTGAATTTGATGATTGTTGGTGATGGGTAGGGGTTCAAAATTTTGAACCCCTACCTGGTTATGATTATTCAAAATTAATATGCCATGGATATGATTGGGCATAACCATATATTGGTCCAATTCAACATGATTAAAATGGTGTGGTATTTCCTTCCAATATTTATCGGAAATTCCACCAATACCGGATAATTTAATCTGACCTTTCTCTATTCTTCCCAAACAACATTGCCGGTCAGAGACACATAGAGTCACATAATAAACGCCGGGCTGGCTATAATCATATCCTTTCAAACGGATCGATCTTCGGTTATGCTTATCCGGATTATAGTTCATTCTTCTCCCGTTAGCTTAACTAATCTCTTTTTCGCATCAATTAACTCCGGCAAATCTTCGTCCGCATCCTTCCAGATATCCACACACCTTTCATACTGTTCGATTGCCTTGCTCGACCAGCCTTTCTCTTCGTACAGTTTTGCCAATCTGTAACGATAAACGGGATGAATAAGTAGTCGTCCCCTTTGGTTTGGATCCAGGCTAATTAACCGTTCGTATTCAGTAATTGCTTTGTTTATTTCACCATTTTTCATATAGACCCTTGCCATTACATCCCCGGGTAAAAATACATTATAAACAACCATGTTAAATCGTGACATAGCCGGTATTTCTAAAAGTTTAGTTTTTTCGCACACCGCGGTGACCTGTTCGAGGGAATCTTCTAGCAATAACTTCTCCACCTGGAGTATTTCATAATAAATGGTTATCAGATCTTTACTACCTGGGTTTATTGCAGGAAAAACGGCTTTCATATCCAGTAATTTGGACACTGTTGAATCGACTTGTCCTTCTTGCAACTCCATCATTCCCAGGTAGAAACTGTAAGCAGCAGTGTAATAGGGGATTTCCTTGGGGTTATGTTTTACACGAAAATCAAACCAGTTTTTAAAATATCTCTTGCTAAATTTAAATTCTCCTATATTATAATAAATGCATCCGTTTAGCCAGTCTATAATTGATTTGACAAACTCATTGTCTAACGCTTCTAGCATCTCCATTACCATGTTAAATCGTGACATAGCCGGTATTTCTAAAAGTTTAGTTTTTTCGCACACCGCGGTGACCTGTTCGAGGGAATCTTCTAGCAATAACT
>SMTZ1_10003140_pt1 | contig 16659 bp, 14 predicted proteins | sample DeeMarSWOR136_30_FD_25667 | JGI IMG/M metagenome (IMG submission 25667)
ATCCTTTCTTAAAACCAATAGTAATAAGAAGTACACAAATATGGGCTCATGCATCAGATGATGAATCAGGGATAGACTATTGTGAATTGTATATCGATGATGAATTAAAAGCAACATTTTCTGAATTTCCAAGAAGCTGGACTTGGAATGAACCATATGGTGTAATATTTTCAAAACATATTATCAAGGGAGTAGCATATGATAATGCTGGAAACATTGGTAGCGATGAAATAATAGTATGGAAGTTCTTTTAATCTCTATAATTAATAGTCATTATTTATCTTAATTATCACCATTGAATTGAAAATAAACCGGGAATATGAATTAGAGGTTAAAAGCCTGCATTGAAAATAAAAAATAATTTTCTCCTTATGAAATTTTTTAAATAAAATATTTGTTTAATTTTTTCTCCTAATAATTTAGTCGTGCTAATATTTGTCAGGCCCGAGGCGGGATTTGAACCCGCCACAGAGGATCCACAGTCCCATATGTTGCCAGGCTACACTACTCGGGCCATTTTTTAAGATGACGCAATAATTGAAGAAATATTTAAAGTATATGTAATTAAAACACGGCAAGATAATATAATAAATATTCAATTTCAGCATTATAAGCAGGGGTAGCCAAGCTTGGTCAACGGCGCAAGGTTCAGGGCCTTGTCCTGAAGAGGTCCAAGGGTTCAAATCCCTTCCCCTGCATAATTTTATTCGTTTTTACAGAAGAAAACACACATATTAAAAATTTTTACCTTACTCTATTTTACCAGTAAATATTCTTATTACTCTAGTTTTATCAACATTTATGCAACATTTTTTTATATTTGTTGCGAAAGATTTATATTATTTTAGCATATATTTATTTTTTACCTGATTCTTAGTCACGGGAGGAACAAGGGTATGAAAATAAAAATAATTGGAATTTTAGTTTGTATTCTGTTGATTGCAACTGCATTACCTGCAGTAGGGACAATAACTAAACAAGAGCATAATCCAAATAATCAAAACATCGGTGATCGCGGTGGAATTTTTGCACAATTACCATCTCCACATGGAGATCCACAGCCTGTAGCTTGGATCAGTGATGTACGGTTAGGTTGGAAGGTATATGAAGATTTCTGGGATGTTACAAGCCCGATTTGTGATATTTATTGGTGGGGACAAACTCCATATTGGGACGGTAGCACCTGGCAACCCTGTGAACCTATTGGCATGACAGTTGATATTACTTTCTACGAGGATAATGGTGGTGAACCTGGCGCTATCTTCTGTTCGTACGATAATGTTGTTCCAGAATACACTCCAACGGGAATTATGTATGATTATCCAGAGTTTCCAAATGGTCCATTTGAGTTGATATACTTCGAGTATGAACTGGATACATGGTGTAATCTATCTGACGGTTGGTTCTCAATACAGAGCATTGACTCTGACAATGATTGTAGTTTTGGTTGGTTTGAATCTCCAGATGGTAACGACATTATAATCCAAAATTCTATTCAGCGTCCTACAGATGTTGCTTTTATATTTACTGATGGTGAAGAGTCTGCTATAGATATAAATGTAAAGAGTGGGCTTGGTGTTACTTTAGAGGTTACGAACAGCGGAAACGAAACATTAACCGGAATACCTGTTGATATTGTTGTATATGGTGGTATTTTCGGAAAAATAAATGCACATGTTAGAGAAACCATAAGTCTTTATCCTGGCGATACAGCATCAGTTGGCACAGGGGTATTTCTTGGACTTGGGAAGATAGCAATAGGAGTAATTGCAGATGATGTAGTAGAATATTATAGTGGAATGCAATTGCTCATCTTTACCATAATTCAATAGATTCCCACTCTTTTTTTAATCCTTTAATCCTCTTCTTTTTCAACGAGAAAAACCGTATTTTTTACCAGTAAACTAGTGTTCAAATCCCTTCCCCTGCATCTTTAAATCAATAAAATCTAAAATTTTTATAACAATAATAAAATTCTCAAATAAAAGTGAATAGAGAATGGATAAAAAAAGGTATTTTTAATTATTGGAATAATTCTCATTATCATTTCTGCAATATCTTGTATTTTTGGATACCGTATTAGAGAGATTTTGCCATTGTCTATTAAAATTTAATAGGATAATATACCATATATTATTGGACTTTTAGGAGTAATTTTTCTCAGAATAAACCAAATTAAGAAAAAAATAAATAATCAACAGGGGGAAATAATTTATTTTGGTTATTTTTTACATCATAATCCTTAAATATAAATTATTTATCATAATACTGATAAAAACCAACTAAGGGAGTTAAAAAAATGGTTTATAATTTTCCAAGTGATGAATGGATAAAGGCTTTTATGAAAACATTAAATGGAGATCAAGGTAAAGCCTATCAAAAGGCTGCTGAAAAATGGGAGGGTGATTTTATCTTTGTTGTCGAACCAGACGAAACATATGATGAAACTACGTATTTTTACGTTGATCTTTGGCATGGTAAATGTCGAGAAGCAAGAATGATTACTGATATTAATAAACTACCTAATGCAGAGTTTCAATATAGAGGAACTTTTTCAAACTGGATTAAGCTCATGGAAGGTAAAATCGATCCTATCAGAGGCATTTTGATGAGAAAATTTAAACTTGTAGGAAACAAAGCAAAAATTATGAGAGCAACAAAAGCTGCAAAAGAATTAGTAGCCCTTACCCAAAAAATTGAAACGAATTTTTGTAATAAATAAGGTTTTTATTTGTGAAAACATGTGGTTCTTTAGCGCACCAAAAAAAATAATCTTTGGCGAAGAAGCCCTAGAAGGACTTAATGAAATTGAAGGTAAAAAAGCTCTAATCGTATCTGATAAAAACATTCAGCAACTTGGTATTATTAAACCTGTAATCTCAATTTTAAACCAAAAGTCCATCAAATATGTTGTTTTTACTGATATTGACCCAGAACCATCTATTCCATCAGCAGAACAAGGTGCAGAGATTGCTTTAAAAGAAAATGTTGATATAATTATTGCCCTTGGTGGAGGATCTGTTATTGATGTGGCAAAGGCAATATGGATTTTTTATGAAAACCCTAAAATGAACATTGATGAGGTATTCCCAGAAGACCCTCTTACATTAAGAAAAAAAGCAAACTTAATAACGATTCCAACTACAAGTGGTACCGGCTCTGATGCGAATTGGGCTATAGTAATAGCAGATCCTGAAACTAGGCAGAAGTTATCAGTTGCGCATAGAAATATTATTCCTGACCTGGATATTGTCGATCCTTTATTTTCAAAAAAATTGCCACCCCATTTAATAGCTTCAACGGGGTTTGATGCTCTTACCCATGCAATTGAAGCAGCATCTGTTGAATGGAAAAATGATTTTAGTACTGCTTTTTCCCACAGAGTAATTGAAATAGTTTTTAAATATTTGCCCAGATCTGTAAAGAATAGTTCAGATAAAGAAGCAAAAGAAAAAATGCACATTGCAGCAACAATGGCAGGTATAGCTTTTGGAAATAGTCAGATCGGTGGAGCCCATGCATTAGGACATGCTTTGGGAGCATCATTTTCTTTGCCACATTCAGAAATTATTGCAGTTGTTCTTCCTCACATGATGAGATTTTGTATTAAAGATAAAACAACAGAGAAGATATATGAAGATATTGTTTATCATGCTAAAATTGCTTCTAATGAAAAAACGGTTAATGGAATTATACTTATAGAAAAAATTGAAGAACTTATGAAAGAACTAAATCTTAAAACCAAATTATCAGATTTTGGAATTACTAAAAAACAACTTGAAGAACATATGGATAAGATAATATCATTTACCTTATCTGATACAGGAGCTTTAGTTAATCCTTGTGAGTTAGACGAAGAAATTATCGCGACATTATGTAAGAATATGCTTTAGGAAGGAATTTATGAGTGGATTTAGAGGAACAATAATAAAAGTAAATCTTTCAAAACAAATTGTGACAAAAGAACCTCTTAATCTTAAAAATGCAAAAAAATTTATTGGTGGAAGTGGGCTCTCTGCTTATTACTTTTATAAAGATATTTCTAAATATAAAACTCCTCCAGAGCCTTTCAATCCATTAAACCCTCTTTTAGTTATGAGTGGAGTATTAACTGGTCTTCCTTTATTTTGTGCCTCAAGAACAAGTATTTGTTCTCGTTCACCACTAACAGGTATATGGGGAGAATCTAATTTTGGAGGTTATTTTGGACCGGATCTTAAGTTTGCTGGATATGATGGGATTATAATTCTTGGGAGATCGTATAAGCCTACCTGTCTTGTTATTGATGATGATAGTATTGATATTATAGATGCATTAGATTACTGGGGAAATGGGACTTTTAAGACAATCAAAAAGACTCCAAAAGATTTAAACAGCAATAAATACCAAGTAATTTGTATAGGACCTGCTGGTGAAAATCTGGTAAAATATGCATGTATTATGACTACTGGAGGAAGATCGGCTGGAAGAACTGGAATGGGTGCTATAATGGGTTCAAAAAACCTAAAGGCTATAGCAGTAAAAGGATCAAATAAAGATTTTAACCTACCAAAAAAATTTGAAGATATCTCAAAAGAATCTCATGAAGCTGTAAAAGAAGATTTTATGTATGGTCTTTTAAAAGAATTAGGAACATCAGGAATTGTTGATGTTTCACTGGATATGTATGGTGATATGCCAATTAAAAATTGGTCACAAGGAACTTTTGAAAAAGGAAATAATCTTTCTGGCTCAATAATGAAAGAAACTATTTTTACAGAGTCATCTCGATGTTTTAATTGTCCTATCGGTTGTGGTAGAAAAATTAAGATTCCAGAAGGCCAATATAAATTACCAGAAACATTTGGTCCTGAATTTGAAACATTAGCTTCCTTTGGAACTAATCTTTTAATTGGTGATCTTGAAGCTGTTTCTTATGCTAACCATATAGCAAATGATTATGGGATTGATACTATCAGTTCGGGGGTAGTTATTGGTGTATTATTTTATCTTATCGAAAATAAATGCGTTCCAAAATCTGACCTTCCACCTGATATTAAGTGCTCTTTTGGAAACCCCCAAGCTTTAATTGCACTTCTTCGTATGATAACTTATCGAAAAGGCATTGGTGATTTACTTGCAGAGGGAAGTAAGAAGCTAGCACAACACTATGGTAAACCAGAATATGCTCCACATATTGCTGGACTCGAAGCAGCTTTTCATGATCCTAGATCTTTCCCTGGTATGGGTTTGATGTATGTTACAAGCCCTCGAGGAGGGTGCCATTTAGATGGAGATGCATATCTTGCCCATCAAGGTTTAATATTTCCAGAAATTGGTGTTATAGATCTACCGGAAGATAGATTTGAAAATGTTGGTCTTGCTAAACCATTAATTAATTTACAAAGTTACAGACAGCTTTTCAACGCCCTGGGCGTTTGTCAATTTTATAATTCACCTGCAAAATATATTGCTGAACTTTTAGGCATCGCAATTGATGAAAAAATCAAAACCTCCGACCTTATTACAATTGGAGATAGAATATTTGCTTTAAAAAGAATAGTTAATATTTTATTGGGATGGAAACCTGAATGGCAAAAACTTCCAGATATAATGTTAAAAAGATTAGATGGTCCAACTGAAGGAAACATTCCAGATATAAATATACAATTGAAAGAATGGTATCATTATCGTGGTTATGATTTCAAGACAGGAAAACCTTCAAAAAAGGTCCTTAAACATACAGGATTGCTTGATCTTGTTAAGTAAAAATAAGTAAATATTAATCATGTAACCCATATTATTTTCAATTCGATTATGATTTAAACCTCGAGTTAAAATATTTTCCCCTGCATTTACTATAAATAGCAACTTAGGTTTTTGATTATTGCTAATATGGATAATATTACGAGGAATAACAATGAAAAATGATGAATGTACAATATATGTCATTTCTAAAAATGGTACAAAGCAAAGTTTTCGTAAAGAAAAAGATGGTTGGAAACAAACCATTTCAAAAGGTGTGGTTCGTATTTGTACTGCAGAACAAGTATTGTCTCATATTTTACCACCATTAGCATTTGGACATATAACATTAAAAGTAGAACCAGATAGAAATAAAGAAATAAAAAACAAATGAAAAAATTTTGTCAACTAATTAGTTTTTATGACTAGATTGGTGTTAAAACCCCTTCCCCTGCACTTTTAGTATTTATTAAAATGGGTTATTTCTTCACTATTTCTTTTTGGAACATGCATTATATTATTTTCGTCTCTCCAATATTTAATAGAATCTTTGAAATCTTCAACAACAGATTTTTCTTGCTTATAACCAAGAGCAATAACAGAATCAATAATAATTTCTTCAGGAATGTTAAGTTCATCTCTTAATTTTTCTTTGTCGATTTTACAAAGGATACAACTCCCAAGTCCTTCCCCTTCTGCAGCAAGAACAATGTTTTCAGCTGCAAAACTTGCATCTCTCTGATACCAGTTATTTGAACTATCTTTCACCAATATTATAATATATGCAGTTGGTCTTTCATTTTCACTTGGGCTCCATTTTGGTTTAATATAAGCAGCCCAACTTAAGGTTATAAAAACCTTTGAACATAGTTTAATATCATTTACTATCAAATATTCAAGTGGTTGAAGATTTGCAGCAGATGGTGCAAGTCTTGCAGCATTTACAAACTTTTTTAATAGTTCTAAATTTATTGGTTCTTGTTGAAAACGTCTTATACTTCTTCTATTAACAATTGCATCATAAACATCCATTTTTATCACGAAATAAAAACATCTAATCACTTTATAATAATTTTCAAACTTAACAGTAATATACTTTAACATCTTTTCATTACTGGAAAAGTAATGGTAAAGAGAATTAGGCGAGTAAGAACCTTTGCAAAGACTGCATCAAAATCCCTTGAAAAAAAACTTGTTGAAAATGCAAAAAATCTTAAGAATGATCCGTATCTAATTTTACCAGATTATGAAGATAATATATCAAATAAAATTTTTGGGAAAATTAAAAAAAGTCTAGATAAAGTAAATCGTTTTAGTGAGGACAGCAAAAAACTTGAAAAATTCTCAAATAGAAGAGGTCTTGAAGGTGCTTTTGCAGGAATATTACAAATTGCAAGTTCAGAAAAGGCACCTTATCTTGCAGTTGCAAAATTTCCTACAGGGGATATTTCATATGCTCAAAGAGGAAGGGCAGAAAAAGAAAAACTTATTGCAGTTCAACATTTTGATAACCCTGTTCTAAGACTTTTAGGAATTAAGGATATTGCAATGAAAAAAAAATTACACATTTACTCATGGGATGAAGGTTATGTTTCAACAGGCCTTAAAGCATCTCCACCTGATGAATTTGTTAATTTTATAATAAAAAAAACAGGTTTAAACCTTAAAGAAAATATAGCAACCTGTAATCATATATCTGTTGAAAATGCAAAAAAAGGAGATATTTGTAAGAAAAATTATCTTAGAATAAACTGGAAATCTGCAAATTTAATATTTGCTATTTGTGAAGATTGTGCAAAAACAAAAAAGAATACAATTTTCAATATTACAAAATATCTTATTATACCAAATTTATCTGAAGATTTTGAAATTGAGGTTGTTGGACAGGTTGTTAAAGAAAAAGATCTTGGTCAAATGGAAACTTATGATCTAGACGAATATTTATCTGGGAATCTAACAGATCTGGAATTCATCAGGAAAAATATGACAAAAAGAGAAGAATCAATTAAAGAATCTGGAGAAAAAATATTGATTCTTGATGGTGTTTCTTATGGGGCTGATGTTGATAAATTTATAAATGCTTTAAAACCAAATAAATTTGAAAAAGAAGGATTAAGAATAATTCTTGAAAAAATAAATGAACCTGTAGTTTTTGATGATATAACTCCAAATAAAGTACTTGAAAAATATTGGAAGGATTATGGACTCGATGTTGTAACTTCTATTATTGACGATGAAGAAATGTCAAACAAATTTTTTTCTTTACAAGACACTCCATCAGATATTTTAAAATTAGTATTCGATTATAATGAACGCCAACAGATACTTGCACAGCTTCCAAAATACAAATCATTACCATCTCTTGCAAAATTTATTGATAGCGTAGTTAGAACCTATAAAACGTTTGGTGAAAGAGAGGCAATTGCAGAAGCAAATAAAAGACCTGATAATCCCAAGAGTAAATCAATTGCATATTCGTTTTTACTTGTATTTGGAAAAGCTAAAGATAAAAAGTGGCAGTATTCTCAAATAGAAGTAGAATATGGAGAGTTTTTAAAGAAGCAAGTAAAAAAATTGCTTGATTCTGATCCTAAATCATATCATAAAAACTTACAAGAACTATTAACAGTAAGCGGTTCTTCAGAAAGTATTGATAACAATTTAATTTAATCATTTGTTAAAAAAGAATTAAAGTTCAGGTTTTGTATTGATATATCCCAAATTTTGAGTGAAATTGAAAACCAGATATTGTTTTCGACTGTATTTATTACTCTACCAATAATTTGATTTTCATATATTGGTAATTGTTCTTCATCTTTATCTTCAATAGATTTATATCTTTTTAAAGATCCTACGTTATTTATTCTTTCCAGTTTATTACAATTAATATCTCCATCATTATTCCAAAAAATAATCGAATCACCATTTTTGATATTAAAATCAGGATGTGAGGATTTTTGAATAATTATATGGTCTTTGTTATTTATTTTTGAAGCAAAAAATCCATCATTTTGTAAACATAAATAATATTCCGAATTTTCAAATGAATCAAGAAATGTATCCATCCCTATTAATTGTGTTACTGTTAAAAATGGAAGACTTGCAAAAGTTATAAAAATTAAAAATTTGAGAGTGTTTTTTAGTATCTTTTTCATCCTTTATACCTCTTCCATGTTATTAAGTCTCTTGTTAACAGTTGTCAATTAAATTATATAAAGATTTTTCATTAGAATAACGATAAGAGAAAATACCAAAATGACAAAATGTCATTTTTTGATTATTAAACCAAAACTTTATACCTAAAAAAAACATATAACTAATTAGTATTTGATGGGATCCAAGTTTAATTTAAAATATTTAAATATACTAGATAAGTGGATGGGATATGACAAAAAAAATATTAGTTGTAGACGATGAGGAAGATATCCGAAAAAGTGTTTCCCAAATTTTGGAATTAAATGGTTATAGAGTTCTTACAGCAAATGATGGAGATGATTGTTTATTAAAGGTACAAGAATTCAAACCAGATCTAATTTTACTTGATATTATGATGCCTGGTATGTCAGTTGTTGAATTAGTTGAAAGATTAAAAGATATAAAAATAGCATTTATGAGTGTAGTAAGAATATCAGATGCAAGAAGAAGAGGTCTATGCACTCAAGATAATATTGTTGATTTTTTCCAAAAACCTTTCAATGTAACTGATTTAATTGATAGAGTAGAGCTTATATTAAAGGGGTATGAATAAAATATTAAAATTGTAGTTTATCAAAATAAAAATCAAAGGGATAACACTTGGATGAAAAAAATAATAAAGAATGTTTTATTTTTTCAAAAATAAATAGAAAACTAACCCTTCTTTTTATAATTGTTGGATTTGTTGCTCCTGCACTTGCAATTTATTATTTTTATTATATTGCTATAAATTCATTCACTTTTGCAATATCACAAGAACAAGCAACATTACTTGGAACGATAGTGATAGGTATGATAGTATTAATTGCAATTGATACTGGTTTTATTGGTTTTTTGATATCAAAAAATATATCTAAGCCAATTAAAGAATTATGTAATGCAACAAAGGAACTTGAAAAAGGAAATTATGATTTTAGACTTGATATAAAATCATATGATGAAATTGGAGAACTTTCAAAAAGTTTTAATAAAACAACCTCAACTCTTGCAAAAATTGAAGAACAAAGATTGGAAATAGACAGGGCAAAAACAGAATTTTTAAGTATCACTTCACATGAATTGAGAAGCCCAATGACTCCAATGAAAGCTCAACTTCAGATGCTAAAAAGGGAATATTTTGGAAAATTAAGTAAGGATCAAAAAAAGAGTTTAGAAATAATAATTAGAAATGCAGATAGACTTGATAATATAATTGCTGATTTTCTAGAAATTTCAAGAATTGAAGCAGCAAGATTAAAATTTAATTTTCAAGAAACTGATATTAAGCATATTATTGAAGAAACAATAGAATTTATGAATGGTTTTGCAAGAGAAAAAAATATAAAACTCGTAACTCAAATAGAAAAACTACCAAAAATAGAAGTTGATTCAGGAAGACTCAGTCAAGTTTTAAGAAATCTTATTAATAACGCTATTAAGTTTTCAGAGGAAAATAGTAAAATAGAAATTTTTGCAAAAACTGAAAAGAATTACATATTTTTTAGTGTTAAAGATTATGGATGTGGACTTACTTCTGAAAATCAATTAAGAATTTTCGAGCCTTTTTATCAAGTTCAAAATGCATCTAGAAGAAAACATGGTGGTACTGGCCTTGGTCTTGCAATTTGTAGAGGAATTGTTGAAGCTCAAAATGGAAAAATTTGGGTTGAAAGTAAGTCCGGAAAAGGATCAAAATTCAATTTTACTATACCTTTAGAACCAGTAAGAGACATAAAACCAATAAAAGTATTATTTTCAAATAGAGGAAAAATTGAAAGAAAAATAAAAGAAGAATTTAATATTGCTCTTGGACCACTTGGTGAAAATGAATTTAATGAACTAAAAAATAAAAATGCTATTGATAAAGAAGACCTTGAAGAATATATAAATTTTTTAATTGAAAAATTTATAATTCCATATGATAGAGGAAAAGATTTTAAAAATCGAATTTCAAAAATTTTTGGATTTGAAAAAGACCTTATTAATATGAAACAAGATTACTTTTCTGAGGATTTAGGAAGAGAGGGTTTAAATTGAGACTAAGGACTATTTTGGTAATTGTGTGTCTTGCAATTTCAACAATACCAATAGGAATTATTGGTGGAATTCAAGGATTTCAATCAGAGTCAATAATGTTGATTGGCCTTATTTTTATAGTTACTTTTTTTGTATCAATTACAATTTCTTATTTCATTGCAAAACCAATTGAAAAATTAACTGAAAATATTGATAAAATTTCAAAAGGAAAATTAGATGTAAATCTTGAACAAAGTGAGATTGAAGAGATTAATAATTTAGTTGATTCATTGAATAGAGTAATGGCTAGTTTAAAACTTGCAGTTTACAAAGTAGGATTAAAAAAGGGAGAAATTTTTGAAAATGTAATAAAAATAAATGAAAATAATAAGTTATTGAATGGCAATGGAGAAGAAAAGAAATTAATGTCCACAACATTTAATCAAAACCTTGAAAATGAAAAATGGTTAGAAAAAAAGTTTGATTCTGTTTTTTTATTTGATGAAAATGCAAATATAATTGACTGTAATGAAAATATGGTTAAAAATTTAGGATATAGTGACAAAAATGAGATTCTTACTCTTAATATGGCTGATTTTGATATACTTGAAAATAAAAATGCTTTGAAGGATAAAATTAACAAAACAAAAAAAAATGGATCTTATAGTTTTAAAACAATACATACGAAAAAAGATGGTTCTGCAATTCTTGTTTATGAAAATTTACAATATCTTGAAGATAAAAAAGCATTTAAGGGAATTGTAAGAAACGATTAATTTTTGTTGTTTTAAAAAATAATTACAAAACATTTTGCAATTTATATTACCTATTTTTAAGTATAAAAAAGTTTAAATGTTAGAATTTTATTTAAAATTGAATAATTATTTATAGGAAGGGGGGAAAGAAAAATATGCGAGATAGAAGATATAAAAAATTTTTAGTTTATGGTATATTTTTATTTATAATAGGAATAAGTTTTACATCGGCCATAAGTGGAGATAATGGAAAAATGAGCAATCAAATAATACGAGAAATCCCAAATAATTTTCCAATATTAAATAATTTATATTTAAATGCATATTGGAAATTTGAAAAAGGTAGTGGAAGCATTGCAGTTGATTATTCTGGACATAATTATGATGGGACAATTCATGGGGCAACTTGGACAACTGAGGCAACAGATGATTCCTCGTATGCATTGGATTTTGATGGAGTAGATGATTATATTACATTTGATGATCATTCGGAGAATTTAGGATTTAATAAGACTGATGATTTGATATTTTCATTTCATTTTAAATCGACATCAAATGTAAAAGGTATGATTTATAGTACAAGTCATCAGTGGGGTACCAATCCAGAAGCTCACATTTATTTAGATGATGATGGTACTGTTGGATTTAAGATTAAGGTTACAAGCTGTGGATTTGAGATAAATACAAAGGATTTTTACAATGATGGTGAATGGCATTATGTTGAAATCTGGTACAATGGTAATTCATGTGAACCAACTGTAACAATTTACATTGATAATCAATTTGATAATGATATAACCCATTGGGTATGCCCTTTTGATTCCAATGAGTTTGCTAAAACCAAAATAGGTAGGAAATGTGATACTGAGACAAATTATTCTGATGGTATTATTGATGAATTTAAAATTATAAAATATCCAGGAGGAAATGATCAAAATCCACCAATAATTGATGGTCCACAAAGTGGAGAACCTGATGTAGAATATTTTTACACTTTTACCACTTATGACCCAGAAGGAGATGAGATATGGCTTTGGATTGATTGGGATGACGGTGATATTGAAGATTGGATTGGACCTTATGATTCAGGTGAATTGGTCACTATAGGTCATATCTGGGATGAAGATGGATTATACAAAATTAGAGCTAAATCAAAAGACGTTTGGGATGATAGTCACTCATCATATTATCCGGTAATAATTGGAAATCAACCTCCTGATTCACCTGAGATTTTTGGTCCTAAATGTGGAGAGCAGAGTATAGAATATGATTATACATTTGTATCAGAAGATTCTGATGAAGACGACATATTATACTTCATTGATTGGGGCGATGGAGAAAAAACTGGATGGCTTGGACCTTATAAATCTGGTGAGGGAATTACTTTATCACATGACTGGAACTTAGAAGGAGACTATGAGTTAATGGTAAAAGCAAAAGACAGTATTGCAGGTGAGAGCCAATGGACAACAAAGACAATTACAATTGGAAACATAAAACCAAATAAACCAACCATTTCTGGTCCACTTACTGGAGTTCCGAATGTAGAATTAGATTACATTTTTAAAGCAATAGATCCTGATGGGGACGATTTATTTTACTATATTTACTGGGGTGATGGAGCTGAAATTACAAATTATGGTCCAATTTCATCAGGTGAGGAAATAATGTTATCTCACACCTGGACCAAAAGAGGTGAATTCGAAATAAAAGCTAAAGTAAAAGATCATTGCGATGAAGAGAGCTTTTTGGAAGTATTAAAAATAACTATTCCACGAAATAAAGCAACATATAATACATTATTTTTAAGATTATTAGAAAGATTTCCAATGCTAGAACGACTAATTAATATTATTAAATAAAAATTTCATGTCAAAAACTGGATTTATAAATTTAAATCAACTCTTAGAGGAAAGAGGATTTATCACCAGTAAATATTTATTATACATTTTTAATATCACCCGCCGTGGTTAACATGATAAATGCTGCAAAACGTTGTGACGTTATTTCATATGCGATTAGAGAGGTTGTAATACCTGCAAGAAAACTTGAAAAAAAAGGTATAAAAGTTATTCATCTAAACATTGGAGACCCTAATAAATATGATTTTGACACACCAGAACATATGAAAGATGCATTATATCAAGCAGCTGTAGATGGACATAATGGATATTCACCATCTGAAGGTGATTTTGAGTTAAGAAAAGCAATTATTGAACGGGAAAAAAGAAGAAATAATGTTTCCTATGAACTTGATGATATTTGTATAACTACTGGTGTTACAGAAGGACTACAGATGTATATCAATGCATCTTTAGAATCAGGAAACGAATTATTGATTCCTGGTCCAACTTATCCTCAATATAATCTAATAACACGCTTTTTAAATGCAAAACCTAATGCTTATAGATGTATTGAAGAAGAAAGTTGGCAACCAGATATTGATGATATTCGTAAACAAATAAATAAAAAAACAAAAGGAATAATTATAATAAATCCAAATAATCCAACAGGAGCACTTTATTCAAAAAAAGTGGTAAAAGAATTAATTGATATTGCAGGGGAAAACAAGTTGCCCATAATTTCAGATGAAATTTATGATGATATGACATTTGATAATAAACAATATGCTACAGCAAGTCTTACAAAAGATGTTCCAATAATTACATTAAATGGTTTTTCAAAAGTTTATTTAGTTCCAGGTTGGCGTGTTGGTTATACAATGTTTCATCATACTGGAGAACTTAATAAAATTCAAGATGCATTTATGAGAATTGCACGCTCAAGACTATGTGCAAATTCAGTTTGTCAACGAGCATGTATTGCCGCATTAAAAGGACCTCAAGATCATATTAAACAGGTAAATAACAAGCTAAAGAAACGTAGGGATTTTTCTTATAAAAGATTAAATGAAATACCTGGTATTTCAACTGCAAAACCTGATGGTGCATTCTATATTTTTCCAAAAATTGACGCTATGGATAAAGGTATTTGGAAAACAGATAAAGATTTTGTACTTGAACTTTTAAATGAAGCACATGTATTAGTTGTACACGGTTCTGGATTCTGCTCAACTTATGGAAAAGATCATTTTAGAGCAGTAATTCTTCCTACATTAGAAACACTTGAAAAAGCATTTGATAACTTAGAAATTTTTATGAAAAAAAGGATAAAATAAAATCCTATTTTCATATATTTTAAATAGTAGGTATATGTATTTAATCTTCAATATATAAATTGAGGAAGTCGAAACAATAAAATACAATCTTTTTATACAATCAAAATGTGTTTAACAAACCAAGAGGAACTAGGGATTTTACATCCGAAGAAATGGAAATTCGTAGATTTATTGAAGAAAAAATAAAATCGACTTTTGAAACCTTTGCTTATAGAGAAATCCAGACACCAACATTTGAAAATCTTGAGCTTTTTACTGCAAAATCTGGTGAAACAATAATTGAAGAACTTTATTCTTTTAATGACAAAGGTGGTAGAAATTTAACCTTGAGACCTGAGCTTACAGCACCAGTAATTCGTTTTTATGTTGAAAAACTTAAAATGGAACCAAAACCTCTAAAATTATTTTATTTCGGAAATTGCTATAGATATGATAGACCACAAAAAGGAAGATATAGAGAGTTTAAACAAGCAGGATGCGAAATAATTGGTACAGATTCATCAGAAGCATATGCTGAATTAATTGCAATGGCATATAAAATTTTAAAAAATACAGGTTTAAATAATGTTGAATTGAGAATCGGAAACCTTGATATTTTATCATCGATTTTTAACAATTTTAATTTATCTAAAGAAAATCAAAAATATATTACTCCTTTAATTGATAAAGCTTTGTTTGAAGATGTCTATAACTCATTAATTGACTTCAATATAAATAATAAAGATGCTGCAGCATTAACCGATATTCTACAATCATCAAATTTAGAAGAAATTGAAAAATTAATAAAAGATAACAATACTAAGGAAGAATTTAACAATTTCAAAGAAATATTAGGTCATTTAAAAGAGTCATTTGGAATTAGTAATTTTAAAATTGATTTTTCTATTGTTAGAGGACTTGATTATTATAAGGGAATTGTTTTTGAAATTGATGCACCTTCACTTGGAGCAGAAAAACAACTATGTGGAGGAGGTGCTTACGAGCTTGTCCCGCTTTTTGGGGGCAATAAAACTCCAACTGCTGGATTTGCAATTGGATTTGATAGAACAATTCTTGCTTTGGAAAATGAAAACTATAAATTTCCAATAAAAAAATTAGATTTTTTTGTAATACCATTAAATTCCGATATGATAAAAAAATCATTTGAAATAGCAAATGATCTCAGAGAAAAGGGACTTCTAGTTGATATTGATCTTTTAAGAAGAGGCATAAGTAAATCTTTGAAATATGCGAGTTCAATAAATGCTAATAAAGTAATAATTGTTGGTCCAGATGAGCTAAAACAGAATTCAGTTTCTATAAGAGATATGAAATCAGGAAATCAAGAAATAGTTAAAATAAACAAGATAAAGTAAAATATTAAAAGAGTACTTACCACTGATTATATGAAGAAAAAGGAAAAATCAAAGATTTACATACTTGACACATCAGCAATCTTATCAGGTAAACCAATACATTTTGAAAAAAATAATATGGTTACCTCACAATTGGTTTCAGATGAATTGAAACCTGGTGGAAGACAGTATAATGCATTTCAATTTTTAAAAGAAAAAGGACTTACAATAAAAATACCTAGTAAAGAATCGATTAAAAAAATTAAAGAAGTGACAAACATAACTGGAGATATAAATAGACTATCTAAAACTGATATTGAAATTCTTGCATTAGCCGTTGATATTAATAATAGTGAAAAAAGGGGTGTAATTATAACTGATGACTATTCAATACAAAATGTTGCAAACTATTTAAAAATAGAATTTGAACCAATAAATCAGTTAGGAATAACAAAAAGGTTTATATGGACTTGTCGAT
>SMTZ1_10034910_pt1 | contig 16659 bp, 24 predicted proteins | sample DeeMarSWOR136_30_FD_25667 | JGI IMG/M metagenome (IMG submission 25667)
TTCTGGATACAGTGGGCTGCGAGACTCCTAAGATGCCGGCTAATTCTCTGTCGCTTTTCTTGGAATTTTTCAGCATCTCACTTACTAATCTAAGAAGCTTTTGCGGTTTCATACTACAGTATTTTGTGATAAGTCCTTTAAAAGTTTGATGCATTCTTTGCCCGCTTCTTTAAAAGGGAATGATGGTCCACTGTTTATTTCGATACATTTTTGCCGATTTTCATACCTCAGCTTGATGGAAAGATAAACAAATCACGAATGCAGATCAGACTCTGAATAAAGAGTGCAAAAATTGCGACTAGACATTTCGCAAGATTGCATCGCTAATTATACAGCGTTAACCTATTCTGTCGGTTAGTTTGAATCTACTTCTACGGCTACCCCTTGTTTACCTTGTTTAATGAGGATTCGAGCATTTTCGGGAGGCAGGGTTGCTATGTCCTCTGGCGCAAAGGGACCGTAAGTTTTCATATCAGACCCAACTAAGGCTGGAATTTCCTGAACGAAACGTAAAACCACCATCGTTTGTTTCGAATCCTTTTCGATGTTTGATAAATGCCCGCGGAGAATATCTTTGGAGAACGCTCCATAAGCTTCGGGTAGTGGCAAAACTTCTCCATACAACTTATTTTCCTCCTCAGTTAAGGCGTCTCTGGCAACGGTTTCTCTAGCCAAAGCTTTTTTCAGGAATTTCTTATAGCGACTTTGAAGAAGTTCGCCAACAATAATCTTGACATTTTCGAACTCGCTATCCAGCAGCTTGGCTTTTGTTGTTTTTTTGTCTAACATCCGATTTTCCTCCTTCATTTTTTTGATATAAGCAGCAATTTTGGCGTAGAAGTTCTTGGGGAGCCGCTGAATCTCCAGAGTTTCTTTTTCCTTTTTCCACACTTCATAGAGTTCATCATACAAGTTTACTGCACAACCTTTGCCACACCCTTACATAGCAGCATCAATGCTGCCGCAGTGGGAAGTTCAACTTTCTGCCTTTCAAACGGACCATAGGTTTTGTCCTCCACCCTGAATTGAGGAGCCTCTGAAACATTAACCGTTACCGCCCCCTCCTTAAAGGCTACTGCGCTCTTGAGAGGATCAAAATTTTCGATGTCTGTGATAGGGAATTCGATTTTTTTTAATCCGGTTTTTCCATGTAATGAATTAGGGAGCCTTATCAGACGGTTGATGTCAGGGGTGACCACAGTATCGATTTTCACAGACTGTTTTTCTACTCCGTATTGAGCTATCTTTTTCCAAGTTTCTGGGCTTATACCCTTAACGACTCCCCAAGGACCTTTTAGGTTCCAGCTCTTCAGAAGCGCTTCTCTGTGCTTAATTAATGGATTTATGTGTTGAGTCTTTAGACCTGTTTTTATTAATTCTTCTTTAGAAGCTGTTAGTAGGAAGTCGTAGGTTCCCTTAGCTACTCGTCCCCTCCATCCTCTATCATTTAGGTCTGGACCAGAAACCCTTCTTTCAGGCGTAGCGCTTTTCCCCAAACCATGAAATTCGGCCTCTAACCCTATTCCCATGACGTAGTCAACAATCTCTTTACGAGCCAACGAATCCAACCCTCGAACCGCTTCACTCTCCGCATGAACGTGGTATCCCCTGTGCCCTGAAAATGCAACAGTTAACACTTCTGAGGAAAAACCAAAATCCTCTGTCAAGACATCTATAAGTTTAATCGCTTCAGCCTTGGCAGCTTCTAAACAAACTTCGCAAGGCCAACTCTTTTCTTTAAATTTTATTCCGCCACAAGCGGGACATTTCTGGGGAGACACGCCCTTACCAGAAGCGCCACACCGAGTGCAGACCCAGATGTCGTGAACCGTGGCACATGGGGTCGGGATGTGATCTGCGTCGATGTCAAAAATCAGGTCCGCTCCCAACCATCCTTTTGCCTTCATCTCTTCCTCGGGGCGTTCATAATATGCGCTTGAATAGTAAACATCTGAAGGTACGATAGTTACTAACGAGGATCTGAGACTGTCCGCGTCTCTGAAGCCCTTGTGCCTAAGCATAACTCTCTTGTCAAGGAGGAGAAAACCAAACTCCCGCCTTTCGAGAGAGGAGGGAGGCAGAATAGATGCGGAATGCTGTTTATAGTAATCAGCAAATTTGTCTCGGATAAAACTCTGCGACAAAGAGGACATGTACTATTCCGCCAATATTCTTTATGCTGTTTGGATATATTAGATCGAAAACAATATTTAAATCGATTAATGTCACAGTGAACTTGAACCAAAAGGGTCTTCAGCGAGTCCTTTTTTAGGAATGTTGGTTTTACGTGGTAAAGCGAAACGATTACTGTTTATCGGATGCCTTATATGAAACACAAAAATTATTACTTTTGAGTGAAAGATGAGAAAAGAAAAAAGGGAAAATATTCGCGAAGAAAAGGAAGAAGAAACTGAGACCACGGATATTTATGACGAGAAACAGCTAGAAGAGATGCTGGAGAACGACGAGATAACGGAAGCTGAATACAGTTTCATGTTGGGGAGAGAAAAAGTTAGAAAGAAAAAGAAGCTCGGGCTGGAAAGAAGAGAACATGAAGATACTCAATCAGTAGAACTAGCAAAAAGCGAATATGAAGAAGATTAAACTGCCACGTTGATCAATAGTTCTGTCAGGTGCTAGAAATAAAAATTAGCCAAAGTTAAAGTGGGCTATACAAAAAGCTCAGTTCTCATCAGTTGGCTTCTCTTCAGGCAAATTTTGTAGTTTTCTTTTATAGCAAACCAAAGGATTCACCGCTCCACTGCATTCGTCTTCTGGTGAGATGCAGATGCCGTGAGTGCGTAACGTAGAACAATTTGGGGGAGTATATTTTGTCCCTGACCCTCTGGTTCCAGCGATGTGTTCCACCTGATAGCGGGTCATTCGTTCGTTGAAGTCAGAGACGGAACGGAAAAACTGGAAAACATCCTCTACACTCATCCCAACGCTTAACAGAAAAGAAGTTAACGCGAAGCGACCAATGTGAGAAGCGGGGCGACCAGCCGCAACCCGGTCATACACGCCCTTAATACATGAAGGAAAGGCTTCCATCACTACGCGCTGCGGCATCTCTTCAAACTGGATCTGTTCTCGTTTCTCTGCAGCCAGTTGCCTCAATTGTGTTACTCTAGCTATGATATTTGGGGGAAGAGACTTTATCTTCGTGTCGAGTTTCCCTTCAATATATTTCCGCACCTCCTCTTCTAGCAGGCGGCTTACTTCCCTTTCTGTAAGGTAAACTTCCCCGTTAATCAGAAGGTGATTAACGAGCTTCCAATTCTTGTCAGTTATTGGCAACCTCAGACAGTTTCTCTTTATCCTCCGCTTTTAGTAGCTCAGAAGCCCGTTTTGCCTCAGCTAACGAATATCTACTTTTGATAAGAGAATCCTCTGTGGCAGCAACCAACATAACCGCTATTGGAAAAGAGAATATCTCAATTTCGTTCTCCCGCGGTTCATCCCGTGGTTGACTATTCGCGTAAGCAGATACGTCGATTAAGGCATTTCTAACGCGCTCCTCTGCACGGTCCAAGAATGGAACAAAAAAGTCACTTTCTAACTCGTTGATGTCTAGACCCACTTCTCTTACGTGCTCAGCAGCCTCTTTCATGAAGGGATATTTTGCCCGGTCGTAAGCAGTAAGTACCTGCTTAACCTCCCCTTACCTTTGACTACTCTACTTCTATTCGAGGAGCCAAGTAAAATTTTAATTTTCCCTCTTTTTCCTGCTGGAAGTCCAGTTTAATGGGCATATCTGTTGAAAACTCTATGACAACAATTTCTGATGTCGGCACAGCTGCCTTGACTATCTCCGAAAGGTAACTTAAGCTGAAAGTAGCCTTAGAAGCCTCCTTCGCCGCCATCTCCAAGAGCACATCGTCTCCTGCCTTAAATTCGATCGTAGCCCCCATAATATCGCCTGTGGCGTTCATAACCATTTTTTCGTTATCCGCCTCGATTCGAACATGATCGCTTACCAGAGAGGCATCCTCTATAGCCTCCCGTAATCCCTGTGTCGTAGTCTTCGCGCTCACATTGAATTTGACTTTGGGAGTGGGAACCTCTTCCTCCATGGCCTCCAAAGTAGGCATATTGAAGGTGCGAGAATAATTTCCTCTGATCGCAATTTTCAGTTTCCCGGTCTTTTCATCTAGAGACAACTCAACAGATTCGTCTTTTCCTGTTCTCCTCAACAACTTCAGCATTTCGCTTATGTTGATGCACATCTTCATAGGTTCACCGCAAGCATACTCATCGAACACTGTTTTCGGCCACTCGAAATCGACCATGGCGACCCGTGAGGGGTCCATGGCACGAAGTTTGATCCCTTCGGGAGTGAGATCAAAGGTGGCTTCGTCGACGAGTATTGAAATAGCGCCCATCATATCCTTCAAAAACTTTGCATCAGCCATTTTAACCTTGAACATCAACAAACCTCCGTTAGCATTTATGTTTAATCTACCTCCATTTAAGTGTTTGATTCCTCAGACAGCCACAGGGGGGAGAGCCTATTTTTAACCGCTGTGTTTAGGAAGAGATGATATTTCAGCTGTATTCGCGGAAGGTGTAGTTGCATTTTGTGCATCGGAAAAACTGTGTTGATGACTCGTCGGTTCCTCTGGTTTGAACTTGCCAAGCATATGCTAAGTTGTTTCCGCATTTGGGGCATTCTATCCTGACGGTGGGTAAAGTGCGCAGTTTTTGTTCCTCTTTTCCGATAATGGCTATGGATTCTTGGGGAGAACGTTCTATGGCTTTGGGGGCAACAGGTGGCTTATCTCCCGTCTGTTTTTTATAGCCACATTTTGGGCATACAAGATGAAAAACGGCTTTTTTTGCCTTTTTTTCGCGACTTGAAACCAGCCGCGTTCCACATTTCGGACAGAATTCCATATCGCTCACCGCATTTTCTGCGCCAATTCGGTTGCAATTTACTCTTTTAAATCTTTTCTCTTGAACGAGTTAATCCAGAAGCTATGACATGCGCTACTCGCAAAGCCTCGGGAATGAGACTGCGCGTAGATGTTTTTTTCATAATCTTTTCGGCATCCTCCCGCAAAATTCCTGCTATGTGCATGTAAATGGGGTTCTCCCCCTTTCGAGTCTCAACTTCGAATATTTTTCCAGCATTCTCCATAGCTCGCCATCTAATCTCAAAATCCGAGAGATTCTTAAGAGCGCTTCTTATTTCCTCCAATTCAGGTTTTTTTCTCACCACTGAGATAACGGGCAATTCTACCCTGCGGGAGAGCTTACTGATGTCTACCACATTGAAGCCGGCGAAGGTGACGCCATCTAGGACTGCAATCCGAAGTTCCCTGTAGTAGGGAGAACTTTCGATCATTGCAGCTATTTTTTCTGTAGCATCCACCCCATCAATAGTTATCTCTGCTCGCATAACTCCTTCAAACCAGTAACCTCCCCGATAGACGACCCCCACAACATCTACGGTTCCCTTAGTGCGGGGAACAAATTCTCCATCGTCAATACCCAACACTCGAATCTCAGGTTTTATGGAACGAAATCTTTTAGGAACCAAAACTATCCATCTTCTAATTCATCTTACTTAGCCTTTAAATTTTATTCACCCCTTTACTAAGTCACAAGTTAGACAGAGTGTTAGAAGGGAGCCGCATGTTTGCCTTTATACCACAATACGAAAGCCTCAGCGAAGTTTTGATGGATCAGAAACTAGCCTCATTGGGAGACGCCTACGTGAATTTTCTTTATTCTCTGGCGTTATCTAAGAAGAAGGGAGAACCCGCTGGGACTAAGGTTGAAGGTCGCTTGCTCGCGAAGGCCTTCAAAAAAGCGGGGTTGAGAAAATTTCTGCCCTCAAGGATCGACCGTCACAAAAAGGCGGATGCTGCTGAAGCCTTGATTGTATACGCTTGGATACGGGGTTCAATGACGATGGAAGAAGCACTGGAAATCCTAGAGCAAAACGAAGATATGATTGAAGCATTCAGCTTCCTTCTCCTAACTGCAAAGAGCAAGCTTGAACTATGAAACAATCAGCGACTTGCTTATTTCCGTTTATACGCCTTAGATGCTTTCTTGAAAGACTTTTGGAATTCTTTGCTGAGACTAAGAACTTTTTTCGTTGCTTCTTTTACAACGGCTTCCGGATTTTGTTGTTCTTTTGTGTGAACATATAGTATCCCGCGGTCAAAGAGGGGGTGTGGGACGTCATAGCCAGCCATCTCGATGCTGTCGTCTTCCAAAAGCGTCTTTTGTAGCACATTTAGAAGGGAGTGCCCCTCTCCCTCTACTTCGATCTTCAGTTCATTGTCTGTTATTTTCAGAACCTTAACTTTCATTTTGCTCCCCCTCGCGAGTTATATCTTTTCCATAATCAGGAGACATTTTTCGCCTCTCAACGTTTCCGCATTTGGAGCATCCCATCCCACGATTTCCCGGTTGCAACACATATCCACATCTCGAACAGAGAGCATAGACTACCCCCAAATCTTTATCCGCTGTCGACAAAAAGAAAGACCTGTTTTCGGTACTGATCACTTTCGCCCTCATGATGTCACCTTCTTTACAGACATTAAACATGTTGTCTACATAGCCGTGACTCACACCAGAGATGTGCAACATGCCCTTGAAAAAGCCGGAAAGCATTTTGTCTCCAATCTGAAAAATGCGTAAAACTGCGTTCTTGTTCCTCACCTCTAAAACCAATCCGGTGACTATGCTTCCAACCTGCGGGACGCTTACTGTCTGAATAATAGGATACACTGAGACCTGTTTGTTCAACATGTCTAGCAGAGTTCGCCCAGTTACTTTTGAGTGGATAATTCCGCCTTCCACGTAGGTTCCGGGTCCAGACGTAAACTCTTCTATGACGCCTAAATGGTCTCCGGGAACAACGAAGAGTCCACTCTTTCTTTCAGATCCATTCATGAACTTTTTCCTTCTATTCTATACAGATCAACTTGGATACTTCGTTTTCTCTTTGTGTGAAACTTAAACATCCTCGGAATTTCCATTTTCAGAGGAAATATGTTAGTTACTCTTCCTCCGTGCCCCTCAATAAACCTTTTGATAAGAACCCCGAAGGGAGGATTCTGCAGGACAGTGTCAAAAGTTCCTTTAACAACACCGATGTCTGCTACAATCCAATGGGTCTTTTCTTTCACACTCATTATTTCCGCATTTTTTTGCGCCACCCTCACCGCAACCCAATCCACATCGACGCCGAAGACTTCTCTTGCACCTAACAGAGCGGCGCCTATGGCTAGCCTCCCTGTGCCGCAACCTAAATCCATCACAGTTTTATCGATAATATCATCGTAAACATACGCTGTTAAGTAGAGTATCTCTGCTGCCACTTTTGAGGGCGTGGTGTATTGCTCAAGGTAAGCGTTGGGCAGCGGATGGTCTTCAATCTCTGACAGCGCTCGTTCTAGGTCGCGTTTCCGAACCAGCCTCTTCTGAGCAGTTCCTCCCATTTCATTTCTCCCAACATAACAAGTACTTCGTTAAGATACAAAAGAGGTTTACGAAAACTCTGTGCATCATCTAAGGAAAGGCGAGGACAAGCGGTATTTACAAACGCGTCTATTCCGGGAAACTGCATCAGGGCACTGGATGTAACTTCTCTGAGGGCAAGTAATGTAGCTTTTAGTCTATTTTGTTCAAGTTTTTCTTTGATGCTCATCGCGTCCCTTAGCCTCATTTGTCCACTTTTCAAGCTTATTAAGACGCCAAAGCTCTTTGCATCCTTTGCTTCAGATATGTTACCCCAACGTTGCATGATGATCCGTCTAACTTGATCTTGGATAGGATACGCTATTTTTTCGTAAGGATCAGCAATTATCGTGGGCTTTCCTGTGGCTAAAGCTACACCCATGGCGTGAAATCTGCCACCGCCAACAAAAACATATGCTTCAACATTTTCTGAAACAGTTTGGGCGTTGCTAAAATCGCATCCGATCAACTGTCCAGGATACTTAACGTGGCCAGCATCCCCCACCAAAACGGTTTTTCCGGCAGTCTCAAGCATACTTTTTGCTTCGTCGAGTTGGTGGACATGCTGAACCGTTGTAACCAAACCAATTTTGTTCCAAGATTCAAGATAAGGCACAGCTTTCGCTAAGGCTTCTTTGACGCTGATTTTCGCCCTTGCCTCCACATAAACGATTGGCACATCAGCATGTACAGTCATGGGAGTATGCCCATAATGAACTATTAGGTCTGCACCCAACAGTTTTGCTTCAGAAATAGCTAGGTCGCATGCGCCGTAACATGGATCGGTTGAGACGATTGGTAGAGCTCCGGCTTCCTCAACAATAGAGGCTAGGTGAGGAGCCTCGGGTTTTAGTCCTTCCGGAAGCTGCAAGAACACGATTTTAGGCTTTCGTTTCTTTATTTCTCTCTTCAGTCTCTTCTCTTCAAGATCAAAGGACATTATTTTCATCTACTGGGTATTGTATCAGGCGCAATCCAAAGATTACTTTTCGCACCACATCATAAAACAGGTTAATCATGTTTATTTAATCTTCAAGCTGCTGATGCAAATTTTTTGATCAAATACTTGGAATTTCCCTCTGTTATTCCTAGTTCCTCAGCTATTTTGACGTAATCTTTGTTGTTTCTCGTAATAACTTCGATTAATTCAGTCTCTATCTCTTTTACCGAGAGCAAAGTTTCAACAACCTTGTCAGGATTGACACCAATCGAATCCAGATGCATAGTCAAGAACTTCAGGAAATCTCTTCCCAGATCACTTGGTGCCTGACCACATATTCCCACAGTTCTTTCCGGATTCATAGAATGAGCCCCTTCACACAGCATTTCAATGGATTTAGTTACGGCAGGATCAGATTCATCGAACTCCCAAGCGATTTTTTCGCTGTCACGATCTATTCCAAGGGTTAACTGAGTGAGGTCATTACTTCCTATGCTGAAACCATCACAGTACCTAGAAAATATTTTTGGAATGATACAGACACTAGGAACTTCAGCCATGAAGATGATGTCAGGTATCTTTAAGCCCTTTTTCTGAAAAGCATTTTTGATTAGTTCGGTTACTTTTTCTGCCTCAACAGTTGTCCTGATGAAAGGAAACTTTTTCTGCCTCAACAGTTGTCCTGATGAAAGGAACCATTGGAATTGCGTTTGTCAAACCTAGCTTGTGTACTTCTGTAAAAGCTTCAAGTTCTAACGCATACGCCTCGCAGAAAAAGTCATCAATGTATCTTGAAGCGCCTCTAAAGCCAATCATCGGATTGTTTTCTTGGAACTCAAGTTCGACCTTCTTGATTTCTATGTTTGGCGAATTGCAGATAGGACATTTTTCTTGTGGTTTCAGAGATATACTTTTGCCACACTTGCAGCTTATGTCATAATATGTTGCCCCAGGAAGAGAGGCATACTCGTTTGTTTTGAAATCTGAGAATCGTACGATAATCTTGCGTGGTTTGAATGCTCCAGCGATTATTGCTACACCGGTCTTTAACCTTTTGATATACTCGTCAGTCAGAGAGGTGATTAGCGGGTATTTTTTCTTAACATCATCGGCCCATCTTTCAGGACCAAGCTGGTCAGCTCTCAAAGCAAAAACAGGATGCAATTCTGCGCTTGTTACAACGAATTCGATGCGAACAAGAGAACTACCCTGAGAGGGCAGTTGACTAATGTGCAAAGCCTCATCAGGGCTGCCAATATTCACCAAGACCTTTGTGATTGTTTCCGGAATTTCCTTTAGCTCAATCTCTTGTACCTCAAAAGGTATTTCGCCCGCGAATATTCTCGCTTCACCAGCCGAAATGGAATTCCTCTTTCTCTGGAAACTATAGCAGCATGAGATGTCCGGTTACCTCTTTCACAGATTAGCGCAGAAACTTTTTCGAGACTCATAACAACTTCCCAATCGGGTGTCGTCATTGAGGTAACAAGCATCGGCTTCATGCCCTTCTTGTTGAATGCTACAATCTCTTTTACAGCTTCTTCAGGAGTCTCTGCTTTAGCGACAACCCCTGAAGCAATCTTTGTTCCAACTGAGATACCAAGGTAAATTGGAGCCGCTTTTGGTTCCGCTTTAAGCTTAAACAGAGTCAATACTGTTCTGGTTGCGTGAACAGTTTCTGGTCTAGCTTGCGTTATGAAGACTTTACCATTCTCGATGGCGTATTCTACATCCATTGGCTTTTTGTAATTTTTTTCTATAGTTGTAACGTGATTTGCAACCTGAGTTGCTTCATCAAAAGTAAGAACCCGAGGATCACGCAAGCCAACGGGAACGTCACGATTCGACTTGGTTTTCTCGTCATAAACCATCATTTCTTTTTGAGGGTCTTTGGGTGGGATGGTTCCGAGAAGTTTGACTTCTGGTTCTTTAACAAAACCGGTCCAAGATTCTCCTAAGCCATAAACTGCTTGAATTACGCCTACATTACGGTTGCCAGTATTAGGTTCTATGGAGAAAGCCACGCCAGCCTTTTCTGAATCAACCATGGTCTGGATGACAACAGAGATTAAACCCTGCTTAAGCAGTTCAGCCTCTGACAGGTCAAGAATCTTTTTCTTACGCAAATCCTGCCGGTAGTCTATTACCCTCCAGCCGAAGGCAGAAGCAATACATTTCAAAACATACTTGATCACATTAGACGGATCTAACTGAACATTAAGATATGTTTCGAATTGCCCAGCAAAAGCGGCAGTAGCCAAATCTTCAGTGATACCAGAACTTCTGACAGCAACTCTATTCCGCCCAACCCGCTCCTTCATCATCTCAATTTTTTTCTCTAATAATGAAATGAGCTCTGGATGTGTCTTTATGTTTTCGATTAAGGCAATTATTTTCTTCGCAATCTTTTTAGCTTCGTCCTCATCGTCTTTAGCCAATGCAGCATCCAAGTCTGTTACTAAATTTACAATTGCCGAATCGTTGAGTAGCACCTTAGCGAATTCTGTGGTAGCCATTACAGCATATGGAACATTATCCTTTCCCAGTATATGGAACAGTTTAGCTAGGCTAGATCCCTTTCCGCCTGTAAATCGTCCATCAGCAGCAATTTCTTCCTCAATATTAACGATCAAATTCTCAGAAACCAAGTTCATACCCCATAGTACTTATTGATTTATGAACATCAAACAAAGTAAGGAGTTTCTCTTTCTCGGAAGTCCTGCCCTCATGGCTAGACCTCTCCAAATCTACTCCCTCAGTTAATCCCCAAGTTTCTCGATAACTACATGACAGGGTGTGGGCAATTTGGCGCCTCCACGTTTTAACGCCTGCGCGGCAACTTCAAGTCCATCCTCGTTTACGTTAACCATTATAAGTGATTGCCCCGTTTTCACTCGGGCTGCGAGTCCCACGGCTTTTCCAAAAGCGTTTCTCATTCCGTCTTGAAGTCGATCCGCGTGGGCTCCAAAAATCATTTTGTTTTCTCGGAGCACAACATGAGGGTAGGGTAAAATCCTTAAAAGGTAACTGTTTCCCAGTTTTTCTGAGAGAACCCTGTTAGCTGCTATGCGCGCAGCTTCCAGAGCGTTGTGCCGAATCTGAACTTCCCTCTCAGCGATCAAGCGGGCTTGATATTTATAGCTACCTAAGGGGTCGCCCATAGTGAATTTCACTATTTTTGAAGAAGGAGATCCCCGGATATATTTTTTCCGTGTATAGGCTTGGCCCTTTACCTCCCGATAGTTACGAGCCTTCATTGTCCATTCCTCACCTGCTCTGCCCATCATAGTTAAACAGATATTATAAAAACTATTCTATATTCGATATAATGATTTGAAAAGAACAAGAAAAATTTCTACGGGATTTTCTTTACGGTCAGTAAATACCTGTTCAGGCTAGGATACGAGTTGAAATCAGATATCGGATTATACTTTTTCGACCACATCCATTCATGACTTCAAAATATCACATCATTACTTACTATTCCTTAACAACACCACAACTTACCTGTCATAGCTTTTTAGATACAGAATGTCTAAAACTTTCGGAGAAGCTCATTCGTTAAAATCCCAAAATCTTCTGGCGCCAATTCCCGCACCCTCTTCGCGCTATAAATTGTGGAATCAGCCAATTCTACCCCTTCTTTTCCAGTTATTTCATGTTTGCGTAAGAAGGGAATCAAGCCGTTTCTTACCTTCCTGTTTCGTTGAGTAAAAAGTGTTCGAACAAGTTCAAAAAATGTTTCTTCATTGTCCACTTGGAAAGGGGGATCCCGAGGCTTCAGACGTACCATCATGGAATCCACATCTGGCGGGGGATAAAACATCGTTCTAGGGACATAATCCAGAAGCTCAACACCAGCCCGGTAGTATATAGTAACGGTTAGCCTTCCGTAATCTTTGCTTCCCACCGAAGCCGCCAATCTCTCTGCAAATTCCTTCTGGAGAATCAGAACTGCCCAGTCAAATTTTCTTTCTAGCAGACGAAAAAGAAGCGGAGATGAAATGGAGTAGGGAGGAGCGGAAACAACCTTGTTGAAGGGAGGAAGAGAAACCTTAAGGATGTCACCTTCTATTAAATCTACATTCTGCAGGCTGTGAAGTTGCTTACTCAAGATTCCCACAATTTTGGGGTCAACCTCAATTGCAATGACTTTTTTGCATTTGCTAGAAAGAAGTCTTGTCAGAAAACCAAGTCCCGCTCCAACTTCTAAGACAACATCATCCTTAGTTATAGAAGCGTGGGATACTAATCGTTGCAATATGTCTGAATTCACTGTAAAGTGTTGTCCCAAGCGTTTTTTTGGGAAAAAGCCGTAAAGGCGAAGGATATGCTTCGCCCTTCGAAGAAGATTAATTCTTTCCACTAGGGCGCTCTCGTAAACAGTCTATATTTGCTCTCGCCAGCCAGTTCCTCCAAAATTCATTTGCCACATGTATTTCTTTCCAATACCTGGAATCAATTCTAGGGCATGCATTCGGGGCGTTATGGCTTGGGCTGTGTTGAAAAAGGTAACGAACCACTTTTCTCGGTTAATCACTATTTTCTCTACTGTTCCAGAAAGTTCCATTTTAGCGTTGGATGTTAACTCGTCATAGTTTATCCGCCCAATGATATAGGTTATTTTTCTCCGAGAATCTTTTCCAACGTAGACTCTGTCAGAGGTCTTGAGAACAATACCGTCTCTAGCGATCGCCTCAAGGAAGGTGAAGTATTCTTCTCCCACCACCTGAATCAGCGCCCCCGCTCTATACCCTGGTCGAGTCCCCGGCCTTCCATGGGGAAGATAATCCAGAACATAAGCATATTCTTCGTATCTCTTCTCGCTCCTTTCCACTCTTTCCCCGCCCCCGAAATGGTAACAATTAGTTTAGATAGTATATAATTAGAAAAGTCCTTATTCCTTTTTTCTATACTTGCTCAAAAAGACCAGTATTTTTTCTAGTTTGGAGGTTTCAATTATCCTGCGGCCACCAGCCAAAAACACTCTGATTTCTTGGATGCTCTCAGGCATAGCGTTTATTATTTGCACAGCCTCTTCTTCTTCCACTTCGAATTGTTCCACGAATTCCTTCACAATAGTATCCACTATATCAGGATCAACTTTAGTGAATTTTGTCGCGTAATCGAGGGACCTTCTCTGGAACTGGTCCAGTCGTTCCTCACCTATAGCTTCCAAGGCTTCTTTCACTTGGGGAACCGTGATTATACGTTCCTTTAGAGCCTTTCGCGCCATTTTTTAGGCCTCCTTATGGGGTGTAATGTGCTCTGGGCGAACGATTATTTCCTTAATTGCTTTCCCTTGGGACACATTAATGACATAACTTCTCCCCCTCTTATCAGCGATAACGCCGATCCTGCCGTGAAATCTTCGATGAGGCATACCCTTATGAACGCTGGGGTCTAGTTTAATCACAACCTTTTCATCAGGTTCATACTCGCGTAGTACCTTGCTGAGTCCTGTCTTTCCCCGTTCTCTAGGTTTCCTTTTTAGGAGGTGACGGGTTTTTTTACGGTAACCTTTCGCTTTTCTTCCCAACTTAAGATTTCTCCATGATGACCTTTAAAACGTCTAACTCGACAGGCGTGGCTTCCACGTTGATAATCGTGGCTACGCTAGGGTCTGTTCGCCCTTCATCCCCGCTTACCAACTCTTTAATGTAAAGCCCTCCTTGACAACGTATCTTCATCTCTGCGCGGTTAGGCGCCAACCTCTTTAGATGCGCCTCATATATGTACTTTTCTCGAACTAGGTCCGCTCTTCGATGCAAAACACGTAAGGGTGTTTGTTGACGAATGACAGCTTTTGCCAATGCTTTCTTTATAGTCTCCAACTCTTCATCCGAAACATCTCTGTCAAAGTCAATAAGAACTTTGTAAATTTTCGCCGATGCCTCTGCCTTCTTCAATCGTCTAACATCATCTTTGCTGGCGGAACGAAGATTCAAAACCTCGACTTTGCCTCGGGCTTGTTTATTAACGAGTTCTGTGAGACTCTGCAGTTCCCGTTCCCAGCATCCGAGCATCCACATCTTCTCGCCCAGCCGCATGGAACGCCATATCTTCTCCCTCAGTTTTTTCCAAAAGTGGGCCTGCAATTATTTCTTCAACTGACTCGGAATACATCTTTCCGGTACCATTGCATCTCGGACACCCCTCGCCCCCACAACTTCTGCAGAGCCACCTTGATTGAGGGATACCGCGAACAAGCTTCTTGTATGCCCCCCTGATATAGATAGGATTAGATTGGAGAATAACCTCTCCAGTGAAGGGTCTGACGAGAACCACCACATCAGGCTTTTTGTATTCAGCAGGTTTCTTTGTAACCGCGGCGATCTTTTTCCCGATGTCGCGACTGAATTCGTTCCGCATGCTTTCTCCATATCCTACCTCAAAGCTGGCCTTAAACTCGTCTTCCCTCTCCTCAACTGCTGTTGGCAACTCTATACCAACAAGGAAGGTACTATACTCGTAAGCTTCAAGCGTCTCCAAGGCGTTTTCCACCAGCGTATCCACGCTTTTGAACAGCCCTTGGCAGAGGTAGCATTCCTTCTTTTTTCTAGCTCTCTTTCTCATGTTCCTAAGTATCTCAGCAGCCATCTCGAAAGACCCGTTCGCCGCTAGGATTCTGAGATTTGAGAACCCTGCTCTCTTGCCGGAAAGCGCTAATTGATGATTTTTCATTGTTAGGAGAAGCTTCAGGGTTTCGCCTCGTTTCTGATCATCCAGTCCATAGCCAAGGAGAGCAAATTGTCTCCCTAAACAGTGGTCGCAGAGAGGATGTGTTTCAAGCATTTTTTGCGCCTTTTTGAGCATCTCCATTGAATTTTCCTCGTTTTGTGACAGTAAATCACCTATCAGATTTCAGATAATTTTTCTCAGGTTCCTGGAAGACCTTTTCCGAAAAAGGGAAGCCTCTTCCTTCTAAAGGTTTTCATCATTTTTCTCATGTTATTATACTGAGTTAGTAATTCCTTCACTTCCTTTTCTGTGGTGCCTGACCCTCGGGCAACTCTACGGATCCGGGATGATGAAAGAATCTTGGGTTTCTCCCTTTCTGTGGGCGTCATAGACTGGATGATCACACGCCATCTTTTGAGGGCGTCTTCAGCCATGTTCATCTGCTCCTCAGGGATGTTGTAGCTCATTCCGGGAATCAGGGTCCCATTTTCTTCATAGATTCAAACTGTTCATACATGTCCGTGAGAGTGAACTTTCCACTCAAAAAGGTGCGAACTTTTTTCTCAGGCACCTTCACCTCTGCTTCACGCACTTTCTCAACGAGGCTCTGAAGGTCCCCCATGCCCAACAGCCTGCCTACAAATCTGGATGGAACAAAAGGTTCAATGTCACCAAGCTTCTCACCCGCACTGATGAACTTTATAGGTGCTCCGATGGCAGCCACCGCCGAAAGGGCACCTCCTCCCCTAGCAGAGCCATCAAGTTTCGACACCAAAATAGAACCGATTGGCGTTGCTTCGTGAAGCGCTCTAGCCTGCACCGCTGCCTGTTGACCGATGGTTCCGTCGATGACCAAAATCGCTTCGTCGGGCTTTATAGCCTTCTCCAGCCGTTTCATCTCCGCAATCAAACTCTTTTCTTCTTTGTGGCGACCAGCGGTGTCAACAATGACAAGGTCATAATCGTTGAACTGCTTCAAACCCCTCAAAGCGATCTTTTCAGATTTCTTTTCTTTTGGTTCTCCATACACGGGAATGTTTGCTCTGTCTGCCAGCTGCTTCAGTTGGTCGTAGGCTCCAGGTCTATAAGTGTCAGTGCAAACCAGAGCGGTCTTTAAACCTCTTTTTTGGAAGTATTTCGCCAATTTTCCTGAGGCGGTGGTCTTTCCTGAACCCTGAATTCCTACAAGCATGAGAATCTTCCTTTTTCCAGGTTCTATCTTTAGCGAAGCAGGCTTTTCACCCAGAAAACGCGTTAACTCTTCATAAACCACCTTTACTACATGCTCTCTTCTAGAAACTCCCGGAGGAACCTTCTCTTTCAGTGCCCGTTCTTCTATTCTCTTCGAAACTTCGAGAACTAGCTTAACATTAACATCAGCTTGGAGTAGCGCCCGCTGGATGTCGCGGACAAGTTCCTTAACTGTCTTCTCGTCCATAACTGGCGCTCTGAAAATCTTTTTTAGGGCATCGTTGAGTGAAGAGCCGAGACGATCTAGAACCATGTTTTCTCCCATTTAAAAGTAGAATCGCCTTTTATAGGTATTTAGCTTGTAGCATAAC
>SMTZ1_10013635_pt1 | contig 16658 bp, 12 predicted proteins | sample DeeMarSWOR136_30_FD_25667 | JGI IMG/M metagenome (IMG submission 25667)
CGTACGATCCTGCTCTCGGCCTTTCAGTACCGGCGTCGGTACGAAAGGCAAAAGCAGTGAGGCAATTTCGGGAGACTGTTACGAAGGCAGAAAGGTTGTACCGAACACTTCGAAGGCATGTTGGACAGGCAGCTGATTATGCGCTTACAAACGCCCACCGGCGGCGGGTACTGTTGGGTCTGAATATGAGGGAGCTCTATCACTTTTCCAGATTGAGGAGTGATCGTCACGCCCAGTGGGAGATCAGGGAGATTTCAGACCGGATGTGCATGCTCGCTTCCGAGAGACTACCCGCTAGCTCTATTCTCCTCTGCGGAAAAGACCGGTTCAACGAGAAAAAAAGCAAAGCATTCTCCTAATAAATTACTTTAAATATATTGTATAAGTAATTGCAATAAAATATTTAATATGATGGTTAAATTTATCAATCTGGTAAAGAAGCGTCGGAGCATTCGCAGGTATCGGCCGGACCCTGTACCACGTGAGATGATCGAAGCCTGCATTGAAGCGGCTCGGTTCGCTCCCACGGCGTGTAATACACAGAGCTGGCGATTTATCGTTGTAGAGGGGGAGTTGAAGGAGAGACTGGTAAAGGAGTCCCTTGGTGGTGTCATTGTGCCGAACAGGTGGGCTTCCATACCTCCGGTGATAGTCGTTATTGCCATGAACCTCGATCTCGTCACACACCGGTTAGGTGGCAGGATCAAGGGGATAGGCTACCATCTCATCGATGCGGGGATCGCGGGTGAGCACTTCGTCCTCCAGGCGGCGGAATTAGGTCTTGGTACCTGCTGGATCGGATGGTTCAACAAGAGGGCTGTGAAGAAGGTGCTTGATTTAGATCCACGCTGGGACGTCGCCGCTATGATTACGTTAGGATACCCCATTGGAGATCTCCCGGATAAGAAGCGGAGATCAGCGGAGGAGATATCGGATTTTCGAGGAAAAGGATCGATTTGACATTGTATAATATTGACCTTGAAATTCCTGAATTTTTGTAATTTCATTCAAATAGATGGATTGTGAGCTGGCCGACGCTCGTCTCGGGAATGAAGGAGGCGTACCATGCAAACCTTCGTCTTATTGACTAAGCTATCACCGGAAGTATCCAGGAAGGTGAAGGATCGGGCCAAACTCGGCAGGGCTTGGTTGGACCAGGTAAGAGAGAAGTGCCCTGATGTGAAATTTATCTCTCATTATGCGTTACTGGGTGAGTATGACTTTCTCGATATCTATGAGGCACCGAATGAAGAGACGGCTGCAAAAGTTTCAATGATCAGCCTTTCCAATGGCGCATTCCTGGCCCAGAGTTTAATAGCCATTCCGTATAAGCGCTTCTTGAAACTAACTGAGGAGATTTAATCCAGAATTTGAACGGTAGCACTGAGTGGGTACTACGAGCATAGCTTGTACACCAACTGCAACGTACCACACTGCATATCCAATGCATAATCTTATGTTCTGAGCACGCCAAAGTTTTGGGGGTATAATTCTTATGAAAAGCTTTCGGAAAGAGCTCTGGTTCAATGTTCCGAACCGCCGGGCCTTCATCAATATCACACCCCAGGTCGAGAAGTGTCTCAACGAGAGCGGCATCAGCAATGGCATGGCACTCGTCAACGCCATGCACATAACCGCATCTGTTTTCATTAATGATGACGAACACGGACTTCATCAGGATTACGATGACTGGCTTGAGAAGCTGGCTCCACACGAGCCGATCAGTCAGTATCGCCATAACCGTACCGGTGAAGACAATGGTGACGCCCACCTGAAGAGACAGATCATGGGGCGCGAGGTGGTAGTCGCGATCACCGATGGCGGGCTTGACTTCGGTCCGTGGGAACAGATATTTTACGGTGAGTTCGACGGTCGCAGGAAGAAGCGTGTCCTTGTCAAGATCATTGGCGATTGAGCGAACGCCCCTGACATGTTCTCATAGCCAATGGTACACAGGAAACGAACATGAGCACGAGCGGAACGATTTTCGACATAAAGAAGTATGCGATCCATGATGGCCCAGGTATCCGTACGACCATCTTCTTCAAGGGATGTCCATTGCATTGTTGGTGGTGCCACAATCCTGAGAGTATCAAGCTCGAGCCGGAAACAGTAACCGTAAGGATTCAGAGAAAGTACGACGGCTCAACGGATCGTGAGGAGAAGAGAGTTATTGGGAGTGTGGTAACCGTCGATCACTTGATAGAGGATATCATAAAGGACGTCATTTTCTATGATCAATCAGGTGGCGGCGTTACCATCTCTGGTGGAGAACCAATGATGCAGATGGAATTCCTGTATATGCTACTGAAAGGATGTAAAAGAGAAGGGATCCATACAGCACTGGATACGTCCGGGTACGCTCCTGAAGAAGATTTTAAACAAATATATAATCTGGTCGACCTCTTTTTATACGATCTGAAAATCATGGATGATGAAGCGCACGTGAAATATACAGGAGTATCGAATAAGCTGATCCTTGAAAATTTAGTCGCACTAACGGAAAAGGGAGAAAAGGTAGTACCACGTATACCATTGATTCCAGATATTACAGATACTGATGATAATATTGAAGCCACCATCAAGTTCCTCGAACCTTTGGGGAATGTTCATGAGATCAGCCTGTTGCCATACAATCGGATTGGTGAGGATAAGTTTATGAGGTATAATCTGACCAATAAATTGGGAAAGCTGAGGAAACAGACGGAAGCGGAGATCGAGGCGACGGGAAAGCGATTCGAGTCTAGCGGGTATATGGTGAAAATCGGAGGATAGCGAGTCATGAATGAGAGGATAAAACAACTGAGAGAACAGAGCCTGAGCGCTATTCCGCGTGTTTCGATTGAGCGGGCTTCGCTCCTCACAGAATTCTATAGTAGTGACGTGCCAGGGTGTGTCTCTGTCCCTGTTGCCAGAGCACTTGCGTTCAAATATCTGCTCGAGAGAAAGGAGATTTGCATCAATCCCGGCGAATTGATCGTCGGGGAGAGGGGATCTGCTCCAAAGGTCACTCCGACATATCCTGAGGTCTGTACACACAGCCTCGATGATTTCGAGATTCTGAAATCGCGTGAAAAGGTCTCGTTCCAGATTCCGAATGAGGTACAGAGAATCCAGAAAGAGACGATCATCCCATTTTGGTCCGGACGGTCGATAAGGGATAGGATATTCAATGCAATGGACGCCGCGTGGATATCAGCATACGATGCGGGTATCTTCACGGAATTCCAGGAACAGCGCGCGCCGGGCCACACGGTGCTTGACAGTAAGATTTACGATAAGGGGTTCAACGATTTTAAGAATGAGATGCAGAGGAGCATCGCGAGTCTGGACTTTTATCACGATCCAGAGGCATTCGATAAGAGAGAGCAACTGACGGCGATGGAGATCGCAGCGGATGCAATCATCCTCTACGCGAGACGGCATGCGGAGAAATTGAGGGAGCTCGCGCAGCAGGAAGCAGATTCCTCACGAAAGAAAGAACTCGAAAAAATGGCGGATATATGCGATCGCGTTCCTGCACAGGCACCGGAAAGCTTCTGGGAAGCACTACAGCAATACTGGTTCGTCCACCTGGGTGTCATTACTGAGTACAATACGTGGGATTCTTTTAATCCAGGGCGTCTCGATCAACATCTTCTCCCGTTTTACAGGCGAGACATCGAGACCGGGGCACTGACTGAAGAACAGGCGAGGGAGTTGTTACAGGCTTTCTGGATCAAGTTCAACAATCAGCCCGCACCTCCGAAAGTGGGAGTAACAGCAGAGGAGAGCAATACGTATACGGACTTTTGCCTCATTAATCTCGGAGGAGTGAATGAAAACGGTGAAGATGCAGTAAACGAGCTGACGTACCTCATCCTCGATGTGGTCGAGGAAATGAGGTTGGTGCAGCCGAGCTCGATGGTTCAAATCAGCAAGAAGAATCCAGACAACTATCTGAAAAGGGCCATCAAAATTATCAAGACCGGTTTCGGGCAGCCTTCGGTTTTCAATACGGAAGCGATAATCCAGGAATTGGTGAGGCAGGGTAAATCAATCGTGGATGCGAGATCCGGAGGCGCAAGCGGTTGCGTGGAAACCGGTGCCTTCGGGAAGGAAAGCTACATTCTCACCGGTTATTTCAACCTGACGAAGGTATTGGAGGTAACTCTCAACCGCGGAGTGGATCCGAGAACGGGCAAAGAGATAGGGATCAAAACGAAGGGTCCTGCTGCGTATGTTACCTTTGAAGAACTCTTTGCGGCATACCGGAAGCAGTTGGAATATTTCATCGACGTGAAGATCAAGGGAAACAGGATTATCGAGAGGTTGTGGGCCGAGTACCTCCCAGCACCATTCTTGTCTATTCTCATCGACGACTGCATTCAGCATGGGAAAGACTATAACAACGGTGGTGCAAGATACAACACATCCTACATCCAGGGAGTCGGGATCGGGAGTATCACCGACTCGCTGACTGCGATCAAGTTTAACGTATTCGACAATAAGAATCTGAGGTTGGAGGAGTTACAAGAAGCGTTGCGTTACAATTTCGAAGGAAACAATACGTTGAGACGGATGCTCCTCGATGAAACGCCCAAATACGGTAATGACGATGAGTATCCAGACCAGATCATGAGAGAAATATTCGAAAGCTTCTATCAAGCTGTTGACGGTAGGCCGAATACAAAGGGTGGACATTATCGAATCAATCTCCTCCCGACGACCTGTCATGTATATTTCGGCAAAGTTACCGAAGCAACACCGGACGGGAGGAAGGCCGGGGAACCATTATCCGAGGGAATTTCACCCGTACAGGGTGCGGATCGAAAGGGCCCCACGTCAATTCTGAAATCGGCAGCCAAAATGGATCATCTGAGAACGGGTGGAACACTCCTGAATCAAAAATTTACGCCGCAGGTATTGGAGAATGAAGAGGGCATTGAGAAGCTGGCTCAGTTGATCAGAGCTTACTTTACCATGGACGGCCATCATATCCAGTTTAACGTCGTCACCGCCGATACGTTACGGAAAGCACAGCGGGAACCGGAGAAGTACAAGGATCTCATCGTACGTGTAGCAGGGTACAGTGATTACTTCGTGGATCTCGGAGTCGATTTACAGAATGAAATAATCAAGCGAACAGAACATGAAACAATCTGAGTATTTTTCGGTGAAACTCGTGTTTTCTCCGTTGATAGAAAATTGACTGTGACTAGACAGAATTGAATTGGTACGGCTATTCGAGACTTCCCACTACTTTTTCTACTTCCTCAAGTATTTCGCAAGATTTCACCAGCTCTTTCATTCTTGTATGATCGGGATAGAGCGGTCTATCAACGTCAAGGAAATCGACATACTTTCGGATGATTTCCTTTGCTTTGGCGACCCCCTGACCGATTTCGTAGTCACGGAAATCAAGCGCTTGGGCCGCCGCCATGAATTCAATGCCTAACACGCCGTATGCGTTATCGAGTATCTGAGCGTTCTTGATCGCTGTGTTCATTCCCATAGAAACGAAATCTTCCTGATCCGCTGCAGCGGGAATTGACTGAATGGACGCGGGCATTGAAAGTATTCGTTGCTCAACGATCAGCATATCGGCGGTATACTGGCTAAGCATGAGTCCCGAGAACATCCCGGCTCCTTTTGTCAGGAACGCCGGCAGACCGACGTTCAAAGCCGGATGATTCAGTCTGTTCATCCTCCGCTCTGACATGACGCAGACCATCGTAACTGCAGCACCGGCCATATCCATGGGGAGACAAACCGGCGTTCCCTGGAAGTTTGCTCCAGTAAGTTGAAGGTTCCGATCGGGAAAAAAGACTGGATTATCGCCGACACCATTCAACTCTATTTCAACCTGCGACTGTGCGTACGTGAGGGCGTCATGTGCCGCACCGATTACCTGAGGGGTCGAGCGCATCGAATACGCATCCTGCACTTTGCATTTGATCTTCCCTTGAATGAGGTCTCCACCGGTAATGAGCCTTTGGATTGCGTTGGCAACACGGACAGCGCCAAGAAATCCACGGATTTCATGGAGGAGGGGAGTGTACGGTTTCATATTGGCTTTTAACGCTTCGAGGGTCATTGCTGCTGCAATCTCGGCCTGCCTCAGCCATCGATTAGCATCGTAGAGGAAGATCGCGCTCATCGCAGTCAGAAGGTTAGAACCGTTTATGGCTGCGAGACCATCTCTCGCCTGCAGTCCAGGTATGGGGATCCCCGCTCGATTCATCGCCTCCTTGCCATCGAGCAGTTCACCCTTGTAGTAGGCTTGTCCTTCACCCATGAGGAGCAAGGCGAGCTGAGCCATGGGAGCAAGATCCCCGGACGCACCAACAGAGCCTTTCAAGCATACGTATGGAGTGAGACCTCTATTGAGCATCTCAACCATGGTGGTCGCTATCTCCGGACGGTTCCCTGAATTACCGTGGGCCAGGACATTGATGCGTGATGCCAGCGCTCCCCTGATGTATTCTATCGGAGCAGGATCACCAATACCGGCGGCGTGATTATAGATAAGATACTTTTGAAACTCCTTGATTTGATCATCGTTGAGAACGACCTCAGAAAACTCTCCTATACCGGTATTGACACCGTACATGATCTCGTGTGCCTGTATTTTCTCTTCGAGCATTCCCCTGCATGCCTTCATGCGGTCCATGGCATCAGAAGACAACTCGACTTTTTCGTTATGGCGTGCGATCTGCACCAATTTCTCAACGGTCAATCCTGTGCCAGTCAAAAGAATTGCCAAGTCAACCTCCCTGTCGATCCAATCTCAATCAATATTGAATTCTAAATATATGCTTTTGATCTCTGGACATCAATACAGTTAGAGAGTACCTGTTCCGATGAAAGCCTTCAAGTTTCGTTATTTGAGGAAATGCAGCCAATCGTTGCTCTAGGAATAAGTATAAGCTTTTAGTATATCATAAATAATGGGCATATTCAAAATAATTATCATTTATAAATGAGGTCGTAACCGATTGATTTCTCTGCCTACGAATCTGCTCGGGACTATTCGGATTCTAATAGGAAGTTGCGTGCTGTAATGATATCAGACAGATTTGACAACGATAATCGTCATATCGTCGTGCTGGGGAGCGTTGCCGTAGAAATTCTTGACATCGGCTACAATTCTTTCCTTGATCTCTTTTGCTGATAGGGTAGAGGTTTCCATTCTGTCCAATAAGTCGTTCAGTGTTTTCTCCCCGTAGAATTCCTTTGAATTGTTACGTGCATCTGGAATTCCATCGGTAAAGAGGACGAGCACGTCGTCGGCTTGCAGCGGGACTTTTTTCTCCTCATAGACATTATCATCCACGATACCCAGAGGGAGGCATCTCCCCACACCCTCTAAACTCATAACTGAACCGTTCGATTTCAGTAATGGTTCGTTGATACCAGCGATGGTATATGTGAATTCCCCCGTCTGGGTGTCGAGTGAAGCCAAGCAGAGAGAAGTAAACATCATGTCATCCGTTTTCAGATGTACGGAGCGGTTCAGTCGGGTCATAATGTCTTTCGTTGAATCGGTGTCATCAACTTTTGAGTAGATCATACCACTGGACATGACTGCAATCATGGCCGCTTTCATCGCTTTTCCACAGACGTCTCCAACGAAAATACCGAATTTCGTCTTTTCACCGTTCAACCAGACATAGTCATAGAAATCACCACCGATTTCGTTGGCGGGGATACAGATGCCGGAAATATCAAAACCATCAATTTGTGGATCTGATTGGGGCATGATCGACATCTGGACATCGCGAGCAGCTTTAATCTCGATTTTCATACGAACATTTTTCAGTCTTCTTACATAGAAGGTGATGGCGAGGGCGCAGATGATGAGAACGGTAACTGTTCTGAACCACCATGTTTTCCATAAGGGGGGGGTGATTGTTATGTCAATCGAAGCGCCTTCTTCGTTCCAAACGCCGTCATTATTTGAACCTTTGACTCTGAAGGTATATTTCCCCGGAGGAAGGGCGGTGTAATTTGCAAAACGTTTGCTCGCATCCGTGTGTGGTGTAATTTGCAAAACGTTTGCTCGCATCCGTGTAGATCCAGTCTTCATCTAATCCTTCCATTTTATATGCGTACAGATTCTTCGCTGGAGCCGTGTAATCGAGAGCTGCAAACTCAAAAGAAAACACATAGTCCTTATGGGAGAGTTTGAGCTCATTCAGCTCCGATATCGGTCTGTCGAATTCCGTCTCCTGGTTTAACTTTTGAAACGATGTTATCACAACCGGGGGAATGTGTGGATTGTCTCTGATACTTTCTGGAAAAAACGCATTGATGCCATCGATACCCCCGAAAAACATTTCGCCGCTCCTGCTTCTACAGTAGGAACCGCCGTTAAACTCATTGCTCTGGAGCCCATCTTTCTTGCTATAATTTTTGAATGTCTCAGTTTGTGGGTTGAACCTCGCTAGTCCATTATTGGTACTGATCCAAAGGTTGCCCTGATCATCTTCCAGTATCCCGTATACCACTTCGTTTGGTAAACCATCTTCAACATCGTAACGAATGAAACGCTCTTCAACCCGGTTGAATTTGTTGAGTCCACCACCACCCGTACCGATCCAGAGCACGCCAGATCTGTCTTCGTGGATGGTCAGAACACAATCACTGCTCAAACTACCAGGATCATTTATATTGCTTCGATAATGAATGAACAGTTTGTGTTCCCGGTCGAACTTGTTGAGTCCGCCGGCAAAGGTTCCAATCCAGAGCACACCCGATCGGTCCTCAAGTATCTTATAGACAAAATCGTTGCTCAGGCTGTTTGAATCACTCGGATCGTGCCGGTAATGAGTGAACCGTTCATGTATCCGGTCAAATGCGTTGAGCCCTCCTGTGCGTGTTCCGACCCAGAGCATGCCCGAACGATCTTCGAGTATCGAATAGACCCTGTTGCCGCTCAAGCTGTATGGATCAGCAGGGTCGTGCATGTAATGGATAAACTGTTCCTTCTCAGTGATAAATTTGTTTAATCCACCATGATCTGTGCCGAGCCAGAGCACCCCCGGTTCTGAAGGAGCTTCATATATCGCTCTGATATGATTACTGCTTAGACTGTTGGGATTGTCTGAATCGTTCAGGTAATGAACGAACTGTTTCTTCCTCCGGTCAAACTTATTGAGTCCTCCGGTACGTGTTCCTATCCAGAGTATATCCGAATTGTCCTCGTAGATAGCCCAGACATGATTGTTGTTTAAGCTGTTGGGATCACCGGGTTTAGCCTTGTAGTGGACAAACTTCTCCTTGTCTCTATCGAGCTTATTGACACCACCTATTTCGGTTCCGAACCAGAGCACACCCAAACGATCCTCATAAATTGAATACACATGGTCGTTGCTGAGGCTGTTGCTATTATCGGGATTGTTTCGGTAGTGTATAAACTGTTCAAGTTCTGGATCAAATCTGTTTAAGCCTCCTCCGTCTGTGCCTATCCAGAGCATGCCCGATCGATCCTCGTATAATACCCAAACCTTGTTGTCGCTCAAGCTGTGAGGATCATTGGGATCATGCCGGTAATGCGTAAATGCTTCCCTTTCGGAGTCGAATTTATTGATACCTCCGCCGTCAGTTCCTATCCAGAGAATACCATTTTGGTCTTCATAGACTGCCCTGACAAAGTTGCTTCCCAGGCTACTTGGATCATTCAGATCGTGTTGATATCGAGTGAAACGCTCTGTCCGGCGGTCGAACCTGTTCAGCCCTCCATTACGTGTTCCCAGCCACAGCACCCCCGAGCGGTCCTCGTAGACGACGAGAATCCCATCGTCACTCAAACTGTTTGGATCATCGGGATCGTGTCGGTAGCAGGTAAACGTTTCGTTTCGGGGGTCAAATCTGTTCAATCCCCCGCCGTCGGTACCGAGCCAGAGTATTCCTGCTTCGTCCTCATGAATGGACCACACATAATTGTTGCTTATCGTGTTTGGATTGTTGGGATCGTGTTGGAAGCGGATAAAGTGATTGGCTGCGCGATCGAATTTATTGAGACCTCCCCCGTTTGTACCGATCCAGAGTACACCCGTCTGGTCCTCACATATCGACCTATTATAGTTGCTGCTTATACTGAAAGGGTCATCGGGATCAGGTTTGTACACCTTAAAGGTATAACCATCGTATTTATTTAGCCCATCCTCGGTACCGATCCACATGAATCCTTTCCTATCCTGGAGGATACAGCGGACCGAGCTTTGAGAAAGGCCCTGTTCAATGGTGATACGTTCGAACTTAATGTCGTTTCTGTGGGCAGTGACATTTGATGTGCGGATTAATGTTGTATAGAAGATGAAGCAAAATAATATGGCAATTTGAATATGGTGATTGAGTTTGTAACTGACGCCGCCGGATTTCGGAAACGAGTTCATAGAAGTTGATCCCCTTAATCCCTTCTATGGTGAAGCGGCGTTGCTACCTAAATATACGCATTGGCGATTGAAAAGTTCAAAAAATTTTAATTTTCGAAGTGAAAAAATGATGAACGCCATATCTCCTCTGATTCAACAACCCGGTGAAGATTGTGAAGGGGACCGAACCGCTCCCGTACCCAATTGTAATTTATTGGAAAAATAATGATTACCAGATATCTGGTACATGCAGGAAGGTGCAACTCTTAATCTATTGATACTATGTAAATTACTCTTGCTCCATGTAAAACATTACCTTCGGAAGTGCTGGGCGAATTGAGTCAGGACTCTTACAGTCATCCGATATCTATTCTTCGAAAATCCTGTTCAGTATTCGGACGGCATTTGAATTGTTCGGGTCGAGCTCCAGGGACTTCGCATAATTGATGACGGCGAGCTCTCTGTCTCCTTTTGTCATGTATGCCTCGCCGAGGCTGTCGTAACCATTCGCATACTCCGGATAAACTTCGATATTCAGTTTGAAAATTTCGATTGCCTCTTCTGTTTGAAAATTTCGATTGCCTCTTCTGTTTTATCCCTCTGGAGGAGCATATAGCCGAGCGTGTTTAATTCGCGTTCTCTGAAGTCGTATACATCGGTGTGTTTCTCTTTCATCTCGTGATACATTTCAATACCTGCTTTTACACCTTTTTCAGTGATCCTTTTGAGGATAGCTTCCGTGATGGATTTCCTCGGGAGATCATAGGGAACATCGTAGAGGATACTAATTATATTATTCGTTATATCCCGGACACTTGCTGTGCCCAGTCCAACGGTGTTACTCAGAATGGCGATCAAATGCTTGTCCTCAACCAGGCGGAGAATCCGGGTGCTGAAGCCCATGATGCCGCCGTCGTGCCCGATCGTCAACGTGCTGTCTTCGGTATCTCCAATCTGAACTTTACGGATGCCCCATCCGTACGCATAGTTGTTGAGGAAGGGCTTGAACATGATCTTTTTGTACTTTTTTGAAAGGAGCTTTTCCGTATAGAGGGCTTTATCCCATAAGTAGAGGTCTTCCACGGTCGAATACATACCGCCTGCCGCATACGCGTTATCGATATACATGTATGCAGCCTCTGTTAATCCGTCGATGTTCCTTGTATAGCCCGTCGCCCTATTTTCGAGCACCAAACCGTCCGTGTCGAGACCGGAGTTTGTCATACCTGTCGGTTCCAAAATATTTTCTCTCAAAACCTGATCCAATGGTTTACCGGTCACCTTTTCTATGATCACACCGAGTAAGTAGTATCCGGTGTTGCTGTATCTGTGGGTTGAACCAGGTTCGAATTCCAGGTTACCGATGCAGAAATCTGCCACCATCTGCTCAATAGTAAGAGGGTCGCGTGATTTGTCGGCCCAGAATTCCTGTTCATAATTTGGTATGCCGGATGTATGGGTCAATAAATGATGGATGGTAACCTTATCTCCGGTATCCTTGCGGTAGTCGGGAAGATAATCTGTGATTTTACCGTTTAAATCTATCTTCCCTCTTTCAACGAGCTGCATGATCAACATGGCTGCGAACTGTTTCGTAATGGATGCAAGCCTGAACTTCGTGTCCGGTTCGTTCGGGATGTTCCACTCCACGTTCGCAAGGCCGATTCCTCTCTTGTAGATCACCTTCCCGCCCTCACTGACGAGCACTGTTCCGTTGAATTGCCCATATTCGTGGTAGAGGTTCATCAGTTCGTCTATCTTCGCGGCTTTATCCTGGGTAATCCCCGGAGCTTGAAAGACAGGAAAAATCAGGAAAAAAGAAAAGAAAATTATGATAATAAGAGAACGACAATACTCTTTCACCAATTACCTCCTTATAAGAGGATGGACATCAGGCGTAAAGATGATTAGACAGCTTTGATCACGACAATCGTCATGTCATCTTCTTGTTGCGTGCTCCCGATAAATCCTTTCACGTCTGCGACAATTTCGCTCTTGATTTCATGAGCTGACTGATCTGAAGCGTCTGTCTTCTTTAAAAGATTGATCAGTCTATCGTCTCCGTAGAATTCTTTCGAGTTGTTCTTTGCGTCCGTGATGCCGTCCGTAAAAAGAACCAGGACATCTTCGGATTTCAACCGAACTGTATCCTCGTTGTATGTGCTATCGTCAAAAGCTCCTAAAGGAACGCCATGGCCAGCACGATCCAGCCTTATTACTGAGTTACTAGATTTCAACAGGGGGGCATTGAAACCTGCTATCGTGTAGGTGAACTTCTTTGTCGGTACATCGATTGTTGCAAAGCAGAGTGCGGTGAACATTAGTTCATCTGTCTTCCTGTATACCGAGCGGTTTATGAGGGCGAGAATTTCCTTGGGGGAGCTGGTTTCGTCAGCTCTCGAATTGATCATCCCACTGGACATGATGGCAATCACCGCTGCTTTCATGGCTTTTCCCGAGACATCCCCGATGGCCACTCCGAGCTTGCTTTTTTCCTTATTCAGCCAGAAGTAATCGTAAAAGTCGCCACCCACTTCGCTAGCAGGGATACAGACGCTTGAAATTTCGAAATCCGTAATATCAGGGACTGTCTGGGGCATAATCGACATCTGGGCATCGTGAGCGGTTTGAAGCTCGATCTTCATTCGCATCGTGTGCACTCTTCTTTTATACCACGTCAGAGCCAATCCCAGGAGTGCCAGTACTGCAACCGAACGGAACCACCAGGTCTGCCAAAAGGGTGGTGTAATTGATATCTTGATCGAGATGCCTTCTTCATTCCAGATACCGTCATTGTTTGATGCCTTGACTCTGAATACGTACCTGCCGGGAGGGAGAGTCGTGTAGTTGGCGAAACGTTTATCAGAATCCGTGTAGATCCAATCTTCATCCAATCCTTCCATTTTGTACGCATAGAGGTTTTTATCCGGAGCAGTAAATTCGAGTGCTGCGAACTCGAATGAAAATACGTAGTCCCGGTATGAGAGAACCAGTTCATCGAGCTCTGCGAGAGGCTTATCGAGCTTTGCTTCCTTATTCAGCTTTGTAAAGGTTGTTATCACCACCGGTGGAATATGTGGATTGTCTTTGATTTCGTGAGGAAAGAATGCATTGAATCCCAGGATACCGCCGAAGAACATCTCACCACTTTTCGATTGAAAAAAGGAACCGCCATTGAACTCGTTGCTCTGCAGTCCGTCCCTTTCATTGTAGTTCTTGAACGTCCCTGTAATTGGATTGAACTTGGACAAACCATTATTCGTGCTGATCCAGAGGTTACCCTCGTCGTCCTCCAAGGCACCATAGGTTGAATTGCTTGAAAGCCCTTCGTTTTCAGTATAGGCAGTGAAAGTCTCAGTCTTTGGATCAAACTTATTGAGTCCGCCTCCCCACGTTCCGAGCCAGAGAAGCCCGCTCTCGTCCTCGTGAATCGAGAATACGAAATCGCTGCTCAGGCTGTTGGGATTATCTGGATCCGTTCTGTATTGTGTAAACAGTCCCGAAGTTCTATCGAATTTATTGAGTCCACCGCCTTGGGTACCAATCCAGAAGCTTCCTTCTCGATCTTCGTATATTACCCTGACGAAGTCGTTACTGAGACTGTACCGATTATCAGGATCGTTTTGGTATCGGGTGAACTTACCCGTTTCTCTATCGAACTTATTGAACCCTCCGCCGTTTGTTCCGATCCAGAAAGTGCCTGATCGATCCTCGTATATCGATCTTATTTCATCATTACTCAAGCTGGAGGGATCGTTGGGATCATTTTGATACGAGAAGAACTTTCCTGTTTCCCTATCGAACCTGCAGATTCCTCCACCATGGGTCCCTATCCAGAGTACGCCCGATCGATCTTCGTAAACGTTCCTGACGATATCGTTACTGAGGCTATAGGGATCGTTGGGATTGTGGCGGTAATGTGTATACTGGTTCTTTACCCTGTCGAACCTATTGACACCCCCGCCATGAGTGCCTATCCAGAGTATCCCCGAGGCATCTTCATGGATCGACCAAACAATAGGATGACTCAGACTATTTGGATTGTTTGGGTCGTACCTATAATGGATGAATTTCTTCCTTTTCAAATCGATTTTATTGACGCCTCCACCGTATGTGCCAATCCACAGTACGCCCGAACGATCTTCATAGATGTGGTAGATCTCGTTATAACTCAAGCTTGTGGGATCGTTGGGATCGTTTATGTACCGGATGAATTTCCGCCTCTCCTGATCGAGTATATTGAGCCCTCCGCCGTTCGTACCAATCCAGAGAACACCTGTTTTATCTTCATAAAGCGCATAGACCGAATTATGACTCAACTTTGAAGGATCGTTTGGATCAGCCAGAAAGTGGAAGAAGGTTTCAGTATCTCTATCTAATTTATTGAGTCCGCCGCCGTCCGTGCCGATCCAGAGCTTGCCTGCGTTATCTTCGTATATTGCTCTGACAGAGTTACTACTCAAGCTCTTCGGATTGCTTGGATCATGTATGTAATGGGTAAAGGTTTCAGTATCTCTATCGAATTTATTGAGCCCGCCACCCTCTGTTCCAATCCAGAGCATGCCGGTTCGATCTTCACAGATCGCCCTGACTGTATTGTGACTCAAAGTGTTTGCATCATCCGGATAGTGGATGTAACGGGTAAATGTCTCAGTTTCTCTATTGAATCTGTTTAATCCACCATCCGTTCCAATCCAGAGCGTTCCCGATAGATCCTCGTAAATTGTCCTGATCATGTCATGACTCAGGCTGTTTGGATTCTTGGGATCATGCCGGTAATGGATAAACCTGTCTTGTGTGGAGTCGTACCTATCAAGCCCGGCGAGAAACGTCCCGATCCACAATGTCCCCGTTCTATCCTCGTAGAGTGATAAAATGTGGTTGTAGGCCAGGCTACTGGGATCGTCGGGAATGTGCCTGATAATAGTGAATCGGTGTCCATCGTACTTGTTGAGCCCATCCTCTGTCCCGAACCACATGAATCCTTTGCTGTCCTGGGCAATGCAAAAAACGATAGTCTGAGAAAGCCCCTCCTCAATTGAGATCTCTTCGAATCTGATATCATTTCTCTGGGCATGGAGGTCGACGGGTAGAGCGGTAGAGGTACAAAGGATCAGGAGCAGTACTGTCAAACCGGAGCGTACCCAGTGCTTATTAATACAATGATATCTGGCTGGGCGGGGTTTTCTCATATTCTAGTATATTACAAAACCATCATTGAATGAGCACTTACATACTATCCCGATATTTATGCTAATGTAATGTGTTCGCACGAGTTATTCAATATTAAAATTCAGTGAAGGGGGGATGGATGTCGTATACAAGATTAAATATATCGTGAGGGGGAGATGGATATCGTCTACAAGGCCGTGGACATCAAACTGAAGCATACCGTTGCGTTGCTCTTCCTCTCCTTTCAATAGTGAGAAAAAATTTTTAAATTTTTAATTTTTTTCTTGACGGAATCCGGCGAATGTTAAATATTAAACATGTGTATTGTTTAACATGTTAAACATCTCACAGTGTTTTTCTTGCAACGCTGAGGGCGAAAGCCCATCACCGGCAGCAGGACTACGCAGGAGGTTACCGTGGACGTGGATAGGAAACCCGACTTGAACGAGCTGACACGCAGGGAACGGCAGATCATGGAGATTATCTACCAGCTCGGCAGAGCGACGGCCGTGGAGGTCATGAAAAGCTTGCCGGACCGGCCCGTCAACGCCACCGTGCGGACGATGCTCAATGTACTCGAAGAGAAGGGCTACCTTCGTCACGAAACGGAGAAGGGACGGTATATCTACTATCCGACTATACCCCTGAAAAACGCGAGGAATACCGTACTGGATAACGTGCTCGAGACGTTCTTCAAGGGGGCGGAGGCGGACGCCGTGATCTCCATTCTGAAGAAGAAAGATGCCTTACTGACTGACGAGGAGAGAAAGATGATACTCGAGCTTATCGAGGAATCACAGAGGGAGGGGAGGTGACATGCACACGATGTTTGGAAATTGGCTCGCAGGAGTCCCCTTAACCAGGATCCTTGAACTCATCATCGATGTATCAATCAAAGCGGTGGCAGTCTGTATGCTGGCAGTTTTCGTGACTATACTGCTACGCCGTGCATCTGCCTATACGAGGAATACGGTCTGGGTATTCACTCTCGTCATTCTTCTTCTCCTCCCGTTAACGCATGTCATCTCGCCGGTCTGGCACGTGCCAATCCTTCCCGAGGTAGGGAGCTGGGGGAGGATCGCCTCGCAGTTTGATGGAATGTACGCTCCCGGCAGTAAACAGACCGAT
>SMTZ1_10010938_pt1 | contig 16656 bp, 13 predicted proteins | sample DeeMarSWOR136_30_FD_25667 | JGI IMG/M metagenome (IMG submission 25667)
GAGAGGCCTTGACAGCTATCTCGCCAGCAAGGTATTTGGCCTGTGCTACCTCCAGGGTGTTTCCCAGCTGGCCCTGGTCTTTTTGTGCTGCCGCCTTATATACCATGAGACGCGCTGCCTCAAGCTCACAGGAGACCTGTGCTATCATATCCTGGTTCATCTGAAAGCTGCTGATAGGGTTTCCGAACTGTTCCCGTTCTTTGCAATAGGATATTGCGGCATCGAGGCATGCCTGGGCTATTCCTATTCCACCTGCAGCAGCTGAGAGGCGTGTCTGGTTAAGAGAGCCGAAGACTATCTTAGCGCCGTCGCCAGGCTTGCCCAGGATATTTTCCTTGGGGATCTTTGTGTCTTCCAAGATTATCTCTCCTGTTGGGCAAGACCTGGTCCCAATCTTGTCTAGATCGGTTGTGGTGACCCCGTTGAAATTCTTGGGCTCTATAACAAAGGCTGAGAGGCCTTTTCCCCTTGCCTCTTTGTCCGTGTATGCATAGTAGATAATGACATCGGCGGTCGTGGCATTAGAGATCCATGTCTTGTAGCCGTTTAAAAGCCAGTGATCCCCCTTGTCCTCGGCCGTTGATTTCATGGACATAACGTCGGAGCCGGCATTGGGCTCGGTAATGGCAAAACAGCCTAAAGATTCAGCGCTCACAAGTTTGGGGATATATTTTTTCTTTAATTCATCCGATCCGTATCTATATATGGTGTAAGCGCAGCCGAGGGCCTGCATGTTGATCTGGACCCTTAGGGAACTGGATGCCCTGGCAATCTCTTCCGTTAATATTATGGCTGCGAGCCAGCCCATCTCATTACCGCCATACTCCTCGGGGATTACGGTTCCGAAAAAGCCTAATTCTCCCATTGGCTTCATAACTTCCTCGTAGGGAAAATAATGATTTTCATCCCATTCGTCGGCAAAGGGCGCTATCTTTTCAGCAGCAAAGTCCCTGGCCATATCCTTTAACATCTGTAGTTCTTCACTTAGGTTAAAATCCATTAATCTTCCTCCTTTTCATGTCTTTATTTGGTAATATCAATCTTACCTTGTGATTTTTTTCTCAACGATGTTGTATATACTATTGATCTGGGAATGCCAATAAAAATATTTATAATTTTATATTTTTACTGTTTTTACGGGGAAATTCCCGTCAGATCGGTGTGTCTAATACTAAAATATTTTTATTTTCCCCACAGCTCTTCCAAAACTTGTCTGGCCTTATCCTGTTTTTATACTTAAAGCATATTTGCTTCTCAGCAAACCGGGAAGCATGGTCACACTTTGTTCAGTAAAGGTCATTGTAAGATAATTGGGAGGGAGAAACATTTTGAAGGGATTAAGCCTATGGCCATAGGAGATTTATTAAAGTACCCACTGTAACGGAAGCAGCCAGCATTATGGCGGATGCCTTGAGCATATCTTTCCATCCCAATTCTTTCAGCATGACCACAAAGGTGGCGATGCAGGGGAAAAACATGGCCAGAACCACGCACGCTATTACCAGCTGCTGGTTCGTCAGATTAAAAGGGGCGAGCATCCCGACTGCCACATCCTTGCGAAGAAATCCGACGACAAGGGCGATGACGGCTTCATCAGGGAGGCCCATTAACCCGTTCACTACAGGAGCGAAAAGTTTGGCCAGAAATTGAAATATGCCCAGTGAATATAGCAGATTTACGAAAAGCACGCCTAAAAGAACGATGGGTACGGCTTCTTTTAAAAAGGATTTTATGCGCATCCATAGCTTTTTAATCACCACCGTGAACACGGGAACGCGATAAGGGGGAATCTCAATGAATAATTCCGGCGTAAAACCCTTGGTCGCAAGGTTCATGATCAATCCTAGACAGATCCATACGAGGATTAACACAGTGTAAACAATGAGCACATATTTAACTCCCCGCTCGCCGACGAGGCCGAAGATCATAGCGTGGAGTGAGGCACAGGGGACTCCGATGGAGATAAGGGTACAGGCGATAAACCTTTCTCTCCGGCTTTCCAGAATGCGGGTGGCAAGGATTCCGGGCACATTGCAGCCTATACCGAGGATTGTCGGGATAATCGCGTAGCCGTGCAGACCTATCTGATGCATGAAGAGGTCTAAAAGTGTGGCCAACCGGGGCAGATAACCGGAGTCTTCAAGGATTCCAAGTATAAAGTAGAAGGAGAGAACATATGGCAATACCATGCCGATAGGCACAAAAATGCCGGTGCTGATCAGTCCGAAAGATTGAATAAAATCTATCTCTCCGTTTATAAGATTTCCGATGAGTATTTCGTGCAACATCCCTTCCCCGCCGAGATATCGGCTGAAGGTAATTAGCAACGGTTTATATCCTTTCTCGAATAGGGGCTCAAACAGGAGACCGATCAATCCCTCACCTAAAAATCGAATCACGAAAAAGGATATTGACAGGACAACCAGCGCAACGAGCATTCCTCCGGAAGGTTTAATGGAAAAATCCTGGAGTTTCTCAATAAAGGTGTGGTGACGATGGATAACTGTCTGAACTTGGTTTATGATTTCCCCGATCTCCTGCCATTGTTGTGATTCAGTCAGGGCTTCATGATAAGGCACAGGCGCCTTTGGCAACATTTCTACCAGTGATCGGATACCCTCGCCGGTAATTGCCACGGTAGTGACAACCGGGACACCCAGAAGCTCCGAAAGCTTTTCCACATCAATATGAATACCCTTGTGTCGTGTTTCATCCCAGATATTCAGCACCACTATCATGGGTTTTTTCCGCCTGAGTAATTGAAGGGTTAATGGAAGGCTGCGTTCAAGGCGTGTGGCATCGATAACACAGACAAAAATGTCCCCTTCATCAAGCATATTTACAGCGACTTCTTCCGCCTCGCTAGTGGGAGTGAGTGAGTATGTTCCTGGAACGTCGATTATTTCAGCTTTTTCCCCGTGTAGTTTGAAAAAGCCTTTTTTGAATGTCACTGTGGTTCCGGGATAGTTGGAAGCGATAACCTGTATTCCGGTAAGCCTTGTAAATAAAACGCTTTTGCCGACATTGGGGTTACCGATAAGAAGGACTTTCAAAGAGATCTCTCCGAAGATTGGGTGTTAATCAATATTCTCCTTGCCATACGATAGCCTATCGCGACTTCCATGCCGCTCACATGGAGTACAACAGGGCCTCTGTTAAAAAGACTAGAGACCTTTGTCACCTTTGAACCGGGACGAATGCCCATGGATTCAAGTTTTAGACGAAAGGTTCTTCCTCCTATGATGCGGGAGATGATACCCGTCTGGCCCTCTTCCATTCTGGCCAAATTGATTTCTCGATTCATACGCTACCCTTTATAAAACCCGGGATAATCTTTGTTTACACTGATCATTAACTGTTTTGTCTTTGCTATGTTTTATACTCTTTCCTATTTCGGCTAATATTGCAGTCCGAACAATAACCGCTTATAACGAGACGATGTCCCTTCATGAGGAAATCGTGCTCTTTTGCTACCTTTTCCTGTCGTTTCTCAATCTCATCATCCCTGAACTCGACTATTTTTTTACATTTGACGCATACCAGGTGATCATGATGATCATGGCCGAATACAGGTTCCAGCCTCGCGTGCATTTGATCGCAAGGATTTTTTATTATTATTCCCGCATCAATGAGTAGTGGAATAGTGCGATAAACACTGGCTGTTGATACTTTTTCTCCTCTGGAGCGCAGATACTGCGCTAGATCCTCGGCCTCAAAATGGTCATTGTAAGATATTACCGCTTTCAGGATCGAACGCCTTTCTTTAGTGTAGCGCATTCCACACTTTTCCAAATAGAGCTTAAATATTTTCTTAGCATTATCCATAAAGGCCCTTTATTAATAATGGTTCTCAATTGCAATTATATGGGCTTTTTTAAACTTGTCAACCCCAAAAGTTGAAAAAAGTGTTAAAAAATTGGTAATGTTCAAAAGTAGGAAATGCCCCTTAAGCCCTTAAAATCAGGTCACTATCAGAACAAATTCAATGAAATCTCTGCTCGGTCAGGATAAAAAGATCTTTGACCAGCAGAGATAAAGAAACTTTACAATTACAGTTGACATTTTTTTATGGAGAGGTTAACTATTTTAAACTTTTAGGGATTTATAAGGATATTATCATCCATTAATCTCAAAGTGATTGTTTTTTATAGATACTGAAAACCAAATAGAAGAGAGGGTATCACGGAGAAATATCTATGACGGAGACAGCGATTAACCTAAATGATCTGAAGGCGGAATTCAGAAGGAAGGTAGAAAATCTATTACCTGAAGGCGGAAATTTTAACCTATGCTACACATGTGGAACATGCGCTGGTGGATGCCCGGCGACAGGCCTTGAGAATATGGACCCAAGGAAATTTGTCAGGATGATTGCCCTTGGCCTAGATGAGGAGGTCACAACAACGCCCTGGGTGTGGTTGTGCAGCATGTGCATGCGTTGCAACTATGCGTGCCCCATGAATGTGGATATTGCAGGAATGGTGGGTTTGGCCCGACAGGCATGGCCTCGGGAAGAGCGTCCAAAAGGGATTCTTGGTTCGTGTGACATGGCCCTTAAACACGATACATGCAGTGCCATGGGCACATCGGAGGAGGACTTTCAGTTTGTAGTGGAAGACGTGCTTGAGGAGGTAAGAGAGACTCAACCAGGTTGGGAAGAACTCCAGGCGCCCATCAACAAGGAGGGGTCATACTATTTTTTAAACCAGAATTCCAGAGAGCCGGTAACCGAACCCGATGAGATGGTCCCGCTCTGGAAGATATTGCATCTTGCGGGGGCTGACTGGACATACGGCACAAAGGGCTGGGGAGCGGAAAACTACTGCATGTTCCTTCAGGATTGGGAGACATGGGAGCACATTTTAAGGGTTAAGGTAAAGGCCGTGGAGGACTTGGGGAGTAAGGTCTGGCTCAACACTGAATGAGGCCACGAATTCTATGCGGTCCGGGCCGGACTCGAAAAATTCAACATTCCTTACCATTTTGAATTAAAGAGCATTATCGAGCTTTACGCCCAATGGATCAGGGATGGCAAGCTCAAGGTCAATTCCGACTGGAATAAAGACCTTAAGGTCACCTTTACGGTTCAGGATCCCTGTCAACTGGTTAGAAAGTCTTTGGGCGATCCTGTGGCTGAAGATCTCCGTTTTGTTGTCAAATCGGTTGTTGGTGAAGAAAACTTTATTGACATGACCCCGAACAAATCCAATAATTACTGCTGCGGCGGCGGAGGAGGGTTTGATCAGATCAAGACCACCGGAGCTCAGTACTGCATAACACCCTGTCATAATTGTCACTCACAGATCCATGATCTTAATGATCATTTTGAAGGAGGTTATCATACTGTTCATTTATGGACATTGATCTGTCTTTCTCTGGGGTGTCTTGGTGAGAATGAACGCGCTTATCTGGGTCCTGATCTGGCTGAGGTGGGCCTGTAACCCCATTAAAATAGAATAAGAAATAAGGGGATCCTGTCCAACCGGGCAGGATCTTTTTTTATATCATTTTTTTACTAAACACTATCCATACTATAAAGGTGCGTCTAGATAGTCTAAGGATAATATTAAAATGGCCCAAGAATTCTAGGGTCAAGGGTTCGAGCGCAGTAAACTATCGTGGTGGGCGAACTAATTAGGAGAAGTGACGGATATATTCAGATTTACTAATGGCATATTTTATTGATAAAATGGCAATTATTAACCGTAGCAGAAGGAGCGAGTCATTATGCAAGAAGAGAAAAAGAGGATCACCTCGACTTTTGAATCTATAGAGGATGGAATCTATATTATCGATAACAACTACAACGTGGCATACATGAATGACATCATGATCAAAAATTATGGACAGGGTGTTGGTCTAAAATGTTATCAGCACTTTCATGGTAAAGAATCGGCCTGCCCCTGGTGTAGAACAGAGGATGTTTTTGCGGGTAAAACCGTCAGATGGGAGAATTATGATAAGGAATTGGAAAAGTTATTTGACGTGATCGAATTTCCCCTTAAGAATCCTGATGGAACCATATCCAAGGTGAGTATTTTTCGTGATATTACTGAGGTAAAAAAGAAGGAAAATCAACTGAAGGTCGCTGAAGAAGATTACAAAAGATTATTCGAGCACGCTGGAGCTGGAGTGTACGTGAGTAGCAAGGAGGGAAAATTTATTAACGCCAATAAGGCTCTTCTGGATATGCTTGGCTATGAAAGCAGAGAAGAGTTTCTTAATATTGACATTGCAAAGGACCTCTATCTGAGCCCCGAAGATCGTCGAAAGTTTCAGGAGTTGATAGAGAGAGAAGGCAGGGTGATAGACTATGAAGTTGAGTTTAAAAGAAAAGACGGAACGCCCATAACCGTTCTGCTTACAAGCCACGTTCGATATGATCAGGATGGAAATATCATAGGATATGAAGGGATAAATTTCGATCAGAGCCATAGAAAGGCCATGGAAAAAAAGATCAGGGAAGCGCATGATTTTCTAAACAAGGTTATTCAAAGCTCTCCTAATGCAATCATTGCATCGGACATGAAGGGAGATATTATCCTTTGGAACAGGAGCGCCGAAGATGCGCTGGGATATAAGTCTGAAGATGTGATAGGCAAAATGAACATAAGAAAGATATATCCGGAAGGGATGGCAAAAAAAGTCATGAAGATGATGCGAAGTCCCGAATACGGGGGGGTCGGCGTACTGAGATCATATCCGATAGTCCATGTGAAAAAGGACGGCCAGATAATAGACGGGAATCTTTCCGCGGCTATAATCTATGACTCCCAGGGAAAAGAGGTCGCCTCAGTTGGCATCTTCGTTGATCTTCAGGAGAGGCTCGCAATGGAGCGGACCTTAAGGGATACCCAGGAAAAACTACTTCAGTCGGAAAAGCTGGCTGCAATGGGAAAATTGACGTCCCAGATAGCCCATGAATTAAATAATCCCCTATATGGCATAATGAATACACTTGAGCTTCTAAAGACGGAAGTGCCTCCCCAGAGCAAGAGGCGAAAGATTCTGGATATGGCCCTCTCAGAGACTGAACGGCTGACCGATCTGCTTCGAAAAATGCTTAGTTTTTCAAGGCCTGATGAAGAGGAGAAACAGCCTACGGATATTAATACAATACTTGAGGAGATACTGCTCTTGGTAGGAAAACAGCTGCAGGAAAATACTATACGGGTGTCATCATCTTTTTCGGAAGGAATAGGGAAAGTTCTCGCGTCAAGGAACCAGCTTCGCCAGGTTTTTTTAAATATGATCGCCAATGCAAGGGACGCGATGCCGCATGGAGGCACGTTGACTATCACGACCCTTGAAGAAGCCGGAAAAATCATAATCAAATTTACTGACACGGGCATTGGAATCGATGAGGAAGACATCCAAAAGATCTTTGACGCCTTTTTCACCACCAAGGATAGTGTCAAGGATGTGGGCCTGGGATTGTCGGTTTGCTATGGTTTTATCAAGGATCATGGCGGAGATATTCAAGTATCAAGCCAGGTTGAGACAGGAACAACCTTTTCCATCATACTGCCGAAGTATATTGACCAGTAACAGATTCTTCTAAGGGTTATACCACCTATTTTCCCCTACCAGTGTATTCTTAGCGCCATACAATATTATCGTTCATTGATTATTAATGTGGAAGATATTAGCATTATATAACACATTATAGCCTAAAAATAAGTAATATAATTTAAGTTAACGTCATAAACTAAACCTGAACCGGACGATTAAAATACAATTATTATTGAAAATATAATTATTATTTTTTTAAAAAAGGACTTGACAGTAAATAAAAAAAATAATAATTATAATAACTATAATTTTATTTATGGTGTCTACTATATTAAAACCCTTTGCACAGGTTATTTACAAGCTTTTACTAGGAAGGTTCAACTTTACTGATTAACGGGGGGTTTGAATGGAAGATATACTTACGGTTTTTCAGGCAAGCAAGTACTGCCACGCATCTCCCAAGACGATTATCAACTGGATCGATGCCGGGCACATTGAGGCATATAAAACTGTCGGGGGGCATAGGCGTATCAAGAAAAAAGATTTAGAGGATTTTATGAGAAAGCAGGGTATTCCCATTCCCGAAGAAGAGATCTCTGGTGAGCGAAAGAAGATTCTTATTGTTGACGATGATCCGATAATTGTGGAGACGATCGTTCAGGCACTTGAGGAAGAGGAATATGACTATGAGATTATCTCCGCGTCCGACGGCTTTGAGGCCGGACTGCAGGTGAATCATTTCAGACCCCATCTCTTGATACTGGATATTATGATGCCGGACATAAAGGGATATGATGTATGCAAAAAGATCAAGGAAAACGAAGAGACCAGGGATACTAAGATTATTGTGCTTTCCGCTTATCTGGATGATGAAAAATTTAAAAAGATGAAGGAATATGGGGCAGACCTCTGTTTTTCCAAACCTCTCCCTCTTCCCCGGCTAAAAGTGGAGGTGGCCGGATTGCTTGGTCTGCTGTGATGTTATTCCCCTTCAATGAATCAGGAGAAGTTGATGAAACTTAAAGAAGCACTCAATAAAAAGATTTTCGTTGTCACGTCCGAGATACAGCCTCCCATTGATGAAAATCCCGAAGACATTATTAAGAAACTGGAGATGATTCGCGGAAGAGTCGACGGTGTGACCGTCCCTGAGCTGGATATAGAGGGAGTAGTGGCGGATACTGTCAAAACATGTGAGCTTCTGAAAAAAAACCGGTTCGAGGCTATCTATCAGACAACAACCCGGGAGAAAAACCGGCTGCAGATACAGAAAGACCTTTTACGTGCCCATGAGACCGGAGTGGACAACCTGCTTGTTTTTACGGAGGACTACCGAATTACCGGTGACAGTCTCCAGGAGGTGATGTTTTTTCACGTGGATTCCGGAAAGCTTTCCTCCGTACTGGAACACCTCCAGGAGGGCTATACTGTGGACGGCAAAGAATTGCCTTTTAAAGCGCAGTTTACATTTGGCTCAGGCATAGAATCTAAATGGGGTAAAAATGTGCCTGATCTTGAGATGAAGGAGATGGAGGAGATGACCAGTAAAGGCACAGGCTATTTTTTAACCACTCCTGTATTTGATGTGGGGGCCTTTGAAAAGTTTATGCAGCGTGTAAAGGGTTTTGGTATCCCTGTAATCGCCGAGGTTATGATCCTCAGAACTGCCGGGATGGCCCAGTTTCTTAATCGTCATCTAAAATCGGGGCTGGTACCGGAACGGTTTATTAAAAAACTGGCCAGTTCCCCTGACAGGCAGAAGGCGAGCATTGATATCTTTACCGAAGTTGTTTCCGGATTAAAGGAGCTATGCGATGGTATTCATATAATAACAATAGGAGCTGAAGATAAACTTAGATATTACCTGGATGAGGCGAGGTTAAAAAGAATTTAAGAAATCTAAAGAGTAAAATATTTGGATAAGACAAATCTCACCATAGATGGGAAAAAGATAAGCTGTCGTTCTGGCATTAGCATCCTGGATGCTGCTTCAGAAAACGGTATTAAAATACCTTCACTGTGCAATCATCATCATTTGGCGCCAGTTGGAGCCTGTCGCCTATGTCTGGTGGAAGACGAAAATAGCGGACGTCTATTTGCTTCATGCGTCAAGCTCGTGTCCGAAGATATGGTCATCAGGACAGACACCCCAACTATCAAAAATTACCGAAAAAATATTATCCGACTTATGATAGCCAATCATCCCGAGTCTTGCATCGTGTGTAACAGGGGAAACAGATGTGAGTTAAGACAGGTGGCAGCTGATCTAGGGGTGGGAGACACAAACCTTTACCCTATGCCTTTTTATACTGAATTGGAGGAGGCCAATCCTTTTATTATAAGGGATCTGAGTAAGTGCATCCTCTGCGGTAGATGTATTCGTGCTGACCATGAACTGGTAGTAGTCGGTGCAATTGATTACAACCTTAGAGGGTTTAAATCCCGTCCCGCTGCCCTTCAAGGACTGCCTCTGGAAAAATCCAGTTGCACCTTTTGTGGGACGTGTGTATCCCTTTGTCCGACCGGTGCCCTGATGGCGAAAAACACTAGCTACGCCGGATCTCCCCAAAGTGAATTATCCACCGTATGTGGTTTTTGCGGAGTAGGTTGCGCCCTCGTGATGGGCTCGGTTGAGGATCAAATTGTAGAAGTAAACCCTTCACACGAAAGAGGAACGGTAAACAGGTCCACTTTGTGTGTGAGAGGGCATTTTGCGCACGATTTCCTAAACAATCCCAGAAGATTGACCAGTCCATTGATTCGCGCAGAGAACAAGCTCTCTCCCGTATCATGGGATGATGCATTAGAGTTTGTCGCAGAAAGGCTTATCTCCATAAAAAAGGAGAGTGGGCCTCAAAGTCTTGCCTTCTTGGGGTCATCAAAATGTACCAATGAGGAGAATTATCTTTTCCAAAAGATGGCGCGACTTTTTTTCGGAACGAATAATATTGATAATGGAGGATACATATTCGGGAGACAACCAATCTACACTCTAGATGGAAGGCTTGAAGGCGGCGAACGTGTTAAGCCGCTTAGGGATCTGGAAAGTGCGGAATTGATATTTGTTATAGGGGCGGACCCTCTTCAGTCGGCTCCGGTCGTAGGGTATTACATCAAACGGGCATCGAAGATAAATAATATACCACTGATCGTGGCAGATCCCAGAAAGACTGGGCTGTTACCTTTTGCCTCGATCTGGCTTCCCATTAAACCTCAGAGCGACAGTGAATTGTTAAACGGGCTGGCAGCCGTTCTTTACAGACAAAAATCATACGATATTGACTTTATCGAACAGTTTGCAAAGGACTTTGATCTTTATAGTGATGGTCTCGCAAATGTCGACCTAGAATCTGTGGCTCGAATTACAGGAATCGACATTAGCCTTATTCAAGAAACAGGGGCGTTAATTAGTAATAAGCGGGTAGCGTTCCTCGTGGGGCATGGAATATTCCAGCAAAAAAACAGTGCCTTAGCCATGGATGCCCTGATTAATCTGGCCCTTATGACAGGGAGTTTAGGTGGTGATAGTAAAGGCATATATCTCCTATCAAAGGAGAATAATCAGACAGGTTCCCTGGATATGGGTGCTGTACCTGATTATCTTCCCGGACGCAGACCGCTGCAGGATGCCTTTGCCAGGAAGTATTGGGAAAGGAAATGGGATACCAGTCTTTCCCCTGATCCGGGGCTTGATATGGTTCGCATGGTTAAGGAGGCGGGAAAAGGGAATATAAAGGCCCTTTATATTATGGGTGAGAATCCTCTGCGAAGCCTTCCTCAGGTCGAAGAAGTCAGGGAAAGCCTTGCGAACCTGGAATTTTTAGTGGTTCAGGATATCCTGAACAACGAAACCGCCCAAATGGCGGATGTAGTCCTGCCCGGAGCGGCATTTAGTGAAAAGGGCGGTTCCTTTACAAATATGGAGGGAAGGATTCAATCCTTTAATCCAGTTGTCAATCCACCGGGTGAGGCCAGGCCTGATTGGGAGATCCTTGATCTGTTAATGGAAAGGATGGGAAATTTTAAAAGATATGGATCAATAGATAAATTAAGGGCCGAGATCAACCGTATGATACCCATGTATGCTGATATGGGAAGAGATAAAGAGGGGGCCTGGGTCAAAGAGACAAGCAAGATGAAGCTCTTCAACCGTAACAAAGATGGAGAACTTTTATCTTTTTCCCAAGTCATACATGCTAAAGAAGAACCGCTTAATAAAAAATATCCCTTCAGGGCTATCCTGGGTTCTTCGCTGTACCATCTTGGGAGCGGAACAAGGACCGGTTTTTCAGGCCGTATAAAAAATTTCAAATTAAAAGGAGAAGTCGGAGTATCTTTAGCCGACATTGACAGGCTCAAGATGAAGGAAGGTAATAGAGTCAAGATATCTTCGCCCTATGGAAAAATAGAAAGAATCATTAAGGCTGACAAAGGGCTGAAACAAGGATTAATTTTCATTCCGATAGCCTTTTTCAACAATGATGCCATGGAGCTAATCAATATAAACGGCCTTGAAGGAGAGGATTCATCCGGATGGAAGAGTTGCGATGTAAAAATCGATAAATTAAAAGATTGATATGAATCATGTAGCTGATTAACGGATGGACAGGAGGTAATTTTTATAATGGAACTAAAAGAGACTGATTGGGTCCGATTGGAAGAGATCATTAACAAATACAATGGTGATTCTTGTTCCTTAATACCTCTGTTGCAAGATATTCAAGAGACATTCGGTTATATCCCTCCGGAATCCATCGAGTCTATTGCAGAGGCACTAGGACTCTTTCCAAGTCAGGTGCAAGGTGTGATTACTTTCTATGCCGGTCTTTCCCTGGAACCAAAGGGTAAATATATAGTAAGGGTCTGTCGCGGAACAGCCTGCCATGTCAAGGGCGGTCGGAGTATCTTGAGGGTTGTAAGAAAGGAGTTGGGGCTGGAGGAAGGAGAAACCAGCCCGGATTACCAATTTACACTTGAGACGGTGGCTTGTCTTGGGACCTGTTTTCTTGCGCCTACTCTGATGGTAAACAAGACCTATTTTGGCAAACTATCTCCGCCCAAGGTTACTACCATACTGGCACAATACGGCAAGGAAAAGGAGGAAAGCTAAAAGGAATGGAGAAACTCTTATCCATTGTAGATTTAGAGTGGTACCGCAATAAGCTCCTTTCTAAGGAAGATGAAAAGAAAACGCGGCTATATATTTGCATGACCGGATGCCGAGCCTATGGTGCGATTGAGCTTCGTGATTCCCTTGAAGAAGAGATTAAAAAACAAGGGCTTTCCGATCAGGTGGAGGTGCGTTCTACCGGGTGTCATGGATTTTGTGCTAAGGCGCCGGTGATATTTATCGAGCCCCCGGGAGTTCAGTATCAGGAGGTTACCCCGGAAGATGCCGTAGAGATCGTATCTGTGACACTGAAACAGAAACGCTTGATTGAACGCCTTGCATATAAAGATCCCAAAACAGGAAATCCCATATATTACCGCGATCAAATTCCTTTCTATAAGAAACAAGTGAAAAGGGTGCTGGCCAATTGCGGCCGAATTGATCCAACCAAGATTGAGCACTATATTGCGGAAGGCGGTTACAAGGCTTTAGTAAAGGCACTTTCAAGAATGACTCCGGAAGAGGTGATTGAAGAAGTAATATCGGCCAAGTTGCGTGGAAGGGGTGGTGCCGGTTTTCCAACAGGGCGCAAATGGAAGTCCTGCCGCCAGGCTCCCGGGGACTCCAAATACGTCATATGCAATGCGGATGAGGGAGATCCGGGCGCCTTTATGGACAGAGCGGTTCTTGAGGGAGATCCTCATTCGGTTCTGGAAGGGATGCTTATCGGCGCCTATGCCATTGGGGCGGAGACAGGGTACATCTATGTTCGAGAAGAATATCCCATTGCAGTTGAACACTTGACAATAGCCATTGAACAGATGAAGGAGTTAGGCCTTTTGGGTGAGAATATTCTAGGAACAGGATTTAACTTTAATATTGAGATAAATAAGGGAGCCGGTGCTTTTGTATGCGGTGAAGCTACAGCATTGATGGCTTCGATCGAAGGAAGAAGGGGAATGCCGCGAGTAAAGTATATTCATACTGTGGAAAGCGGCCTGTGGAATAAACCGAGCAATTTGAATAATGTGGAGACCTGGGCCAACGTCCCGCTTATCATTAACAACGGTGCGAAATGGTACGGAGAGGTTGGAACAGAGAACAGTAAAGGCACCAAGATTTTCTCCCTAGCAGGGAAAGTCAGTAATACAGGCCTTGTGGAGGTACCTATCGGTGTAACCATTAAAGAGGTTGTTTTCGATATTGGGGGCGGTACTCCGAAGGGCAGAAAGTTCAAGGCGGTTCAGATAGGTGGTCCTTCCGGGGGTTGTGTCCCTGCACAGTATATACATCTTCCCATAGATTACGATACCCTCCAGCGCATCGGATCCATTATGGGCTCGGGCGGGATGGTTGTCATGGATGAAAATAACTGCATGGTGGAGATAGCGCGTTACTTTTTGAGTTTTACGCAGTCTGAATCCTGCGGCAAGTGCGCGCCCTGTCGATTGGGTACTACACAGTTGCTGGAGATACTGACCAGGATTACCCAGGGGCGGGGCAGGATCGAAGACCTTGATACCCTGAGAGAGCTTGGGGAGACTATTATAAAGACCTCCATGTGATTCCATGGTCATCTCCGCCTGCCAGCATGCCTGCCCGGCCGGTATCGACGTTCCCAATTATGTTGCAGCCATCGCGGCTGGAAAATACGAAAAGGCGGTGGATATAATCCGGGAGAGGAATCCCTTCCCGGCTGTATGCGGAAGGATCTGCATCCACCCCTGTGAATATAAGTGCAGAAGAGGCGAGCTTGATGATCCGGTCGCAATCAGATCCCTTAAGAGATTTGCGGCTGACTACTATTTCGACCATATGGAAAAGCGCATGGAGCCTTTTAATGTTACAAAGGAACAAAAGATCGCCGTGGTTGGAGCAGGGCCTGCGGGACTTACCTGTGCCTACTATCTGGCCAGAAAGGGATACAGGACAACGGTTTTTGAAACACAATCCATTGGCGGGGGAATGCTCGGATTGACAATCCCTGAATTCCGTTTGCCCAGAAAGGTGATTCAGGCGGAGATTGAGTATATTCAAAGCTGCGGAGTCGATATCCTCTATAATTCTCCCATAGACGCCCAGCATACGGTCAATGATCTTTTACAGGAAGGTTATTGCAAGAGAATGGGCATCCTGGGTGAAGAAGAAGGGTTGAATGGTCTATACTATGGCCTCCAGTTTCTAGAAGAGGTTAGGGGAGGCAAAGAGAAACACCTGAAAGGAAAAGTGATTGTGCTGGGAGGAGGCAATGTAGCTATTGATACGGCTAGAACCGCTCTCAGGCTGGGGGCCCGGGAGGTCCATATATTCTATCGTCGGACGCGGGAAGAGATGCCCGCATGGGAGAAGGAGGTTGAGGAGACTATTGATGAGGGTGTTTTAATTCATACATTTTGGGCTCCGAAAAGAATAATCCACAAAAAAGGCAGAATAACCGGTATGGAGTTTATGAGAAGCAAGACCGTATTGGATGAAGATGGCCGTGCCTCTCTGAGTGTTGATGAAGAAGAAAACATGGAGGTGAAAGCCGATAACGTAATTATTTCCATCGGCCAGGCGCCTGATATCTCATTTTTATCCAAGGATAGACAGCTTGAGAGAGCCCTTTGGGGCAGTCTTGTCGTTGATGAAAACAGCCTGGTTACAAATATCCCGGGCATATTCGCCGGAGGCGATTTTACAACAGGGCCGAGCACTGTCATCCAGGCCATTGCTTCAGGGAGGAGGGCATCCCTGGCCATTGATAGATATTTAAGAGGAGAAAAGGGGCGAATCGAGATTCCGGACGAAAAGAGTTCCATGAAGGAAGATGACGGCTTGGCCCTTGACGAAGAAACAACCGAGGAAAAGCCAAGGATAAAGACACGGTTCGAGGATCCGGAAGAACGTGTGAAAGATTTCCGTGAAGTGGAGAAAGGTTTTACTGAAGAAGAGGCGCACATGGAGGCTGTTCGATGCCTCAGATGTGATTTGGAGGGAGAGATAGGAGAGAACCCATGATCAGATCCATAACTAGACAGAAATCGGAGGATGAGATTAATCGTCTTCTGGAGGAATGTAGCAGAGTTTTTATCATAGGATGCGGCACCTGTGTTACTCTTACCCGCACAGGGGGAGAGCCCGAGGTAATATCCATGGCGGATCGCCTCTCACGGCAGGGTAAACTTGTAACAGGGCACATGATACTACCCGTTGCTTGTGATAATCTGACCGGAGAAGCTATGAAGGAATATGGCACCCAGATTGACCAGGCCGATACACTCTTAATAATGACATGCGCCTTTGGGGTGCAGACCGTCGCGAGACAGGTCAAGAAGGTCGTTGTGCCCGCGCTCGACACTCTGTTCATGGGAAAGGAGACCGGTGTGGGCCAGTTTGACGAGATATGCCGCCAGTGCGGCACATGTGTAATTGGAGAGACAGGTGGAATCTGTCCTGTCACATCATGTCATAAGGGTCTTGTCAACGGGCCCTGCGGGGGAACAAACAACGGTAAATGCGAGATAGATCCCATGAAAGACTGCGCCTGGACGCTCATATATAATAAGCTAAAGGAATTGGATTGTCTGGATGTCATGAGGAGGTATCAGAAACCAAGAAATCACCAGGGAGAACCGACACCCGGTAAATATATATTAGAGGCATCAGACTAGAAATGGGATGCTGCGTTTTGGCATCCATAAACAAGAGAGGTTCCATATGGTTTCAGCATTCAAAAACGCATTGGAATCAGGCAGATTCGTTGTTACATCCGAGGTGGCCCCGCCTAAAGGCACCAATATGGATACAATAGCCCACCATATCGAGCTTTTAAAGGATAAGGTGGATGCCATGAATATCACGGATCATCAGAGCTCGGTTATGAGGTTCCCTTCGTTAGGGGGAGCACTCCTAGTGAAAGAGATGGGCCGTGAGCCCATCCTGCAGATGACCTGCAGGGATAGAAACCGAATGGCCCTACAGGCGGATCTATTATTCGCCTCCAGCAGGGGGATAAACAACGTGCTCTGTCTCACGGGCGATTCGGTTATTCT
>SMTZ1_10010254_pt1 | contig 16654 bp, 14 predicted proteins | sample DeeMarSWOR136_30_FD_25667 | JGI IMG/M metagenome (IMG submission 25667)
CTCACCCCACAGGATCAGAATGGGCTGATCCAGCGTGTCCAATTCAGCGCTGAAGTCATAGTCCCGCAGGGCCTCCCAGGTCTTACGCTCTACCACCGGGTTGAAGTACATGTCCTGGAGTTCGCTCGGCATGACAAAATGGGGGTCGGAGAAATAGGCGGGGAGAAGATCCGCCAGTGACTGGATAGTCGGGGGAATGATGCCCTGTTCCTGCAGAGCCAGGATTCGCTGCGCCTTGCTCTCCTGAGCAGCCTCGACAGCTTCTGGAGTTATCACCGCACTCCCCATGAGGATGATCGAGCGCACCCTCTCCGGATAGGCCGCGGCATAGCGCAGAGCTAGCACGCCACCCCAGGAGTGACCCAGCAAATGTACGTCTTCGGCGCCGAGGGCCTGACGTACGGCCTCAACGTCAGCGATGTACCTGGGCATGGAGTAGCCATCGCTCGGCTTGCTGGAACGGCCTGTCCCACGCTGGTCGTAGGTCACAACGGCCAGGTGAGTTCCGGCAAGCTGCTCCAGGCTGACCATATAGTCGCTGCTGTTCCCAGGCCCACCGTGCAGAGCGACCAGCACAGCTGGTGCATCCGCATCGCCTGCAATTCTGACGTTCAGGGTTACGTCATCGCCAGGCACCTCCAGCTCCTTGACGGCTGGTTTGCTCTCTTGGCCACACGCCGCGACTCCTCCAATCGTCAAGGCCAGGGCACACAAGGTCGCCATCTCACGTCTCATTTCGTCTCTCCTTCATTCTTCGGCCCAGCGAGGAGCGTCCCCGTGGAATTACTACTGGTCTGCTATTCCCTCTACTGGATCTTCTGTGCCATGGGCAGCGTTAGCCCCTGGATGACCAAGCTCAAGCCGACCACAGCACCAGAATCATCTGTGATGAACAGGAATCGGGTGTCGTCACCGTGCACATAGAACCTCGTCTCGGTCTCGGCGTAGAGGGGTACCCATTCCTCACCATCTGCTATGAAGAGCTTCTTGCCCTCCAGCTTGATGCGGATGAGACGCTCTTCGCCGTCTTGAATCCACGCATAGGTGCCGGTGTAGGTCGCCAAGATAGCCGGGGCAACCTCGATGGCTACAGGTTCGGGCGGCGGCGTCTTGATCTTGGTTGGGTCAAAGGGAATGTAGCCGAGCCAATCGAAGGGCGAGTGGCGGTCGCCAATGGCCTTGTCGACAATCTCGCGGGCCACGCTCTCAAAGTTGTCGCCATTGCTCAGAAGGACGATCCCGATGCCCTTGTCCGGATAGGTGACGGTGTAGTTCTGCCAGCCAAAGTCGTGCCCCGTGTGGAAGAATGCGCGGCCATGCTCGCAGTCGAAGCGTCCCCATCCTAGTCCCCACGACAGGCTCACGTGACGATCCCTGCCCGTATCCTCCCAAGAACCTGGCCCAAACATGCTGGTGGAGGAGATCGCGATCTGTGGCTGCAGCATCTCCTCGATGGTCGCTTTTCGCTCGCCTGCAGCGTTCAGCAGCGCTGTCACGAATTGGGCATAGTCGCCGGCCGTGGTCACCATCGAACCCGCGGCATCCGCCCTTGTCCGCCTGTCCAGCCTCTTGGGCCTCCCGAACTCATCGTGGGGAACAGCACAGTTGTCTTCATATGCCGGCTGCCACACATAACTGCTTCTGCTCATGCCCAGCGGTTCAAAGACCTTCTCTTGTGCCAACTGCTGCAAGTCTCGCCCGGTGGTCTCTTCGACGACCATCTGCAGCAGCTGGATCCCCTCGCCAGAGTAGCTGAACCTCGACCCTGGCTCAAACAGGAAGCTCAGCCTGCCGTCCTCGGTCAGCCATCTGTGGTTGGGGAAGCCAATGCTGTGACTAAGGGCCATCCTGGCGGTGATTTGCTCATAGCGGTCATCTGCCTCAAGGTCTGCGTAGGCTGGGTAATCAGGCAGCGCTTTACTCAGGTAGTCCTGCAGCGGTCTGTCCAGCTCGATGATGCCTTCTTCCGTCAGCAGCATCACCAGATAGCCAAACAACGGTTTGCTGAAGGAGGCTGCGGCGAAGACTGTGTTCTCGTCGGCTGGGCTTCCGGCGCTCTTATCCTTCACGCCAAAGGCCCGGCGGTACACGATTTGGGCGTCATTGATGATGGCGCACGAGAGCCCGGTGACCCCCGCCCGCTGCATGGTATCGTTGATGAAACCCTCCAGCTCATCCACAGACACCCAGCCTCCGTCGAGTGTCTTGAGAGAAGGCCCCGTGGGAGTCTTGGTCACAGTTGTCCTCGACTGAGCACAACTGGACAGCAACAAAACGATCGTCAGAATCGCCAGCCAACATCTCTTGCTCATCTGTAGTATCCTCCGTTCACGCTTGCTGGCTCTTGAGCCTCAGCACCTGCGACTACGCGTCCCCGGAGACTAGCTGCCCATGGCAGCCTGGTGCGACTGGCGCCGTTTGACGGCGATTGCGAGCGCAAGGAAAGCCGCGACAGCGCCGGAGCCAACCAGCACAGCCAAGCCAGCTGCAGCCGTCAAGACAATCCTTGCCGCGATGCCAAAGAACTCCCACACAAAGTTCGGTCCGACGGCCAGCACCATCTCGGGCTGCGACGCGCCGTCCACGTGGCGGCAGGAGAAGGTGTAGGTGCCTGGCTCATCAATGGTGATGCTCCGGATCAACACCCCTACGCGCTCGCGATCTTTGGTAGAGTAAGTGTTGGTTTTGGCATAGTCAGGGACGACCGCGACCTCCGCGCCGGTTGCCTTGGAGATCAAGGTGCATGCCAGGGCGGGCGGTGTCTCGCTGCTTGCATAGACTATGCCATCCACGACACTGCGGTATTCGTAGTAGACCGCGTAGGCACCGCTGTCGGCGAAGGTGATGTCTTTGGAACCGGGAATCACGACCTGCGTCAGGTTGTCCAGGTTCATCCTGGCTTCAAGGGCTCCCGGCATGCCCGGGAACCACCGGTACACAAGTGCCATGGCTATCAGGCAGCCGAGCACCGGAATCAGGATGGCTAGTGCATAGTACCTGCGACTGGGTTTCACGCTGCGCTCATTCATTTCTACACCTCCTATAGTTGTTCTGTGCGCTTGATCGAAATGTCCAGACCCGAAATCTCTTCTGTGCATATTCTCCCCCTTATTGTCAAAACCCCGACTGTTCCTCGGTAAGCGACGCGGCCAACCTTGAGTCCCAGGGCGTCATCGGTGTGCGCACAATAGCACTGCCCAGGCTGAAGGCGGGCCGCCGGTGGGGGTCACCCTCCCTATGCAGTCGGCGCTGTTTCCAGGCCCGCTTCATCAAAGTCCGCCGACGGTGCTCGCTGCAGGCTGTCCAGGGCTCGCAGCTTGCGGTAGGCCACCGTCCACGTGCTGGATTGGAAGGCTTCCCGCAGCACGCTCGGCGGCGTCCAGTGCATGATCCGTGGCGTGCTCCTGCTTGAGCAGGTCCTTCGCCCGCCGCGCTCGTTCGGCGGCCCTCAGCAGCTCACGATGCCGGTTCTTGTGCTTCCACAAAAGTCCATACCAGCTTTCCATTCTCGCCTCCTACAGTAGACTCCTTGCATCTTATGATCGAGTAGTCTGTGGTGTGTTCCTGTTGGCTGTCTCGTTTCTCCTCGAACATCTTCACCTCCTTCTCCAGGCTCTCACGGCTCCACGCTCATCGCTGTGTGACTGGAGGCAGCAGTCTCTCTATGGTGGCGATGAGCTGTGCTGGCGGGAACCCCTTGACCAGCGCAACGTCAGCGCCGGCAGCCTGGGACTCTTGCTGGTGCTGAACATCGTCGGCCAGCGCGATGCAGCGGATCGCTGGCCAGTCGTTCTTGATCTGTCGCAACAACGCCCAGGGGTCGTTGCCAGGCAGATCCATGTCCAGCAGCACCAAAGCCGGGCGGCGCTCCACGACCATCTGCAGCGCCGAAGAGGCGTTATCGGCCTCGCCGACAACCTCTATCTGAGGCATCGCGGTCATCAAGGCCAGCAAGCCGTTCTGAAAAGAACCCGGCCCAGTCACGATCAATGCATAGCTCTTCCTCATCGTCTCGTCAATGTCCTTCGTTCTTTGTCTGAATCATCGTTGCTCGAGTCCAGTATAGCACTCTTCCGTCCAGCGCGCATCGGTCAGGAGATAGATTTCGGCCTAAAACAAAAGACCGCTCTTTGAGCGGTCCGTTGTGTGTCAAATGTCTCGGCCGTGTATGCGACAGATGTCCTAGACCTGTCAGGTCTCATCCAAGCGGGCGATCCCCTCTCGCAGCGCATATAGCGCTGCCTGGGTGCGGTTGGCCAGGTACAGTTTGCTGAGGATATTGCTGACGTGGGTGCGCACCGTTCGCTCGCTGATCACTAGCTTGTCGGCAATCTCCTGGTTCGACAGCCCCTGGGCCACCCACTTCAGTATCTCCACCTCGCGGGCCGTCAGTGGCTCCTCAGTAGGCGGCAAATTGGAGGTGCGCTGTAGTTCGCGCATCACCTTGTGGGCGATGGGGGGCTGCATGGAGGGCTCGCCGTGGTGCACTTCACGGATGGCGCGCAGCAACTCCTGGGGCGAAGCGTCCTTCAAGAGGTAGCCCAGCGCCCCGGACTTGATGGCGTGAAAGACCTTCTCGTCTTCGTCGAAGCTGGTCAGCACCAGGATGCGCGCGTCGGGATTGACCTCCTTGATCTCGCCGATGGCTTCGAGGCCACCTTTGCGGGGCATCACCAGGTCAAGCAGGATGACGTCGGGCTGTAGGGAACGAGCCCTGTCCACCGCCTCTACTCCGTCAGTGGCTTCACCGGCCAACTCCATCCCCGGCTCAGTGTCGATCAGTGCCCGCAATCCTTCTCGAACCACAGCGTGGTCATCGGCGATGAGGATGCGGATTGGCTCTGCATCGGTCATATGGTCACCTCCGTCTAATCGTTGGTACTCATGGGAACCCGTGGGTGGTCATAGGAACTCGTGGGAACTCATGCAGGCCCCTATGAGGCATTGATCCCGTCTGGCAGCGTGAACGGCACATCAGCCTCTCCGACACCGTACTCACCGGCCTCTTCCTTCACTCCCATGTTTCTATCCCAGGTGCCTTCCTTGCGCTTAGCCCTGAGTCCCTTGATCAGCTGCTCTAAGAAGTAGGTAGTGTCGCCGTAGAGTCGGATGAGTTGCTCTAGCTCCGTGCCCTTCACCAGTCCCCAGCGCTCGCAGTCTTGTATCTGGCTTTCCAACTCACCTAGTGACCCGCGGGCGATTTCCGAGAACCGGATATAGTCTCCCAGAGCGTTTCGGCAGTATCCCTCGGCGATATTGGCTTTGACCGAAGAGGCCGATCCCAGCATCTGATTTGCCAGTTTGTAGTATCTATGCTCAAAGCCAATGACAGTGTCGTGAACGAGCGTGGCCAGATCATCCGCAGCCTGCCATGGCAGCAGATTCCTGTAACCATAGAGCTTTCGGTAAGTCTGGGTTGTATGCCCCTTGTATCCCCGGTATTTCGCCATCGCCCTCTCCCTATGAGTTCCTACGAGTTCCCATCGCGCCTTGCGATGCCCTACGAGTCTTTACCGTGACAGTCGTTCCTTCGCCCGGCACCGAGATCAGCGCCAGCGTCCCTTGCAGCTTCTCCGCGCGCTCCCGCATATTGGTCAGGCCCATGCCGCCCTCGCCGCTCACCGCTTGGGGATCGAAACCTATGCCGTTGTCTACTACCTCCAACTCTACCTGCTCATCGTCAGCGCGAATGGTCACGGTAACCACGGTGGCCGAAGCGTGCTTCAGGGCGTTGTTCAGCGCTTCCTGCGCGATGCGGTACAGGCCTTCTTCTGCATCTGGCAGCAGATCGAGCTCACCCTCCACCACCACGCGGGCGTCCACCCCCGCGCGCCTCTCGACGGCGTCCAGCCGCTGCTGCAGCGCCCCGACCAGCCCCTCTTTCTCCAGCGCTAGCGGACGCAATTCGTGCACCAGCAGGCGCATCTCTTTGAGGGCGCCCTGGGTGATTTCGCCCAGCCGCGACAGATACCCCTCCGTGCGTTCCAGGTCCCCGGCTCTGACCAAGCGCTGCCCTGCTTCGGCCAGCAGCGTCGAGCTGTACAGCGACTGCGTGACCGAATCGTGCAGCTCGCGGGCCAGGCGGTTACGTTCGGCGATGACCGCCGCTTCCGCCGCTTTCTGCGCCAATGCCTCCTCCGCCCGCTGGCGCTCGGCCATCTCTTGCTCCAGGCGGACATTGGTGCGTTGCAGCTCAGCCGTTCGTTTCTCCACCAGCCCCTCCAGTTCACGGCTGCGCGCTTCGATGCTACGCACCCGCAGGCGGTAGCCGGCGAGGACAGCCCCTACCGCGGCCAGAGCGGCGATCCCCCGGAACCACCAGGTTTCCCAGATCTCGGGAACAATGGTGACCTTCAGCGAGATGCCGTCCTCATTCCAGATTCCGTCGTTGTTGGAACCCTTGATGCGGAGCACATACGTCCCAGCGGGGAGGTTGGTGTACCGTCCAAACCGTCTGGTCCCCACATCGTTCCAGTCTTGTTCAAACCCTTCCAGCATGTAGGCGTACTGGTTTTTCTCTGGCCGCACATAGTTGAGAGCGGCGAATTCGAACTCGAAGAAGCTGTTCGGACGGCGGAACGTCACTTCGGTCAGGCTCTCGACAGCCTGACCTGCAGCGATATCCTCACCGCCCTGGGTCAGCGAGGTCAGCACAACGGGCGGGACGTAAGGGTTGTCTTTCACCTGATCTGGGTAGAAAGCGTTGAACCCATTGCTGCCTCCGAAGAACATCTCGCCGCTGCTGCTCCGGTGCTGGGCGCCCTCGCTGAAACTACTGCTCTGTAGGCCATCCCTCACGTCATAGTTGCGGAAGGTCTCCGTTCGGGGGTCGAACTTGGATAGTCCGCCCTTGGTGCTGAGCCAGAGGTTCCCTTGGTCATCCTCCAAGATCCCCAGCACGACGTTGCTAGGCAGCCCGTCTTCCACGGTGTAGTGGGTGAAAGCTTGTGTGGCTCGATCGAAGCGATTGAGCCCACCGGCGGTGCCCACCCACAGCACGCCGGATTGGTCCTCCCAGATCGATGCAACTCCATCGTTGCTCAAGGTGTCGGGACGATTGGGATCGCTCCGATAGCGGGTGAAGCGCCCTGTGGAACGGTCCAGGCGATTCAGACCCTTGCCAGTTCCAACCCACAGGCTCCCTTCGCCATCCTCCAGAATAGCGTAGACCCAGTTGTTGCTCAGGCTATTGGGGTCCGCGGGAGCGTTGAGGTAGCTCCGAAAGAGCCCCGTTTTGCGATCGAAACGGTTGAGCCCGCCACCGTGGGTGCCAATCCAGAAGATGCCCTCGCGGTCCTCGTAGATCACCCTGACATCATCGTCGCTCAAGCGGTGCAGGAAGTGGGTCCATCGCCCCGTGGCGCGGTCGAGCCTGGCAAGGCCTCCGCCGACGAGGTAGTGGCCGATCCACAGCACACCCTCGCGGTCTTCATATATCGCTTTGACATTGTCGTTGCTGAGGCCGTAGGGATCATCGGGGTCGTGTCGGAAGTGGCGCCACTGTCCGGTTGTGCGATCAAGCTGATTTAGCCCTCCGCCGAGCGTTCCGATCCACAGCATCCCCTGTCGGTCCTCGAAGATGGACAGGGTCAAGTTGTTGCTCAGGCTGTTCGGATCCGTGGGGTTGGACTGATAGTGGGCAAAGCGCTCTCCGGACGGACTCACTTTGTTGACGCCTCCACCTGAGGTCCCAATCCACAACACCCCTGACCGGTCCTCGTAGATGGAGGTTACAAAGTCGTTGCTCAGGCTATGTGGATCGGCGGGGTCGTTCCGGTAGCGCACAAAGCGCCCGCTTGCCCGATCGAAGCGGTTGAGGCCAGCGCCAGCGGTGCCAATCCATAATGCGCCCTGCTGGTCCTCAGTGATCGACGTGGCAAAGTTGCTGGACAGACTGTGAGGGTCGTTCGGATCATGTGGATAGCGGATGAAATGCTCCTCCTGCGGGTCGAATCGGTTGAGCCCGCCTTGCGTCACGACCCAGAGCACCCCTGACCGGTCCTCCAGTATCTCCGTCACGAGGATGTTGCTGCTCAAGCTGTGTGGATCGTACGGGCTGTGTCGGAAATGGGTGAAGCGGCCTGTGGAGCGATCGAATCGATCCAGACCTTGCCCGTTGCCGCCAATCCAAAGCATGCCCGAGCGATCTTCGTAGATGGCGTCGATCCAGGTCTCGTCCATGATGCTGTGCGGATCGGTGGGGTCATGTCGGTACTGCGTGAACTCACCTGTCTGGCGATCCAGACGGTTGAGCCCCCCACCATAAGTCCCAATCCACAGTGAACCTCCCCGGTCCTCATAGATCACGCTGACAGCACTTATGCTCAGAGTGCTGTCGTAGGGCGGGATGTCTCGGTAGTGTGTGAACTCTCCCTTCTCCCGATCGAAGCGGTCCAGTCCACCAGCGGTCCCGACCCACAGCACGCCCTCCCGGTCTTCGTAGAGGGCAGTGATTTCGCTATCGCTCAGGCTAGTGGGGTTCGCCGGGTCGTGCCTGTACACGGCAAAGTCGTAGCCGTCGTATCTGTTCAGCCCGTCGCCGGTGCCGAACCACATGAATCCCTTGTGGTCCTGCAGGATGCAGGTAATGGTGTCTTGAGAGAGCCCGTCTTCGACGGAGAGGCGTTCGAAGCGGAGGCGCTGTCCTTGTGCCGTGTTGAAGAAGCCGGAGGAACTTACGGCTTGCGCAGAGTCGGGCAAAGGAGGCGAAGCCGAAGGAGTCACTACAGGTTCAGGGGAGGCAGGAGTCAGCATACTGCTACAGGCCGTCACCAACAGCAGGACAATGATCAACAGCCCAAGGAACTTATCCTGGGCCTCTCGAAGGGCAGGCGCATTCCCAAGTTCTTGAACGACTTGGCGTACCACTTAGTACCTCCTATCTCCGCCTTGAGGTCAGCAACAATGGATTGCTGGCTATGCCAGCGTTCAACCGCTCGACGAGGCGTGACCGCGGCACCAACTCCGGCCGAACGGGTGGCATATATAACTTGATGGTCAGGAATGGTGTGGCCATGCAAGGTCTCCTGATGACATAACGTAGCGAACCTTGCTCGTCAACTGGGCACGCGAGACATCCCCATCTTACCATAGCGTGCCGCTTCCTGCAACGCAGAGAATCCTCTAGACGCGCCGCCACCACGGCAGGGTCCGCGCAGTGAAGGTCTTGTGTTCGATTACGCCACATAGGGAAAGAGATGCTCCCCCGTGCTGGCGGCGATATGGCCTCCTAAACGACGGCCTGCGGCCTCTTGCTTGTCTGATCCCTCTCTCATTGTCCAGCAGTGCCAGGTATCGGCTGCCGGTTGGGCGTTCTGTAAAGGCGCACGGCGATGGCATTGTCCTGGCTGACGTTGAGCACGATGTCGCGGATGCCGGACTGCAGCAGTTCGTCCACCACGGCGCTGGTGGTGGCAGTGCCAAAGCCGCGTCCGCGGTAGTCGGGATGGGTGAAGACGTTGCCCACGGCCGCGACGCCGTATGTTGGGCTTACCAGGTGGGTCCCGGCGACTGCCACCAACTGATCGGCCATCTGGACTCCGTAGAAGACGCCGTGCTCTAGCTGCAAGAGAGTGAAAGCGTCGCCTCCGCCGAGGGCGTACAGCTGGGTGAGTTCATCGAGATGTGCATGCGAGAGGCGCACGCATCCACTCTGGGCAGGCCTGAAGCGCGCAGGCTGCAGCACCATGCGCCACATGGGTATGCGCTCTTCCCAGTGGTAGAACTCGCAGATTAGCAGCAGATGCCTCTGATGGCAGGTGAAATACACCCGTTCTGGACGCAACTCGCGCTCAATGATGGCCCGCAGGCCCTCATTATGGCCCATCAAGAACAGCGCTGGCAGCTTCAGACCACGAAAGTGCAGCGTGAGAGCCTGCAATCGGCCTGCCCGCTCCGCTCCGGCCCAGCTGGTGTGCTCGAACATCCACGGCTCCAGATCGCCAATGGCATAGGCGGCGTAGCGACGGTCCGTCTCCAGGTAAGCCAGGATCTGCGATTTGTCCGTTAGTTTCCTTGTCTTCCACATCAGCACTTTAGAGGTTCCGGAAGCTGTCCAGAAAGCACAGGGTTCTCAGCGTTTGCTAGAACAGATACGTCGCCCCCACGACTCCCGGCAGGAATGCATCCGGCATATGTGCCGCGAACTGGGCGATGGCCTTGAACCCGGTGCAGTGCGAAGGCACGATCATGTGCGGTTTGAGCACCTTGATCTCGTTGATGGTGCGCTGCACCTCGCGATCTTTGGCCCTGGCCAGGTGGAACCCGCCCAGAATGGCCCACACTCGATCTACACCGCTGATCTTCTGCGCATAGTGCACGGTGTTGACGATGCCGGAGTGAGCGCAGCCAGATACCACGACCAAGCCCTTGCCCTTGACGTTGATGACGATGGCTTGGTCTTCATCGAGATCGTCGCGCAGAAATTTGTGTCCATCACGATAGTACATCTTGGTGGGCCGGCCGGATTTCTCGAAGCTGCGGCGCGGGACGTACCCGGTGGTCCAGCAGCCTGGACCCAGTTGGTGCGGCCCTTCGGAGGTGATGACCTCCGCCCTGGCAGCCTCCCATTTGGCCTTAGGGGGGCCACTGTATGGGCCGTGCTTCTTGCCATCCTCATCGAACGACCACCGCTCGTGGAAGGCGGCAGGATGGGCGATGAGAGGCAGCCACCGGCCCTGTGCGTACGCCATCATGTCTTCGACGCTGGCGTCCGCTGGCCACTCCTTGCCTTCCGGAGCCAGGTTGATGGCTGCGAGCACGTCGGTTACAGCAGCAGTGTGGTCACGGTGGCCGTGACTGATGGCGATCTTGTCGATGCGCGTCAGGTCGATCTCCATACGTTTCATGTTTTCCAACAGCGCGATGCGGGTGATGCCAGCGTCCCACAAGATCCTGATGTCCGCGGACTTGAGATCAATCAAGGCGGCAAAGCCGTGTTCTGCCAGCAGCGGCTTGTCCCTGAAGTATTTGACCGTCTCCGTGGACTCGACAATCAGGTCAGCGCGGTTGTCCACCAGCACAGTTATCGCCACACTCTGAGCCTCTCCAAAACCCTCTATTCTGGGCACTGTTCTACCTCCAAATCGGCATTAGCGCCATATTGCATCAAAACACTGCTTCTGGCACGATGGACAAACATGTGAGAAAGTTGGATCGCTTTTGAGACCTGGCTAATTCTACAGGTTTGACACTGGAGGGACAAACAACCGCAACGGGTCTACGTCACGCTGGGTGCAAGCAGAGTAGCATAAGCTTCCCGGAAGCTGATTGTGGACGATGGAAATGCAGCCCCAGAGCATCGAATGGCGACGGGGCCCGCTTGAGCTTCCGGGAAGCTGACAGTGCCCGCAACTCCTGAGTGCAACCAGTGTGCGTGAGCGAAGCCCAGGCAAGGCTGAGGAGCGCAGGGCCGTTAGGCGTGGGTCTGCTCCGTTGGAGGATTGTGCGGGGCAGGCTGGAGGGCGGCGCTGGTGGCTTCCCTTTCGGGCTGTGAGATCCGCACCAGGCTGATAAGGAAACCGAGGAACAGGATCAGCGATCCCGTCAAGTAGGGATAGTTGAAGTTGACATCAAAGATCCAGCCCGCCCAGATGGGCCCCAGGATGCGCCCCAGACTCATGAAGGAGTTGCTCAAACCCATGGCCACACCTTGGCCAGCAATGGCGCGTTTGGAGGTAAGGGAGAGCAGGGCTGGGCGCAGCAGGGTCTTGGAGAGGATGAAAAAGGCAGTGGCCAGCAGGATGGTAGTGTAGGTGTTGGCCAGCAGCAGTACGACGAATCCGGCTGAGCCGGCCAGCAGCGAGGCCTTGATCACCAATGAGTCGCCCCAGCGCCTGGTCAGCGGACCGGTCAGCGCTCCCTTTCCTAGGGTGGTCACGATACCGATCACCGACAGGATTGCCCCCACCCGCTCTGGGCCGTAGCCGAACTTGAGCGCAGCGTACAGCCCAAACACCGCCTCGAAGTTGGCCAGCCCGAAGCTGACCAGGAACAGGATGAACAACGGCACACCGATGGGACTGAACAGGGCTTGCCACAGCCTGCGCAGCTGCACGGTACGCACCCCCTCTGCTTTGCGCCGGGCTTGGGATGGCAGCGACTCTGGCACCAGGAAGGCGATCAGCAGCAAGGCCAACAGTGACATGGCCGCTGCGATAAAAAAGGGTGTTGAGAGCGAGTACTGGCCCAGCAGCCCACCCACGCCAGGACCCAGAATCACACCCAGGCCCATGGCTGCGCCGATCCAGCCCATTCCTCCGCCGCGCTCCTCTTCTGAAGTGCTATCGCCGATGTAGGCCATGGTCGTGGCCATGGTGGCCGAGGAAAGGATGCCGGAGAGGGCTCGGGAGCCAAAGAGCATAGCCAGCGTAGTGGAGAGGCCCATGAGCAAGGAAGACAAGGCATAGCCGAGCATACCCAGCAGCAAGATGGGCTTGCGGCCGGTACGATCCGAGATGCTACCCCACAGCGGTGCGAAGAGGAATTCCAGCAGCGCGGCAGTAGCCACCAGCAGGCCTAACTCGGTTCCACTGGCGCCCAGGCTTTCGATGTAGAAGGGGAAGATGGGGATCACCATGCCAAAGCCCAGCATGACCACCACCAGGGCGAAGGAGAGGATCAGGATATTGCGACGGTTGTTTGTGTTCATTCTTGCTGCTCGCTTTTCGCTCGGATGCCAGAAGGGTGAGACGTGAGGCGCAGGCTGTCGCCGTTGACAGGGCACGCCTCACATCTCGTCCATCAGGCTTCAGCCTGCCTCTCGTTGCAGGATCTGGACCATGCCGTGGCTGCCATCAACCAGCACGCGATCGCCGGTCTTGAGGCGCATCGTGGCGTCGCCGCAGCCAACCACCGCCGGAATGCCCAGTTCGCGGGCCACGATGGCCGCATGCGACAGTGCAGCGCCAATGTCCGTAACCACAGCCGCAGCTCTGGGGAAGAGCGGCGTCCAGCCCACGTTGGTCGTTGAGGCCAGGAGGATCTCCCCGGGCAGGAGCTCGCTGCCGTCCTCCACACTGCCCAGGAAGCGCACGATGCCCTCCACCCTTCCCGCCGAGCCGGCGACGCCTGTGACGGTGTCTGTACTGCTGACCGGCTCGGGCAGCGGAGCGCGGGCGTCATAGTAGTCAGTGCGGCGGTGAGGATCGGCGGCCCACTGCCGAGGCTCGAAGCGCCCCCTGATCACTGCTGGGTAGGGCGGCAGCGCCACAAGCTTCTGGTAGTGCTCACGCCTCGTGCGGATGTAGGCGGTGGCCGAGTCGTCACCCTGTACGAGGTCGAGGGCCTCCTGCGTGGTGAGGAAGAAGATGTCGTCGCCCAGACCGCTCAGCTCACCGGCGCGCAGGAACCACTGGCGCATCACCCCTATCGATCGCGTGACCTCCACACGAATGGCCTCCCGTTTGTGCAATGCGGTGTTAAAGTTGTCGATGTAGCCACGCACCCGCTGGGCCTGTTTTGGGTACTGCTCCTGGAAATCACTCCAGGCTGCCTCGAACCGTGCATCGGCTCTATCCATCAGTGCCTCCACGTCAACTGGGGAGCGACGATGGTCCTCGAGGCGTTTCTCCAACCACTGGGGATCCTCTTTCGGGCGCGGAACAGCAAGTTCGTTCTCGTTGGGATGACGGTGCCCATACAGCCGCGTGTACTTCTCTCGGCTCATCTCACCATTTTCAACCTTAGCCAGGTTGGTCATCGCACCCATGGTTGCCAGTTCGGCTCCTGAGCCTCCACTCAAGGCCGCCAGCAAGGCCTTGGCTTCGTCGGTATTCACCACCTGCTTCAGGGAACGCAACAGGGCCTCGAAGGGGTTGAAATAGTCGTCGTTGTTTCCGTCCAAGAGGTGGATGAGCTCATCGAACAGCGGCATCACGTCTTTGCGCCATATGGTAACCAGTTCTGCTCCCGCCTGAGCCTGTTGGATCTTCTGCTCTACCTGCTCGCAGCGGTCCACAGCCGTATCGATGATCCTGTCGTAGTTGGCCTTGATCCGGCGCTGTTTCGACAGTCCGGCGATCATCTTTGGGAGCAGTTCCCTCACGAAGCCCAGCAGTGAGATGTGGTGAACGGGAACGTCCACGCCCTCGGGGAGCGGCCCCGTCCTGGTCTCGAGCATCAACGCGACGTCCTCATGGCTCTTGCCAAGCCTGCGCATCAGCCAATAGGAGAAGGAGTAGTTGAGGTAGAGGCGGTTGCCAACAAAGGCCAGCATATACTCTCCGCCTATGCTTCCTTGCTGAAACCACTGCGCCCATACGGACACGCTGCTGGATGTCATCACCTCGGGATAGATGCCACCGTTGTCCAGCCAGAGACGGTCGCCGGTGCGGCTTTCGTTCCACTCGCCGGTGATTGCATCGTAAGCTGCGAGCGTGGTGATGGGCCGCGATTGCAGCAGGTGCAGTCTGCCGCCGGCAATGGCCCACTCGATGTCCTGTGGGCCGTCCAGGTCCTTCTCCAGGCGGCTGGCCATCTCGTACAGTTTCTTGGCATGCCGCTGCAGCTCGGGAGGCCCGCTGTACGTACCCTTGGGCCTCTGGAGCGTGAACCTCTGTGCGTCTGCTTCTCCAGAGACTAGTCTGTCGCCCAAGCCACGGACAAAGTTACCGGTCATGCTGGTACGGTCACCAGTTACTGGGTCTGCGGTGAACAATACCCCAGACATCTCTGGCCGCACCAACTGCTGGACCACAACCGCGATTTCATGAGCCGTGTCGATGCCCTTGGCCTTGCTGTAGGCCTGCACGCGCTCGCTCAGCCGTGACTGGCGGACTCTGCGGACGGCATCTCCGATCTGCTCATCGGTACGCACGTCCAGCACAGTCTCGAACTCCCCGGCAAAAGACGCCAGAGCCGAATCCTCGCTCAGGGCCGACGACCGGACGGCAAAAGTCGTGTCCTTGTCCGCTTGCCGCATGCGCGCCAAACGTGCCTGTACCTGCCCCCAGGCTTCGGGCTTTAGCTCATCTTCGGCGAAGGCAGACGGCAGGATGACAAAGCCGTCTGGCACCGGATAGCCCGCTTGATGGAGTTGGGCCAGTGTGCCGCCTTTGCCGCCAGCAAAGAACTGCTGGTCTGCTGTCAACTCTTTGAACGATCGAACCATGTCTACCATTGAACTCACTCCTTTGCTGTAACTAGCGTAGCTTTCCTGTGTCACAGATGGATTCAACTCAGACAAAGCGCACAACTCCGTTTGACCCGTCGATTTCCACCGCCTGTCCGTCCCTCAGGATGGAAGTGGCGTTCTCGATGCCCGCTACACACGGCTTCCCGTATTCGCGTGCAACCAGCGCCCCATGCTGGAGCATGCCACCTACCTCAAGCACAATTGCTCCAGCGTTGAGGAACAGTGGCGTCCATCCGGGGTCGGTCGCCCGGGCTACCAGGACATCGCCCGGCAGTACCGGCTTCTCGTCAGGCGTGTTGAGCACCTTCACCGGGCCGCTAATGACGCCTGGCGAGATTGCCTCTCCAACCAGTGCGCCTTCGGCCGTTTCCTTCTTGGGTGGGCGCAGGATCTTGCCCCGCGAGTCGATGACCCGCGGGAACCGGCGGACCTGCTGGAATCTCTTCAGATACCGTGTATTCCTCTCAGCCAGTGCCCTCAGATCGATGGTGGGATCAACCAAGGCCCGCTCAAACTCCTCGATGGTCATGCCAAAGACCTGTTCTGGACTGTCCAAGCGCCCAGCTTCGACCAGGGGCTGTGCCTGCTCCAAGGCGCGCCTCCTGAATATGTCGGTGATCCAGGCGACGAAATACTTGGGGCTCTCACGATATCCCGCCAGCTCGAGCATGATCTTGTAGTTCTTCTCGAACGATCTGGCCTTGCGGCCCCCCTTCTTCCTGGCTACTCGAAGGAGCTCCTGATAGGCGTTTTCCCGTTCGGCTTTCGCCTTGTCGAGAATGGCCTGCGGACTGTACTCTGAATCCGCGGTGTCAGCTACTGTGCGCAATTGCTCAAAGAACTGGGCTGGCTGCTCATAGTACCGGGGAGCGGCAGGGTCCATCTCCATCGGGCTGCGAAAGCCGTACTCTTCCATGAAGGCATCCCATGCCTGCAGGAACTCTGGCGAGAAAGCCCTGTCCTGCAATCTCGAAGCGAACTCCTCTCCGGAGCTGCATTCCTTGACTTCCGGGAAGCGGGCCAGGCGATACATGGACATCCCCATGCCGACTGTCACATTCTCCGGCAAGGCACGCTCCAGATAGGCCACCTTCTTGCGGATGGCTGGCTCGTCATCCTTAAACATCCTCTTGATCCTCGACTTGGCGAGTTCGGCAGCGAATAACACGGGGAAGAAGGCGTCCATGTTCCCCATCAGGCTGTTCATTGTGCGCTCAGTGAGTTCGCGGATGGGTAGGCGCTCAGCCAGGCGCGCCTTTAGGACCCGGCGAGCCTGCTTCTCCTCCTCCAGGTATTTCCTCTTGGCGTCCATCGGGTCGAGGAGGGCCTTCAACGTCCTCCATCCTGTGCCGAGGTTGCTGCGTATCAACTGGAACAACAGGCCCTTGAGGGCGGGAGGCAAGGCCTTGGGGATGTACTCATTCTCGTCGATATTGGCAAGGATCTCGGCAGTCAACGAGTCCATGGTTCGGAATTCACTGGCCACACGATCCCTGCCCTGCATCTTCATGCTGGTTGAGA
>SMTZ1_10003708_pt1 | contig 16652 bp, 18 predicted proteins | sample DeeMarSWOR136_30_FD_25667 | JGI IMG/M metagenome (IMG submission 25667)
CGAACCAGAAGAAGAAATAGAAGAACCCGAACCAGAAATCGAAGAAGAACCACTGCTTCCAGAACCCCCAGCGACTCAGTTGATAGTCGAAAACCTCAGCGGATTACTAGTTCCTTCAGACACAGTACGCGTTGACCAAGAAGTAATAAAACAGTGGAACGAACTCTATGAAGATACAAAGCTCAAAGAAGTCGAAGTCGAAGCCCTAAACGGAAAAACAACCCGCTGCAAATTCAAACAAATTAAAAAATCAAAAGACTCAGGAAAAGGCATAATCAAAATGCCAGAAAAAATACAACTCACCTTAGAAACCCAGCAAGGCGAACTCGTTACCGTCAAACCAATAATCGAATAAGCGAAGTGAACAAACAATGGTTAAGAAAAAACAAAACCAAGAAACTGCAACACCCATAATGGTTGACGAAGACGAACTCTCTGTCACCCAAGAAGAAGACCTAACTTACAAAGACCTAAGCGACAAACTCGCAAAAGTCCGCAAAGACAAAGACATAATAGGATACATAATACGAAACACAACCTCAGCCACAGTAGACCTCCAAGAACCCGAAAAAATCGTCGAATACGCTATCTTCTCATCCCAAGTGCTGGATTCTAGCCAAGACATCTCAGACATATTCGAACTAGGCGCTGTCTCCAGCGTTCTCATCGAAGGCAAAGAAAGCAAAGCACTCTGCATGAACATCGAAGGAAACAAAATCAGTATATTCATGGAAAAAGACGCAGACGAAGCCGACATCCTAAAACAAATTTCACCCTAATCACCCCAAAACTTTTTTGTTTCTCCATTAAAAAATAGTTCGCATTCTTCAGCCTTGTCAACCGTTAAATAATAGGTTGGGCCAACAATCTTTGGAAATCTTTGTTAATTTTCATTTTTCTGTTTTTATCATCAACCATGACAAAGCCGTACTTAGTCAGAAACCCAGTGATCTCCAAGAACTTCCGTTCACATAAACCTGCCGTCAATAGCAAATCTTCTGTGCCGTGCCATTTCCCATCATTAAGCAACTCCAGAATAACCATAACTTTGGAGACCAATCGTTCCCGCTCACTATACATGCTTGTGAATTACTTCCTTAAATGCCTTGTGAGTTTATCTTTTAGAACTTACTTATAGAAAACCTCACATTTTTGTTAACACCCATTTCCGTCTCTCACAAGAGCACAAAAAACGCAACCAGCATATTTGTCGCCTATTAGGCGCCCAATAGAGATTCTATAAAGGACCTATAGACGGGCGTCTAGCCGTATTGGCGCTTTCCGCCTCCAAAAACGGTGAGTTCTAGGTGTCTAAAAAACCATAGCAGCCTAACATCTCCACTATAGAAAAAGGGGCTATAGTTTTTTCAAAGCACTAGAGAACAGAACCGACGACAGTTAACCTTTAATCTCCTTTCACCGTTAATTTTTCTTGATTGCAACTTATCTTGAACGCATAAAACCATGGAAGAAAGCCAACATGAAGAAATCCAACAGTTCCCCGATGGTTACCTCGAAAACTTTAAATCCAAATCATGAAGGGAAATAGCCAAATGCACAAGAAATTATTGATCCCAGGCCCAACAGAAGTAAGCCAAGAAATCCTCCGCGAGCAAACCCATCCTCTCATAGGCCACAGAGACAAAGCGTTTTCCGATCTTTACGCTGGAATAACAGCGAAACTCAGCAAGTTCTTCGAGTTACCAGATGATTGCAAACCCACAGTAACCACATCCTCCGGCACGTTATGGTTCGATATAGTCGGCAGAAGCATCGTAAAAGATAAAGCACTCGTATGCGTAAACGGCGCATTCTCGGAACGATTTGGCAAAACAATCAACGCCTGCGGCAAAAAAGTCGACTTCATGGAAGTAGAATGGGGCAAAGCTGTCAAACCAGACATGATCGCTGAAAAACTCGACACAGGCAAATACGATACACTCGCCATCTGCCACAACGAATCCTCCACAGGAGTACGCAACCCAATCCGCCAAATAGGAAGACTCGTCCGTAAAAACTACCCGAACACCATACTCGCAATAGACAGCGTCTCAGCAATGGCAGGCGACAAAACACTACCCAAAGAAATCGGCTGCGACATCATCTTCGCCTCAACACAAAAATGCTTCGCGCTACCACCAGGGCTTGCAGTTGCGCTCGTCACTGAGCGAGCAATAGAAAGAGCAAAAGAAGTACCCAACCGAGGCAGCTACACGGATCTGGTTACACTCTTCGAGTTCGAAAAAAAACATCAGACTCCCTTCACTCCAAACATTCCACTTCTCTACGCTTTAAACAAAAGAATGGATCTCCTACTGGAAGAAACCTACGACCGCGTTTACCAGAGACACAAGAAGATGGCTGATTACACGCAAAAATGGGCAAAGAAACACTTCGCGTTGTTCCCCGAACCAAGATACGAGTCAATTACAGTAACCTGCATCCAAAACACCCAAGGAAAAAACGTAAAGAAACTCAACCAGAAACTCGCCGAAAAAGGCTACCTGATCTCAAACGGCTACGGCAAAATAAAAGAAAAAACCTTCCGCATAGGACACATGGGCGAATGGAACCTGAAAGGCATTAAAGAAGTCATAGTCGCCATCAACGAAATATGGAAGCTAAAAAATTGACAAGTAACCTAATACGCCACAAAAACGAAGATGAAACCATAAAAACCCAAATAACCAACAAAACAAACGAAACACCAGAAAAACCTGCGAGCTGAAACCGCTTGGTCGACATCAAAACCTTTAAAGCCATAAGATACACAAAAAAAGCCGGCAACCCAAAAAACCTGATAACCCAACCTTACGACAAAATCGACCCTGCCCTGCAAAGGGAATACTACGAAAAATCAGCCTACAACTACTGCCGCTTGATTCTGCCAATGGAAAACAACAAGTACGAGACAGCACAACAGCGGATTCAAAAGTGGCTAAGCGAGGGCATACTAGCCAAAGACGAAAAACCAGCAGTTTTCGTTTCCAAACAAGAATTCAACCTGTCAGGAAAAACATGCACCCGCACTGGATTAATTGCTGCCATGCGCCTTTACGCTTACTGTGAAAACACAGTTTTCCCGCACGAAGTTACGTATAAAGAACCGAAAACCGACCGATTAAACATGCTACGAGCGGTTCAGAAAGACCTCGAACCCGTTTTTTTAATATACTCAGACCCTGAGAACGCCACTTTTGACTTTTTCAGCGAAATTACAAAAACAAAGCCCACAATAGAAGTTGAAGATGTCTTTGGTGTGAAACACGCTGTTTGGAGAGTAACTGACCGGCAAAAGGTTAAACTCATACAGGAAGCTATGAAAAACAAGAAACTCGTAATCACTGATGGACATCACAGATACGAAAGCGCTGTCACTTACAGAGATGAAAGACGCAAAAAAGAAAAGTGGACAGAAAATTCAGCCTTCAACTTTCACATGTGCTACATGGTTCCCGTTCAAGACGAAGGACTTATTGTTTTGCCCACTCACAGACTTCTAAAAGAATGCGATATAAACAACGGAATTCTACAGGCGCTCAACGGTTTCTTTACGGTTTCAGAAATCGCTCCAACAGTTCAAGCTTTAGAAAACTTTCTAGAAAGTCATAACACGGAACATGCTTTCTGCATTTATGACGGCTCAAAAGCCTATAGCTTGCTCTTGCATAGTTACAAAACTGCGTATGAACTTGTTAACGCCAGTTGTCCAAAAGAAGCATGCTTTCTAGACGTTGTACTATTACGAGATGTCGTTTTCAAACATATAATGAAGGTGAGCAAGTTGAAAATGGATAAGAATATACTCTACGCGGAATCAACGAGAAGCGCCCTAAAAAAAGTTGACACTGGGCAAGCTAAACTGGCGTTCTTGGTTAATCCGATAAATCCAGAAACAGTTTGGCAAATTGCCCAAAAAAACTGGAGACTGCCCGAAAAATCCACGGATTTCTACCCGAAACCAGTTTCCGGCTTAACGATGATGGACATCTCACCCGAAGAAAAACTCTGATTCGCCGTCGCTACTCTATCCCGCTTATAATAAATGCCCTTCTACCTGCGGTCTTTTGGAACTTTCTTTTAACAACTACATACACAGCGATACCAGCTATCCATTCCACGCCTGTTCTTTGTTGATGCTTTCTACTTTATGAACTTGGTTTTGCGTCTCTTGAATTTCTTCTTGCACGCCACGCTGCAAAAATGGTAGGTTTCGCCTTCATACGTGATCTTGTATTTGGCGGTGTTTTCGTCTAGAACCATGCCGCAAACTGGGTCTCTATACATTTTCTCTGCTCTTAACCTCGTGTAGGATTATGTTTTCCGCCTATTATGGTTAATGGTTCAGCAGAAGCCCTGAACTGGCGAATCCTGTTCAAACGGCATCTCTTCAATGGTCGTCTTCGTTAAAGCTTTAATATCGTCGAAGTAAGAGAGTTCGCCGTAGCCCACAAGTGTTATGGCGGTTCCTTCCTGTCCCATTCTGGCGGTTCTGCCGACTCTGTGGAAGTAAACTGGTGCTTCCAGCGGCACATCATAGTTTATTATGTGGGTTATTCCTTGAATGTCTAAGCCTCTTGCAGCAACGTCTGTCGCTACCAGCAGCTTCAGTTTTCCGTCTCGGAAGGAATTGACTACACGGTCTCTTTGGGGCTGAGTGAAGCCTGCGTGTAAGGCTTGAACGTTGTATCCTTTTCTTCTCAGTTTTTCTGATAAAGCGCTTGTGCCTCTGCGTGTTTTGCAGAATATTATGGCTCTGCCTATGTGGTTTTCCCTCAGAAGGTCACATAGGGCTCCATATTTTTTGTGATTGTTAACTATCATGTAGTACTGTTTCATCTGTGTGAGCGCGATTTCGTCTTTGCTCACAAGTATTTTTTCAGGGTTTTTCATGTATTTGTTGCAGACTTTCATCACTGTTTGGTCTATCGTCGCTGAGAAGAGGCTTGTCTGCCTGTCGGATGGTGTTTTTGCGATAATATATTCTATGTCTTCGATAAATCCCATGTCCAGCATCCTGTCTGCCTCGTCGAGAACCACTATCTTTACTGAGGATAGATTCAGTATACGCCTGTTGAGCAGGTCTATTACGCGGCCCGGTGTTCCAACGACTATGTGAATTCCACCTGCCAACGCTCGTATTTGTTTTTGGATCAGTTCCCCTCCGTATACTGCCAAGACCTTCAGTCTGGCGTATTTCGCGAAGAGCTTGATGTTATCCGCAACTTGGACAGCTAATTCGCGAGTTGGCACTAAAACCAAGCCTTGAACTTTCTTGATTGCAGGGTTTAGCCGTTCTACCATGGGAACTCCGAAGGCTGCGGTTTTCCCTGTTCCCGTTCGTGCTTGCCCAATGACGTCTTTGCCCTCGAGCAAGGGCATTATCGCTTGAGCTTGAATCGGAAAAAGGCTCTCAAACCCAAGGTCTTTAACGCTTTTTAAGACTTCCATACTTAACGGTAAGTCTTCAAATGATTGCATTTCCAATTGTTAATTTTTCTCCTGCCACAAAATTTTTCATGGCTTTCAAAAGCTTTCAGAAGCTTCGGTGATGACATGATTAATGTGACATACCATCACCACTGGTTCTTATATAAAAGGGTTTGGTACGTTTTTAGACAAAATAGCCACATTTCACGCTGATTTCCAACAAACAACAGAAAAACAAAGGCTTTAGTTGTGGCTAGAATTCTGCAGAACGCTTGGCGCTTCAGAAGCGCTATCCATGTTGTGCTCTCGGAGAGCTATCCTCCTCCCTTATTTAAAGACTGAAATGTAGAGCGCGTTGCTGCTTCAATTGGTAACGTTCTACGACATTTCAAATCCAAATCCGTTTGCTGTGCCAATTATTATTCCGATTGTGGCCTATTAACGATATGCATTTGAATTTCCTAAACTTTTTATGCCAGTTGCAGGAAAAGAGCTGCAGAGGCAGCTATATTGAGCGCGCGGAACCCGCTACATAAAGCGCATTACTTGCGGAAAGGGTTGCCTCGCCCAATAATTTGGAGCAAGTTTGGAACAATAGGGCGCAGTTGACATAGCGGCAAAGAGCCAATCGTATCCCTACAGTATCCCATAAGCACCGCGGCAAAATCATCCAACCTTTTTTGGTTGGCTTAAACAGATTTGCCTGCACTTTACATTGGCGTGGCAGGTTTTTAGCTTTCGGAAATGCTATAAATGCCACTACGCCATTTTTCTATTATGCTAGGAGCTTAACGTAATGGCTTACAATGAGTTAAGAAAAGACTATTTGTTAAACCGTTGGGTTGTAATTGCCACTGAACGCAGCAGAAGACCCACAGACTTCGCCAAACAAAAAACTGAAAAAGCCGAAAGCAGTGTCTGCCCCCTCTGCGTGGGAAACGAGCTCATGACGCCTCCTGCCGTAATGCTGTACCTTAAACAGAACGGAGAAATAGAAAAAGACATGGATCACGACGGCATACGCCCCCAGAACTGGCTTGTCCGCGTTATTCCAAACCTTTACCCCGCCTTCGCCCCGCCCAAAGACCCAGCTGATCAAGCTCATATAATGAAAAGCGAAAGTGCCGGTTGCGCAATCGGACACCACGAAGTTTTAATTGAATCACCAAACCACAACGAAGACCCAGCAGAAGCCCAACTACCGCAGTTAACGCTCTCAATTAATGCGTACATCGACAGGCTCCGCGCCCTCTCCGCTAAACCCTACATACAGTACGTCTCAATCTTCCGCAACTACGGACGAGAAGCAGGCGCTTCGCTTTCGCATGCTCACAGCCAGCTAATCGCCACGCCTACCGTTCCCAGAATCCTTGCTGAAGAGATGGCGGCAAGCAAAAAATTCCATGATCAACACCAAAAATGCGTTTTCTGCGATATAATAGAGAAGGAAATAAAAAGCCCACGATTAATTCTTGGCAACTCACATTTCGTAGTTTTCGCTCCTTACGCCAGCGTGCACCCACTTGAATTTTGGATACTTCCCAAAAAACACGATGCCAACATGATTGGCTTAAGCAAAGTCGAAATAGAAGCTTTCGCTGAAACATTAAAAACAACTCTAAAAGCGTTAAAAACGCTCGTAAACGACCCACCCTACAATTACAGCTTTCACCTTTCCATAAGCCGCGAGGCAAAAGACTATTATCACTGGCACCTAGAAGTCTATCCGCGCTTATCCATCTGGGCAGGATTCGAAAAGAACACAGGAATGTACATAAACACCGTCAAACCCGAAACCTCAGCGGCCGAGCTCAAAAAAACCATACAAGCTTAAGTCTGCAGAACCTTTTTCTCGTATTTTGGCCTAATCAACATTATGTCTTCGATGTAAGCCCGTAGCGGTTCAGCTACGCTCCACGCTTGAGCGATGCAGCCTCTGGGCGTGTGGGGCGTGTCTCCGTCAAAAACCTCGCTTATAGTGCCGAGTCCTGCTTGAGTGATTTGCTGAGTAAACAAGGATATGAGGCTCTTCTTTAACTCGTAATCACTGCTAATTCTAGTCTTACGGCAAGCAGTTATATATGGTCCAAGTAGCCAAGCCCAGACCGTGCCGTTATGATAAGCTTGATCTCTGCTTCGCCTATCGCCAACGTACATGCCCTTGTAACGCGAATCGCTCCGCGCAAGAGTTCGCAGACCATAAGGCGTGACCAGCTCACGCTGCACCACATCCACAATCTGCTCGCTCTTATCATAATCAAGCATCGTGAAGTCTAAAGCAACAGCAATTATCTGGTTTGGTCTAAGCAACGCGTCAACACCTGAAGCCGCAACCACATCAAATAAACAGCCGCTTTCTCTGTTCCAAAATTTTTCATTAAAACTTTTTTGTGCTTCAAAAGCCATCTCCGCATACTTTTCAGCGAGGCTTATTTCGTCAAACTTATTCGCCAAAAACTGTATTGTTTTTAACGCGTTATACCACAAAGCTTGGATTTCCACCGCTTTTCCAGCCCGTGGCGTAACTACTTCACCATCCACCTCAGCATCCATCCACGTAAGCTGCGGACCATGCACAAGCAAGCCATCGCCGTCCAGGCGTATGCTGAAGGCTGTGCCTTTCTCGTGGCTGTCAACAATCGCCTTAAGCCCTTCCCACAACTGCTGCTGAACAAATTTGAAGTCGCCAGTATATTTCAAAAACTGCAAAACAGCGTTAACATACCATAACGTGGCGTCCACAGTGTTGTACGCTGGTTCTCCAGACTTGTCCTGCCTAAAATTAGGAATTAGGCCCTCTTTGCTTTGGCGCATGAAATCCAAGAGGATTCTCCGCGCATCCTCGAACCTGCCAGTTGCAAGCAATAACCCAGGTAAAGAAATAAACGTGTCTCTTCCCCACGTTTCAAACCAGAAATACCCAGCCATAACAGATCTTCTGTCGCCGGCGCCCTTGACTGTAAAAGCGTCCGCAGCTAAAAGGGTCCAATTCATCCAGTCGCTTGTTGGCACTTCAATATGTGAACCGTAAAACTCAGCTACCAAGTTCTCCCGTTCCGCCATCTCAGACTTAAGCTGTCCGTTAACATCGTACATTGCGTTGCCAAGGGCATCTACTATTTCATGGCATTCTTGGCTATTTTCGCTTGCCGCTGTGACTACAGCGAAATCTCTTTCCCGTTTATGAGGTACTAAAACTTCAAAGTGTCCTGGCTGGTAACAGTCGTCTCTGCTGCTTTCGCCTCGGCTGGCTTCTTCACGGTAGTACAAGCGCTCTATCCACGTTGCTTTCTCGTTGAATTCGCCCGTGGTGGAGCGAACTGTAACTGCGACTTTTGGAGTATTGAAGATAACTTCAACTTCGCGGTTTTGTTTTTGTCTGAAGTTCAGCGGGTTTTTAGCTCTGTCTACGACCGAGTGGAAATGCCTGCAGGTGAGTAGTGGGTAAACGCGGATTTTGGCCTCAGCGACGCCTCGGTTCCGAACCTCGTAAGCCACTGCTACAGCGTTTTTGTCTTTAGGCATGAAAATCGTCTTTCTGACCTTAATGTCTTGCACCTGGTAATCGTATTTCGGAAAGGGATTCAACGAAAATTCTTTCAGGAAAAGGTATCCTTGCGGGAAAATTTTGCCGTGAAACTCGTTGACGCCAAGCGGGTAGATTTTGTTGCCCACGCAGAGTTCTTCATCCAGTTTTGCAAGGCATACAGTGCGGTCGCCTGGCGGATGCAACGCGGCTACGAGCAAACCGTGATATTTTCTTGTGTTCACGCCTAAAACTGTGCTGGAAGCGTAGCCGCCCAGCCCATTTGTCACCAGCCATTCTTTCTGGATAGCTTCATCAAAATTTTCAAGTGCTTCTCGGGTTATGGTTATGACTGGCAGTTTCATTTACGGCATCAGCTTGGCGATATTCTTATCGCGCATCGAACAGAAATAGTTTGCTACCGGATTACACTTGGTTCTGAGCAGGAGAAGATGAGGCTTAGTTAGTTTGAGTTCGGTTAAGGTTTCAGCGTAGCCCATACCCTTCGCGAAAACCAGTTCCGCTGCGTCATAGACTTTCAGAAACTCTGAGGAAACCTCTTTCGGCAACAGTCCAACAGCGTCTGTGCCTGTGGTTAATATGTTATCTGCGAGTTTGTCCATTCCAGCAGGTGTTACATCTTCCAGAGTGGCATCGTTAATCACTGGACCGCCCTTAACCACGTACGTCACCTTTAATCCCATGTTTTTCAGTTGTTCAACCAGCAACGTGTCAAAAACGATTTCACCAGCGTTATCAGCCAAGTAAAGGACGCCTTTAGCTTTTTTAGCTAATTCATAAGCCTCATCAACATCATCAACAACCAAGTCTTTTGCGGCTTCTCGGAAGCTCTTTGTCAGAGTTTTAAACGTGAATTTGTGACCTGGAATGTCAAACTCCAGTATGTTTCCTACTATGGCGCATAAACATGCTTTCTTGAAGCGTTCCTTCTGAGTGCCACCCTTTTCCACAATTTTTCTTGCGTAAGGCAACAGTTTCACGGCTTTCTCGTTGCTCATTTTTTTACTCCGCTTGTACGGATCGTCATTGCCTGTTAGCTGCTTTATCAATCGGTCTCTTTTCGTGCCTATATCAGCTGGAACAGTAGTAGGCCTGAACTCCCTGTTTAGCAATTTAATAACTTCTTTAATGGCTCGAAAACGTAACGCGGGGTTAGTTGTTCCTTGGTAAGCTTCTGCTGTTGCCCTTGCAAGCAAACACGCGGCGCATTCTGCTTCAACTTTCACGATGCTCACACACGATTACTGTTTTGTTGCGTCTGCAAACTCACGTAGTATGCTGTAATGGTCTTTCGCTTTCACGATGGCACTTGCAACAAGCACACCTTGAGTTTTAAGCTTCAACGCTACTGCAACATCTTCACCGTGGCTTATGCCTGCACCACACAAAAGAAGCGCTTCAGAGTTAACTTCACGAACAAGCTGGATGGTCCTGGTGACTTCTTCAGGTTTAGCCTTGGAAACCGCGACGCCTGACCCGATGAGTTCGGGCGGTTCGATGGAAATTATGTCAGGGTGCAAGTAGGCAACAGCTGCACTGACCGCTGGATTGTTTGTGCATACGCAACTAACGAGGTCTTTTTCAATTGCCATCTTTACAGCTACGTCAATGTCCGCGAGTTTCATCTGCCTTTCAGAATGGTTAATCAACGTCCCAACCGCGCCCGCTTCTTTGACCGCGGTCGCTAGAACTTGCCCTGTGTGGCTGCCTGGCTTTATGGGGTCTATGTGCTGAGCGAAAACAGGAATTTCAACGGCTTCCGCCACTCTGGAAATGTCTGCACATTGAGGTGCCACGACAATGCAAGCGGCTGTTTCCTTGCTTACCTTTTCGGCTTGCTTGGCGAGCGCAACGGCTTTTCGACCTGTTGCCTCCAAGTACGTTTTAAAGTTTACAATTATTATAGGCGTCTGAAGTTTTAACTTCAAAGGTATTATCCACCGAGCTATGGTTAACGCGAAACATTAATATCGTTTGCCTTTCGCTGAAGCCTTTATATTCGTAGCGCCAGCCTTATTCGACGGTGAAAAGCCATTTGGGCACAGAAAACAAAAAAGCTATTTCCGTCGAACACATGTTTTCAAAGGCACATCTACTTGCTTTTTGCCAAGGTCTTCGTTTAACCTGCCTACTAGCCAACCGTTTTTAACCATTGCTGCTCGCTTCACTCTTTTTTCCTGCATCACTTTGAGGGCATACATTACTGATTCGCCGCTGTCAAACATAATCAGCGGCTTTTGCACGAGGTCTTTTACGCGGTTTTTTTTTCGTTTTTAAAAGTTTACCGTTTTCTGCTGGCACAAAAACTGCTGCGGCAATGGTTGTTGTCCACAAGCCGTTCTTGTCCCCTGTTACCGATTGAGTTATGTTGGCTGTTTTAATTATCATACCGCTGGTTTTGAAAAGCTGTTTCCTTTCATCCCACGCGGTTTCCGGGTCGAACTGAATTCCCATAGTCGTTGCAAGCATCGTCGCAGCTAAGTCTTCCGCGTAATCTCCAGCCGCCTCATCCGTTTGCCCAAACGAATGGTGCTCAGACAAGTAACCGTAGTGGTTCTTGCCAGAAGGGATGGCTACGCCTATGGACGAAGCGATTAGCCTGTGCGCTTCGTTAGTTGCATTTTTGGACAAAACCACAAAGGTGATTTCGCCTGGTTGCACCGTTTTCAAACCCTGTTCTCTTGAAATCAGTTTGCATCCTGGGGGCACTATGCTTGAGACATTCACCAAGTTGCAGTAGTGAATGCCCGCGCTTCTTAAAGCCAACTCGAAGCTTTGGAGTTGCTCTTTATGTTTGCCCACGCCTTTTGTAAGGAAGAAGTATTTAGGTATCATTTGTGGTATCGCAAATACGAATTGCAGAATGCATTTATTAGCCTTTTGTTCCAAAAAGAATGATTACTCGGCAAGAGAAAAGAATAACACAGTCCGAAAAGTAATAGGTTTGAGGTTTAAATCCTGTGACGCCCCATCAGAGTGTGTTCAAAGACGAGGCAAAACTCGATATCAATTACGTTCCCCGCCGCTTGCCTCATAGAGAAAAAGAGCACCGCTTGTTGATGGAATTTTTCAATTTCTTGCTGCAGTTTCCAGAAAGGATGACTCAGCGGGTTATAATAACAGGCGAGATTGGCACTGGAAAAACCGCGCTTGCCCAGCGTTTTGGGGCTGACATAACTCTCGAAGCAAACAAGCGGGGCGTAAACTTCCGTTACGTGCATGTTAACTGCCGTGAATACCGCGGCAAACTATTCCTTATACTGCAAAACGCCGTGGCTGTTTTTCGCCCGAACTTTCCGAAGCGCGGCTACTCTGCAGAAGAAGCTCTAGAAGCTCTCATGCAAAGTTTAGATGAAGAAGACGCGTACCTGATTTTAGCCCTAGATGAATTCGACATGCTTATTGAACAAGAGGGTTCGGAAGCCGTTTACAAGCTAACGCGGCTGCAAGAAATGAGGCTAGGCAAGCCTCAGCGAATATCGCTCCTGAGCATTCTGCGGGATCTGAAGTCAACAGAACGGTTAGACGCCAGCACAAGAAGCACACTGCAACGCAACGTAATCAGCTTGGAACGGTATCCAAAAGATCAGCTTGTGGACATTTTGAATGACCGAGTTGCAATGGCGTTTGAGCCTTCAACGGTGCCTGAAGATGTGGTTGACCTTGTGGCTGAATTGGCTGTTTCCGAGAGTGGAAACGCCCGCTTCGCTATTGAGCTTTTGTGGAGGGCTGGAAAATACGCTGACGCTGAAGGCACTGGTCAAGTCGAGTCTGAGTGTGTGCGGAAAGCGGTTTCAAGCATAACTCCGACACTGAGGAGGAGCGAGTTGGCTTCTCTTGGTTTTCATGAGAAGCTGTTTTTGCTTGGAGCGGCTCGGTTTTTCAAGGAGAATCAAAGGGCTTACGCGTCTCTTTCCGAGATTGAAGAATGTTACGCTGTGGTCTGTGAAGAATTCGGCGAGCAACCGCACAGTCACACTCAACTCTGGAAGTACGTTCAGCTTCTTTCAGCGTTAGGCATATTGAAAGCTGGAGTCGCAGAAGCAGGCATACGTGGCAGGTCAATGCGTGTTTCTTTGCCCTCAGTTCCAGCTTACGAGTTGGAGAAAGAATTAAGTGCTGCTGTAGAAAAGAGGTAACCGTGAAGCGTTATGGAGATTGAGGAGGTTTTTTCTTCTAAGCCCAGGATGAAAATTCTTAAACTTGTCGCGCGACTGGGCGCTCTTAATGTTTCTGACATCGCGCGTAGGATTAACTTGAATTATTCGACCACAAATCAGCACTTGAAACTATTGGAGTCTGAGGGCGTACTCCAGCAGAGGATTTACGGAAGAATTCGCATCTACAAGTTTAACAATGGCTCGCCTAAGGCTAGGGCGGTGCAAAACCTAATAGAGGCGTGGGAGCAGGATAAATAAACCGTAAACATATCCAATGTTGGGAGGAAATTGATTTGGCTATGGTTGATGTTTCAGGCAAAGCGGAAGTCTTTCGGGAAGCAACCGCAACAGGAAAAATAAGGCTGAAACCCGAAACAGTAACCTTGATTAGAGAAGGAAGAATCGCTAAAGGCAACCCGCTTTACACGGCGAAAATTGCAGGAGTGCTTGCGGCTAAGAAAACGAGCGAGTTGGTTCCCCTTTGCCATCCTTTGCCTTTAACGAGAGTGGAAGTTGAAGCCAAAATTCTTGACAAAACCACCGTGGAAATCACAGCAACCGTTAAGACTAAAGCGCAGACTGGCGTGGAAATGGAAGCCCTCGTCGGGACTTCCGTCGGTTTGCTAACGATCTGGGACATGGTGAAACAGTACGAGAAAAACGCGGCTGGGCAGTATCCCAATACGGCAATAGAGACTATCTACGTTGTAAGGAAATTGAAGCAGGTGTAACTGGCATGAGTGAGAGCACGAAGCAGCACAAGGCAACGGCACCTAAACAGCTGAACTTCGCAGTTTTCGTTTGCAGCAATTCGCGATATCAGCAAGTGCAGAAAGGCGAGAAAATAGAGGATGTTTCAGGCGACACCATTGAGGCTTTGCTGAGGAACGCTAGGCACCGAGTTCTGTCCAAAAAAATAATCGCGGACAATAAGAGCATGATTGAAGAAGCAGTGCATAGCGTTTTGAGCTCCGCAGAGCTGGATGCCGCCGTCTTTTGTGGTGGCACGGGAATCGCCCCTAAAGACATTACGATTGAGATAGTCTCACCCTTTTTCGAGAAGGCACTCCCGGGTTTCGGGGAGATTTTTCGACGCTTAACCTACGATAAGATGGGCTCAGCGGCTGTTATGTCCCGCGCCGTGGCAGGCGTGGTAAAAGGCAAGGCGCTGTTTTGTATTCCAGGTTCCCCTGACGCTGTGCGGGTTTCAGTCGAAAGGCTTATTTTGCCCGAGGCGCCCCATATCGTTAGGCATACACGGGAATAACGATGGTTTTGACAGACAACTGCGGTCGCCCGCTTCTCAACTTGAGAATATCAATAACTCAGCGGTGCAACTTGCGCTGTGATTACTGCCACAAAGAAGGCGAAGAAATAACTTCGTGTTCAAGGGGCACAGCGGAAGAAATGACCGTTGACGAAATTGCGCGAGTCGCTAGAGTCGCCCATAGTCTGGGCATTGCCAGAATTAAGCTGACTGGCGGAGAGCCTCTTATGCGGAAGGACCTTTGTGAAATCGTCAAAGAAATAGCTGCCATACCTGGCTTAAAAGATCTTTCAATGACCACCAACGGCACCTTGCTTGGCTTTCAAGCTCAAGAACTGCGCGCCTGCGGATTAAGCCGCGTGAACATCAGCCTTCCAACTTTAAACGCTGACATTTATCACAAGCTAACCTACGGAAGAATCGAAAACGCACTGGAAGGCGTGAAAGCGGCAGTTGCGGCGGGCTTTTATCCCGTGAAACTTAATATGGTTATTTTAAACGGCGTCAACGTTGAAGCAATACCCGAAATGATGGATTTCGCCCGGCAAACAGGCACCATATTGCAGCTGATTGAGCTTGACCCGATAAACGTTGACGCTGAATATTATTCGGAGTATCACAAATTCTTAGATGAAAATGAAGCGATGCTCAGGCAGAAGGCTTTGAAAGTTAAAACCAGACGATTTATGCATAACCGCCGCATTTATCATTTTCCTAATGCTACCATTGAAGTTGTGCACCCCATAGAGAACCGCGATTTTTGCATGCATTGCACCAGATTGCGGGTTACAAGCGACGGAAAACTGAAGACCTGCCTAATGCGAAACGACAATCTAGTCGATGTGTTGACACCCATGCGCCAAGGTGCAAGCGACGAAGAAATGAAGACGCTTTTCATGCACGCAAACCAGCTAAGAGAACCCTACAATGAAAGCAAATAGCAAAACCTGAAACATAACGGTTCTTTAGCAGTGAAACGGAAAACGTGCTCCGACTCCCAAAGAGCAATTACTTGTGCGTTGCCACTTAACATGGCTACCGCCTTTTCAGAACCTCCTCCCGAATAAACTAATTAATTATTGCCCAGTTTTGTGCCAAATGGGTCGTCAACGATCAACTTTGCATTGCTGTTTGTGTTTGCGTATGATTGCACACCCAAACAGTTTTGGAATGAACTTAAATTGTAACTATCTAAAAAGGGAATATAGACTGTTTTTCACGCGCTACAGAACAAATTTTTGCAGCTCAACTATTTTCGCTTCTCGCTTAACTGTATCCAGCAACGCTATGGTGGATTTGCAAGTTAAGTATCCGCAGACTTCTCCTGGGTTCACGATTAAGGTTTTTCCGCTCCTGCGAGACACGTTAGCGTGAGAGTGACCGTGAACCACTGCATCAAAGCCTCCGCACTTAATCAGCGCATCTAAAAGTTCGGTTTCGTCTCCATGCAACAAGGCGATTTTGAAGCCTTCAGCGTTGATTTCTGCAAATCGGCCTCGCACTTCACAATTTTCGGTTTCGCTGAACCGTTTTCGTAGGAATTCATGGTCTCCGTCGTTGTTGCCGAAAACGCCTATGAGCTTTGCGTTTAATGCTTTGAATTTTGGGATGACAAAAGGTGAAACATAGTCTCCTGCGTGGAGAACGAAAGCCACGTTTTCCTGGTTCAGTTTTTTCACGGCTTTTTCTACAAGTGGCAGGTTGTCGTGGGTGTCAGCCATTATGCCTATTAGCATTGTGTTCACTGGTTTTTGTTTTTCGCGTTTGCGGGAATAAGGTTTTCTGTAATAGGCTGAATAGAAGAAAGTTCTAGAATATTACAACACGGTAATATTCAGACTTGCGAAACATGACTTAAAATACTCTCTGTGTAGCTCAATTATAGAAAATAATTCTAAAAGAGGGATATGGAACTGAACTCGTGGAAAAATAACGTATCCAAAAGAAGAGATAAACTCAGCATAATCGCGGAAATCCTAGAGATCGCAAAAGACGGAACCTTGAAAACTCAAATCATGTACAAAGCAAACCTAAGCTTTGCCCAACTCAACGACTACCTCAAGTTCATGTTGAAAATCAATTTGCTGAAAAAGTTCCGTGCCAACGGTAAAGATGTTTACGCGGCAACTGAAAAAGGCATCGACTTCCTGCAGCGGCACTTCGAATTGATGGAACTGCTGAAAGAGAATGAAAACGGTAAAAACGGCGTCAAGATTCCGCCTCAAAACCTGCTTAAAAAGAATTGAAA
>SMTZ1_10003143_pt1 | contig 16647 bp, 14 predicted proteins | sample DeeMarSWOR136_30_FD_25667 | JGI IMG/M metagenome (IMG submission 25667)
TTGATCGAGACTGCCAATATCCTCAAAGAGACTTTTCGCGAGCCCGACATTATTGCTCGCATTGGGGGGGACGAGTTTGGAGTTCTTGCAATAGAAGGCCGTAGGGATAGTGCCGAGATGCTTATTAGTCGTTTGCAGGAGAACCTGGATACCCACAACGCAAGGGGAAAGTGCAGCTACGAGCTATCGCTAAGCATGGGCATAGCGCGCTATGATCCCGAATGTCCCTGTTCCATTGATGAACTACTGGGCAGAGCGGATAGTTTGATGTATGAGCAGAAACAGGAGGTTTTGGCTCCTGTCAGGGAGGCCCTTGAAAAGCAGCGCCCGGTTAGGGGGAAGCGGCGGGCGGGTGAGGAACCTAAACAGAGTTTCGAGCAATTACGGAGAGCCCTGAGGGGGACGATCAAAGCTCTAACTTCGGCGGTCGAAATAAGGGATCCCTATACCGTCGACCATTTGCCTAAGGTTGCCAAGTTGGCCTGTACTATAGCCAAAGAGATAGGGCTTCCTGAGGAAAAGGTCGAGGCGATCCGTACGGCCGGACTGGTTCATGATATCGGCAAGATAAATATACCTGCCGAGATTCTCAGTAAGTCCTCTAGACTGAGCGGAGCAGAAATGGATCTGGTCAAGAATCACCCCCAGGGCAGTTATGACATATTGCAGAATATAGGCCTTCCTTGGCCGATTCTGCAGATCGTGTTCCAACATCACGAGCGGATGGATGGTTCTGGATATCCTCGAGGGCTCTCGGGTGAGGACATTCTCATGGAAGCAAGAATCTTAGCTGTAGCTGATGTGGTCGGAGCTATGGCATCTCACCGGCCCTACCGACGAGCTCACAGCATAGAAATAGCACTGGAAGAGATATCACAGAACAGGGGTGTCCTCTATGATCCTGAGGTGGTAGATGCTTGCTCGAAGGTTATTATTGAAAAAGGGTTCAAGTTCGAATAAGAAATAATTTAAAGGGGGTAACTCATTGAAAGATGTGAACCGCCGATGTCATTGCAAAGGTACCTAGAAAAGGCAGAGTCAGCAGAAGCTCTGCCTTTTTTATTTCAAGATGAATCATTGCATATGGATGCGAGCCAAAATTATCGATTAGCGATTCTGCAGCGGTGTTCTCGACAAAACCGAGGAAACTCCGGTCATGTATGCCTAGATAAGTCCCATAAGCTCATCAAGGGACGAACGCTCCAGGTTCATGATGACATCCCCAAGTTTCTTGGCGTCTTCCTCGGGGATGAGTAACGTGGCATTGGTATAGAACTTTCCGTAGATTTCCTCCCAACTGGCCGGGTTTTCCGGCTCCCCCTTTGCCAATTCCACCTCGGCAGACCACGAGCCTTCGTTATCATCGATTATGGTCACGGTAGCCCCTCTTTCCTGGGGATAGACCTGTTCCCATTTGTTCCCTACCGATAGGTCTACCTTTCCCGCCAGGCTCTGGATAGTTTCATCCCCGATATTATCATCGGAATACCTGGCAGCACCGGCATCCCCCTTCGTCAGGGCCAGGGCAACGGAGAAAGGAATGCTGAACCGGCCCGCTGATGGAGTGGTCGCATGAGCCATGCCGGCAAGCCTGATAGCAACCGGGTAGGTCTCAATTAAGATCTTCTTTATGCGTCCGGTATCAATTCCGCTATCGTTAAACGCCTCCAACGCCGCATCGACGGAAGCGTGGGCGTGACGACAAGCGGCGTAGAGTTTAACGTAGGCATTGCAGATCTCGAATTCCCTCCCGAGGTCACGAGTCAGCAGGTCGTCCTTCACCTCATCCGTTGTAGCCTTGAGGAAGCCATCCTCACCCTCGAAGATAGCTAACGGTCCTCTGACCCCCTTCTTGGCCAGTATGCTCGAGAGAAGCCCCGACGTGGCTGCCCTCGCTGGATTTATGGCCTTAACTTTAGCGCCCTCGACATCGTGGTTGACTTCCAGAAGGCCAGATGCCTGCAGACCAGCCAAACCGAAAGCCCCGATTGTCTCATCGCGGCTGAGCCCCATAATGTTTGCCGCAGCAGCCACGGCCCCAAAGGGGCCCATTATCCCCGTGGGGTGAAAGCCCCGATTCAAGCTCGACGGATTGACGGCCATGCCGATACGTATCATGATCTCGTACCCGGCCACAACCCCGGCAATCACGTCCTTTGTGCTGGCTCCCGAGAGCTCCGCTGCAGCGATCGCAGCTGGTATGGTGGCCGTGCCGGGATGGAGTGCGGCAAACCGATGACCATCATCCATATCCAGCGCATGAGCACAGGCTGCATTGGAAAAGGCAGCATTGACGGCGGGAAACTTCTTCTTCCTTTGGATTATGGTCGCCTCGGGGGTTCCCCCCAGGCCGGCCATATATTCGACGACTATTCGGGGAAACTCCATCAGCTTGTAACCCGCCAGTGCAACGCCCACCAGGTCCAGAATCAACTTCTTTGCCTGCTCGATGACCTCTGGCTGCAGGTTCTCATAACGAGTATTGAGGGTAAAATCGGCGTATCGTTCAGAAAGCTTTTCCATATCTTCCCTCCCTATCAGGAGATTGAGCAGCATTCTCAGAGAAGCACAATGGCCGAAAATCCACTATGTGAGCCTAAAAACCCCGGTCTTCCCCACGAGCTACTCTTCTCCCTTCTTCTCGTCCCTTTCTTCTATCGCCTCGGCCAATGCCAGAAGGGCCTCGGCCCTTTTGAACGTGCCGTAGTCGATCATCTTTCCACCGAGGGAAGTGGCCCCCAATCCCTTTGCCTTGGCTTCCTCGTAGGCCCCTACCACGCTTTTCGCAAAGTCAACATCTTCTTTTGCCGGTGAGTAAATCTCATTCACCACCGCAATGTGACGGGGATGGGTCAGCTGTTTCCCCGAAAAACCCAACAATTTGGTCTTCTCCGATTCCTCGGCCAGGCCCTCCAGATCTATGAGCAACCCGAAAAAGGGCGTGTCTATGGCCTGGATGCCTGCGGCCCGCGCCGCCATGGCAATGCTGGAGCGTGCATGGAGAACCATGGGGAAATACTCCTCAGGGGAGAGCTTAGTCACCCCCATTCCGGCACCCATCTCTCTCGAGAAATCCCCTGCACCAAAGCCTAAGGCGATGACGCGCTGGCTGGCGGCAATAATCTCCCGGGAATTCAGGATCCCCTTGGGAGTTTCAAGAAGGGCGATGACGGCCATGCTTTGGGGCTCGAGCCCCTTCTTCCCCTCCTCCCCCTGCAGGAGCTTATCCACGCTCGCTATGTCCTCTCCCGACTCTGTTTTGGCCAGCATAATTCCATCGAGTCCTTGAACCGCTACATAGCTTATGTCCGTCTCCGTTAAACCCGTCTCAAGGGAATTTACCCGGACAAAAACGTCAATGCCGTGTTCTTTTAACATGGGTATGGAGTCCCGCGCAAAGATTCTGGCCGTCTCCTTTTCCGCCATTGGGCAGCCATCTTCCAGATCAAGGATCACCGCATCTGCTCCCTCGGTGGTTGCGGTGGTAATCATTCGCCAGCTATTTGCCGGGACGTAGAGCATCGATCTCATTATTCGCATCTTCGAGCTCCTCCTGGCAGATATTTACCCCCTGGCTCCTTATCGAACACCTTGCGGAGGAGGGGGCCTATGTCCTCAGGCCTTTCAACGACGTGCGCTCCAACTTCCTTCAGGGCTTGCATCTTTCCCTCTGCGCTTCCTCGTCCCCCCTCCACAATGGCGCTGGCATGGGAAAATCGTAATCCCGAGGGGAGGCCCTTGCCCGCGATGTATGCCACAAGGGGTTTCGTGTAGCCTCCAGCTTTGATGATCTCCGTGGTCTCCTCCTCCATAACCGTTCCGATCTCCCCAAAATAGACTACTCCGTCGGTCCCCTCATCTTCTTGAAAGAGGGGAAGCAATTCCGCCAGTGTCGTCCCCAAAACGGACTCGGAACCCAAATGGACGGCCGTGCTGATACCAAAACCAGCGCTGCACACGACCCAACTCAGCGTGGAGGTTTGTCCACCGCTGCGCGAGATTACCCCTATCCGGCCGGGCTTGAATGCTATTTTTGGCAAATCCGAGGAACCGATAAACCCCCCCAATCCACCCAGAGAGGCCTTGCCAGGGCTGACCACCCCTGCCGAGCCGGGACCAATCACCCTTATTCCAAGCCTTTTGGCATGGGCAATGACCTCGAGGGCATCGTGCAGTGGCACTCGCTCCACACGCATCAATACCGTCTCTATCCCCGCATGAAAGGCCTCCAGCACCGCTGCTTTTGCATCCGGGCCAGGCACCACCGTCACGGCCGCGTCGACCGGCCCCACCGCCTCCAGTGCCTCTCTCACCGTATTGTAAACCGGCACGCCCCACACGGATTGACCTCCACGACCGGGCGTAACTCCCACCACTACCTTGGAGCCTACCTCCAGCATTCTTCGGGCAACGCCCTGCCCAAAGCGTCCCGTAATGCCCTGTATGAGCATCCTCGTGTTCTCATCGATGAGTATCGCCATCGCTATCTCCCACCCGATTTCCTTGTCTCAGTACGGCATCCAAAGGCAACCTCAACCTCACACCTCCACCCCACACCTCCATTCTCCAACCTCAACCTTAGCCTTAACCTTTCACCTTTGTCTTTTCTCTTTTTGCCTCCAACCTCTAACCTCTAACCTTTTTCGCTGTTCCGACTGCAGCACAGCAACACCGCAGCACCATCCTGCCTCCACCCTCCAGCCTCTAACCCCTCTCACTCCAAGGGGATTTCAATGCTGATGCAGCCGGGCCCATACCGCTGGCAATTATACTCACAGCTGATACATTCGTTGTCCAACCTCTTTATTTCCTCCGGATCCGTAACGGCCAGCACCGGTTTGTTTCCCTCGATTTTGAGGATGTTTCGGCCGTATAATCGACACGCCTTGACGCACGCAAAGCCACACGATGGATTTGACGTATCTTGAGTAGCCGGCACACACTGGCTGTAATCAATGGTAATCCTGGTCTTTCGCGTTTCAAACTCCAGCTTACTTCCCGCCATTACGCTTCTACTCCTTCCGCGCCCCCTTCCTCTCCTTCTGATAGGCCTTGACCAATGCCTCGGCCCTATCCGCGATGAAGTCCGTGTTATAGATATAATCCCTGCCGTACAGCTCCCAACGCAGCGGCAAATCCTTGAATCCGTCCCTTATGATGTCGTGGGCCTCCTTCTCCTTGTTTCCAGCGAGCAGGAGTACCACGGGAAATCCCGGCCTCTTTCTCGCTTCTTCCCTGAAGGCCTTCACCAGGGCATGAGCGTGATGCCACTGCTCCTGATTGGCGAGACACGCCCCCATGAGCACATAGCCATCAATAGGTAGAGACAGGATGTATTTGACCACGCTGTAGATCTTGCTGGCGGGGGGATCGCCGCTGGTGTCGGCATAATTGGCGATCTTCAAGCCCCTTGTTACAAAGGCGCTCGCCCCGAGCATGGCACCGCCCCCGCCGATTCCATGGAAACCGAGCCAGCCCTGGCCCTCGATTCTGGGAACCATCTGGGCGAAGTATCCGGTCCCGCGATAATCCTCTTCCTCTATTGTCGTCCAGGCCCTCTCCTCCAACTCGGTTGGGAGTCGATCCATGTCGCGAGGAACGTTGATGCCGAACTCCGGATGTCGGAAAACGGAGTTATCGTCAATGGTAACATGGCAATCGCCCGCGACAAACCGGTTGTCCTTGGTTAAGATCAAGGGATTGATCTCAACGCCCCTTGCATCGTATTTGGTGAAGGCCTCATACACGTTACGGATAATCCCCGCTAACTTCTCGGTGAGTTCGCGAGATAAACCACCATCATTGAAAGAAACGTTCGATATCAATTGCTTCGCCTCTTGAGGCCCAACCCCGTGCAGGTAGTCGACATTCAGCCTGGCGATCCTCTCCGGATTTCGCTCCGCGACCTCCTCGATGGAGGTTCCGCCCTCGGTGCTCAATATGAGTACCGGTCCCTTCACCTTGTAGGAATTGCTCACCGTTACACCGACGTAGAATTCCCTCTCCACATCGAGTTGCTCTTCCACCAGCACCTTCTCCACCCTCAAGCCCTTGATTTCGCCACCGATGAGTTCCCGAGCGGCTCTTTCCGCTTCCTGAGGAGTGTTGGCGAACTTGATACCCCCGGCTTGGAACCGTCCGGTCACCCACACCTGGGCTTTTGCAACGATGGGCTTCCCTATTTCCTCGGCCACCTTTCGGGCCTCCTCAGCAGTTGCCACGCATTTCCCCTTGGGGATCGGTATGCCTACCTTCCTGAGGACCTCCTTTCCCTGGTACTCGAAGATTCTCGCCATGAATTACCTCCACATAATCACTGTGCCAGTGAGACCATCTTCAGCGGCCTCAGAAGACCAAGAGCCCATTGAGCTTCCCGATGTCGTCGAGTTTCTCCAATGCGAAGACGGTGTCGATGAGTCGGCTCATATGCTCATCGCTCATGTGCCTCGAAGCCATGTCCCTGAATTTGTCCACGATCTCCTCGTCGGTCATGGGATTGCGGGCATGTCCCCTGGGATAGTCCACCCGAAGGCTATACTTTTTCCCCTGCTCCGTGATGATTTCCGATATACCAGCCGGACGCGCCTTGTCGAGATTGGGGTCGCCCTCCAGAATAACCTTATCGATGAGCTCACGTACCCGAGGGTCGTTGTACTTTTCCGGGGCGAATTGATCGGGTCCTATCTGGCGATCCATGATGGCGATGGCGGTGAGGTAATAGGAGCTGTGGTCAGCCGTCTCCTTGTTCTTCGGGTACTTCTTCACCGGGTCGCCCGTGTGCTCGGCACACCGCTTGCTCGTGGTAATCCTGACTTCCGCAACGTTCTCGGGCTTGATGTCATGTTCCCCGACAAGCGACAGCGTGGCCGTCAAATGGCCATGGGATGAGAAGTCGGCGATAATCGACTTTATGCAGGTCTCGCGGATGGCGAACTTCCCCTTGAGATCCAGGAGTTTTCCAATGTCATACTCACCGCTCATGATGACCTGGGCGAAGCCATCGTGCCCCTCGATAATGCTTGCAGGACCGGTGAAACCCTTCTGCGCCAGCATAGCCGCCAGGATACCATTATACGCCATGGTGGGGAACCGTATGTTCTTGGTCATCGTATACTCTTCTGCCGGCGTGTCGAGAATGCCCAGGATGGCGTGACAACTCCCCGCTATACCCACCGCGTTTTCCATCTGCACCTCATCGAGGCCCAGGATTTTACCCGCTACCAGGGGCATGACATAGGCGCCCCTCGTATCACCGTTCCACCCCCTTTTCTCCATTCCACGACCCACGACACCTTCCAGGAAGGCTAGGGATAGATCGTAGCCCACATTAATAGCGGTCATCACGTCCTTCCCCGGTAGACGCTCCCGTTCCCCGAGGGCGAGGATTGCCGGAATAACCTCGCTGGGATGGTATCCGGTTCTATAGGTCTCACCTTGGATAATAAACGCGGTATCGTTGTAATCAAGGTACCGAACCATGGCGCCATTAGCCAGCGCGGCATTGAGGCAGGAGGTCTTCAAACCGCTGCCGAAAACCGTGGCCTCTTCGCGGTGTCCTGACTCCTTGATAACCTCCTGAATGATCTGGCTCGCATCACTCGGGTATCCCCCTATGGCACACCCAAGGGTGTCAAGCACAACGCGCTTTGTTTGATGGATTACATCGGCCGGGAGATCCTTAAAGGTCAAACTCCTCACGTGCTTGGCCAGTTCCAGGGCTACACCCATTTCCCACCATCTCCTTTCACGGTTTCCTTGGCTATCAGGGGAGCGGTCTAAGTCAGGGGACCCGAACTCAGCAGATCAGTACTCGCCGTAATGGAGCTTCACGGGGCGTTTAATAAACTCACCGTATCCCGGCTGCCCGACGACCCTGCCCTTTTCGAAGATCAGCTTGCCCCTCAGGACTGTGTATAGGGGCCACCCCTTCAACTTCATTCCCTCTTCGGGGCTGAAATCCTGAGCCGTGTATAAATTCTCCAGGGTAACTTCCTTTTCCTCGTTTATATCGATAATGACGAAATCCGCGTCGCTTCCCACCATGACGGCACCCTTTTTCGGATACACGTTGTGATATCGCGCCGGATTGGCCGAGGAGAGTTCCGCTATCCTGTGAAGGGGAAACCCCCTCTTGTGATATCCCTCGGTAATCAAAATGGGGAACATCAGCGAGGTACCGCCGAAACCGGGCAGGGACGTCCACAGATCTCCTTTCTTGATCTCCTTGGTGATGCATGCGTGATCGCTGACCACCGTCTTGATCCACCCATCGAGCACGGATTTCCACAGGTATTCGACGTCCTCTTTACTCCGGATGGGCGGGTTTACCTTCGCCATGCGGTCAAGGCCCATGTCATCCGATAGCGATAGATGGTGCAACGTCCCCTCCAGGAGGAAATCCACCTGAGGATATCGAGCGGCGACATCCTTCGCAGCATCAACCGCTTTCCGGCTGCTCAGATGGAGTAAATTAACGGGACAGTTCGCGTGACTCGCCATGACAGCGACCTCATGTATCGCGAGTTCCTCTTGCCACGGAGGTCGTGCATCGCTGTAGTCCTTCATGGGATTCCCGCTGGGATTTCTCTGTACCTCCTCATTGGTCGCCCGTATTATCTCCGGATTCTCGCAGTGAATGCTGAGACTGATCTTCCCGTGATCCTTGAAGATATCATTCACCCTGCTCACTTCCTTCATGTATTTGTACAAAAATCCAAGATCAACGGGAGTATCTATCATGAGATAGCTCGCTCCCTCCGGTGAAGATCCGGCGAGATTGAGCAACTTGTAGAACATATAGTACTTGAACGTCGAGACCCCGCCCTCCTTAACGAGCCACTCAATCTCCTCGAGATGTTCATCCGTGAGCATGGTCAAATGATACCCATAGTCCGTCAGAAAGGACCCTTCCGAGAGCTGCAGGAGTTCTGGAAAAATCTCCTTGTAAGGACCCGTCTTATCCAGGTAGTTTCTCCCCGTCCTGAAATAGGTCAATATCGTCGTGACACCGCCAGAGGCAGCCGATGTCGATTCGCTGACGGCATCATCCTTGAAAGGCCTGAAAATACCCACGTGAAAGTGGGAATCGATGGCACCGGGGAACACGTATTTGCCCGTAGCATCAATGACGTGTGGAGAACCTTCCGGGGGGATATCCTCGGCTATTGCGGCTATCCTCTCTCCGACTATCCCGATATCCGCCCTCCTCAACCCCACGTTTGGAATCACTACCTCTCCACCCTTTATGACCAGATCATAAGCCGACATGGGATAAACCTCCTTTCGAGGAATCATAGATCCTTGACGGGTTGCTGCCCAAATCCCTGGAGCGAACATCAAAGAATTCTTGGTAACCATTCTTAGTGAAACGAAACGGCCGCAAATCCAATGTCTGAGCCTGAAAGGCGAGTTTTGGATTTGCAGTGAAGCGAACTTTAGAATGGTCAAAAATTCTTTTCAGAGAGCGAAATGGGATTCGGGCAACAATCCATTAACACCGGGGTACCCTGTTCCCACTTCATTCCCTTTCCAAAAGCCCCCATAGTATCATAGCTAAGCTCCCCCCTTCAGCTCAAGACGTCTAGAGGGTAGCGGGAGCGACTGCAGGTCGACCGATTCCGCCCGGCACATCCTTTCCCGGGTCGCTAAGATGATAAGCCGTGCCGCCACCGCATGAGGCGATCTTCTGTGTAGTTCACGGCCAGATTCAGTATCGTGGCGACGATCATCAGGACAAACAGAACGGCAAACACCCCCGCGGTGTCGAACCAGCCGGAATACTCCATGAGCAAATACCCCATCCCCTTATTTGTGGCGATGAGCTCCCCCACAACGGCCCCGATCAGGGAGTAGGGTATACCGAGCTTAAATCCGGTGAAAATCCATGGATAGGTTGAGGGCAACACCACTTTGCGGAGGATCTCCCTTTCGTTGGCCCCTATCACCCTGATGACATCGACAAGCTCGGGATCCACAGACCTCACTCCCCCTAAGGTGTTATAGAAAACCAGGAAAAAGACGATAATTGCCGCGATGGCGATCTTCATATCAACCCCTATACCGAACCAGAGGATGAACAGGGGCGCCAAGGCGATCTTGGGCAAACTGTACACCGCCATGATATAGGGATCCACTATCTTGGCCAGGGTCACTTTACGCCCCAGCCAAAATCCAATGAGAATTCCCAAGGCAGCCCCGATAACAAACCCAACGATCATCTCAAATATGGTTATGGATAGGTGAAAGGTCAGCTGGCCGCTCTTTGTCAGCTCAACAAGCCTGGAAATAATTTCGGAGGGGGAGCTGATCCAAAAGGGCTCGATCTGGTAGGGAATACGAATGGTGAAGGCCTGGAAGTTGATGGTGAGATAAGCCGCTTCACCCGATATAAGCTCCCAAAGGAGCAGCAACGCAATGCCGAACAAGATCCGCTGTCCATTGAGTTTGAGAATTCCCTTGCTCTTTTCCTTCATGATCCTTCCGATGATGGATAAGATCCTCAGAGGCCAGTATTCTCATCAAAGGAGGCCCGAAATTTCTCCTGATCTTTCCTCGCTTTCTCCAGTTCCGCCCTTGTCTTCAGCTCCTCGGCCTTCCCCACCTCCTCCTCGAGGTCTTTCCAGATCCGTTCGTATATCTTGATAAAATCCTCGTTGAACCGAATCTTGATGGTATCCCTCGGTCTCGCAAGGGGTATGGAGTTCGCCGCCTTGGCCGTCCCCGGACGGGCAGAAAAGACAATCACTCGATCGGAAAGGGATATGGCCTCTTCCAAATCGTGGGTAACGAAAATGATGGTATTCCCGGTACCGCTCCACAGCTCCAGCAATTGATTTTCCAATATCAGTCGCGTTTGGGCATCCACCGCCGAAAAGGGCTCGTCCATGAGCAACACATCCGGATTGTAAATCAAGGTCCGCGCGAGCGAGGCGCGCTTCCGCATGCCCCCCGATAGCTCGTTGGGAAAATGGTCCTCAAACCCGGCCAATCCCACACGATTTATCAGCTCTATGGCTTGCGACCTTCGCTCCGATCTGGTTACCTCTCGAAGCTCCAGGCCAATTTCGATATTTTGTCGCGTCGTTCTCCAGGGGAGCAAGTTATCCTTTTGCGTGGTGTAGCCGATCTTCGTATTGATGCCCCTAAGCAACTCCCCGTCCAGAAGGATTTCCCCCGTCGTTGGTTTCAGTAAGCCCGAAATGATATTCAATAACGTGGATTTCCCACACCCACTGGGACCAACAATGGAGAGGAATTCCCCTTCCTTGACATCGATATTGATGTCGATCAAGGCCTGCACATCCCGTTCATCCCGGGTAAAGACCTTGCTGATATTCTTCAGTGTGATTTTGTTAGGCATTCATGGTACCCAAGAGAAAGAAAGAGCCAGCAGCCTTGCGTAGTCAGTGAGCACGAAGGAGAAGAAGAATGGCGTTGGTCATATCGGCCGGGCTGCTGGCTGCCCAATTCGAGCGCGTTATTCCTTAGGGCAAATATTTGTTGGTGGCTATTTCATCGAACGGATACTTTTTCTTTACCTTCTCCAGGAACAGGATGAACTCCTGTCCCGCATCGACACCTGATTTGGTGATCACTCCATCGGGCGCGTAGGCTAACCTGTGGGACTTCCAGATCAGGTCATGGAGACCTGGGTCAACCTTTGGCATCCTTGCCTTCATTACGCCTAATGCCTTGTCCGGCTCATCCCTGATGAGACGCTCCGCCTTGACTACGCCCTTCACGAAAGCCCTGGTTATATCCGGATTCTGCTCGATATAATCCTTCCCCCCGATAACGGAGATATAGAGGTAGTCGCTGAAGAAGGGGATCTCCCCTCCTATGATGTCTACAAAGTATCTGGCGCCGAAGTTATGGACACAATACGCAGGGACGGGTTCGGAACGAACGACAATGTCAACCTTGTTCGTCTTCATGGCTGCATAGTAGGCGCTCGATTTCCCGATGGGCATCAGATTAACATCCCTTTCGGGATCGAGATCGCTGTAGTGGGTGATGATATACCGAGCAAGGATATCTGTACCGCTCCCTCTCCCCGTGACCCCAATCTTCAGGCCTTTTATCTGGGGAACTCTCTCCTTTAGGGGAAGTTCTTCTATACCCGGCTTTACCCCCTTTCGAATGGCTAATGTGCTCCCCATCCTGGTCATCATTGCACACACGGCCAAGAGATCCTTACCCTTCTCCTTTGCCTTGGTGATCTTGTCAATGGTCCCCAGGTAATACTGGGCATCCCCGGAGATGACGATCATCGCCGCTTTTGATCCGCTTCCAGTCCTTACCTCCTCGATCTCCAATCCATTTTCCTTGAAAAATCCCAGGTCGTGGGCCACAAAGAATGGAGTGTAAAGGTATCCGATGGATGAGAATGTTACCTTAATCTTCGGAGCTGCTGACGCCGCAGCGAATGAGATGGTCACTGCCAAGATAGTGGCAATACAAACACAAAAGACTTTCCTTGTCATGTTTAACCCCCCTTTTTATATGTATTCCCTCTCAATTCACGAGTGCCTGGAGAATCCGATGACATTGCCCACCTCCTTCCCTCTGGAGTAGTCCGAAAAGCTCCTTCTTTCCAAACAATTTTTAGTATCAAGCCATGCGCCATATGTCAAGGTATTTTTGCCGGCGCTTCCCTTGGCTTCGGGGGACGCAATTTTCCACGAGCACACTGTGATGGGGAGATAGGTACCCGAAGAGGGTGGGCAGGATTCATCCTGAGCATGGTCGAAGGAATTGCTGTGAATCTTCGGCCCTGAGCCCTTCGGTTTAACCTCAGGGTCAATGACTCCATTCGGCCCGAGCGCTCATGGCCGAGGGCAGACCGAAGGGCTTAGCCGAAGGACTTGTCCTGAGCTTAGTCGAAGGAAACCGGAAGGCGGAAATCACGAACCCCGTTCCGTTGTGACCAGTCATTCCTCCGCCACATGGCAAGCCCGAAGGAACAGGTTAGAAACAGGCTGGCGGAATTTTGCTCCACGTAGTACTATGGTTGACAATTATTCACCTTGAGCGGGGGGTTGATATGGAAGGGGAAATTGAGAAATTACGGAGAATCGGGGATAACATCATAATGTACGGGCAAGATGTGGTTTTTGCCTTGATTATACTGGTGGGAGGCTTAATCGCTACCAGATTATTCATCAAGTACTTCAGGCGCATGCTCCAGAAATTCACGGCTAACCAGTCTCTGATCTCCATGGTGAGCTCCAGCCTTCATGTCGTGCTGGTCGTCTTGGTGGTGACAGCGGCTTTACATTATGTAGGCGTGCCAACCATCATCATCCGCCGCGTTTTATTCGCATGCATCCTTGCTGCTGTCGGCTTAATCGTCATTTTTAAGCCTTACATTCCCAGCCTTCCTTATAAGGTTGGCAATGCCATTGAGGTTGGTGGCCTTGTGGGAAAAGTTGAAGCCGTTACATTTCTCAACACCCGTCTGAGGACCTTTGATGGTAAGACGCTATTTGTTCCCAATAGGATGATTCTCAATGACATTGTCAATAACTATCATTTCACGGCTACTCGACAGATCAGGATAAATGTGACGATTAGTTACCATGATGATCTTCTGAAGGCCAAACAGCTGCTGAAAGAGATCTTAGCTGATGACTCCAGGGTGCTTGAGAAACCCGCGCCAAACGCCTATGTCACCAATTTGGGGGAGAATGGCGTGGAGCTGTCAGCACGCGGCTGGGTAGAGAATCGAAACTATTTGAAAGCCCGCAGCGATTTTCTCGAAAAGACTAAGTTGCGTTTTGACCGAGAAGGCATTACGATACCTTTTCCACAGCGGCATGTGCATCTCAATGGCAGGACCGCCTTTTCCGCTCCCTCTGAGGATGAAAATGTAGCCTCAGGGAAAAAGTCCAATCACTCCAGCAGGGATACAAGCGAGACAGCGTAAACGCTGAAACAGTTAACGATTCAGAATAGTAAGAGAGGTTTTCCGACACGGATCAACCTTAGATTTTCAATTATAGAAACACCAAAAAGCGCGATGGCCTGTTCGGCGTCGAACCTCTTCGCAGTAACCAACCTTATCCTCGAAATTCTCCTTCCATCAAAAAAACGCAATGTTTCTGACGCAAATCAATAGAATTAGCCACCGGTGAGATCCATCGAATACATCTTGAAATATCTACCTTCACTTTCCAACGCACGCATTTATTCATTCCATTAGCAGTGCCCTAGCGTAACTCACTTTAGAGGGCCAGCCGATCGATTACCCCGCAAACGTTGATACAATGTACGGAGAAACGAATGTGGAATTTCACATTTGGGCTTTAGGTATTTCCTTGAAAAGAATTTGGACCTAATTAACAAGATCATGATAATGGGGATCCCACATGGTATCATTACGTGGTAATATCTAATTTCAACAAACCACCAAACAATTACAGAACTGCTTACCAACATAATGGGAAAAATGTAATCCATTAATAGATTTGACGAAATTAGATACTTTATGGATTTGTATAGGAATTTTATCAATCTATGTCCGCTATATGTTTGCTGAAATGAAACATTTTGAGGGATATTTTTGCTTTGGCTCATGACAAAATTGGTCCACTTTTCCTTTTCATCGTCCCTCATTTCTTTCAGAAAGAGGCCCATTTTTAGGATTCTTAAGGCAGATGGGGGATGAATACGGGCCCATCTGACTTCGCCCACACCCTTTACGCCTCCCGTTCCCAAGTTTACATTTAAATCCAAAACGAGTTCCTTGTTCTTTCCCATCAATTTAGGTGCAAATGAAAGCATATCGGGAGCCGGATAATTCATCTCAAGCCCTAGACCTTCCATGGATATGTCCGTGGTTACTCCCTTGAATTTGGCCTGCGGGGTTTTTCCCACTTTTTGATCGACCAGGCTGATATCGACGGGGATATGCGCATTAAACCGCGGATATTTTCGCCGCTCGTTGTAATTCATCGGTTCCCCCTTCATGTTGGTACTTTTTGTATATGAGATAATCCTTATGTCCCCAGGTGACGCAGTAATAATTGAACTCGTGCTCATTGGGGGAGGTCACCGCCCTGGGGTTAGCGTAGCCTATGGAAATTTTTCCTTCTTCCAAATGAGGACCATGCAGATCATCCCCCTCAATGTTATCAAAGGCCTTGTCCAATTTTTTCATCTTTCTGCGGGATGTTCCTCGAAAGGCCGGCCTTTCGCTCGGGTTCATTTGGGGTTTGGGTAAGAGGTTTCGATATGTGTATTTAGGATAGCAATTGAAGGGCCACGGAGAAGAATACTATTTTTGATTTTTATGTAGGAAATTTTCTGATCTTATTTTCAGAAATTGGTGATGGGCCTACATCGTGGGGAATAGAGTGGACGTCATTGAAATACGTAACCAGGAAGAGAGGGGACCTTTTCCCGGGCTATTTCTCAATGAGGCAATTTTGAACGGCGAATAGCGTTAATTCTGCGTTATTACGGAGGTCAAGTTTCTGCAAAACCCGAGCTCGATACGTATCAATGGTTTTGACGCTTAAATGGAGGAATTCGGCTATTTCCTGATTGGTGTTGCCCTTTGCCAGAAGGCAGAGAACCTGGAGCTCGCGGTCTGACAGGCATTCTACTGGCGTCAGGTCTGCCCTACCCTCTAAATACAGCCATGACAGATTCTCCGCCAGAGTTGGGCTGAGAAACCGTCCTCCCGAATGGATTACCCGGATTGCTTTGACGAGCTCCTCTGGTGCCGCGTGCTTGGTCATATACCCCACAGCCCCTGCCCTCATAAGCCGTGGCGCATACTGTTCTTCGGCATACATCGTCAAAATGAGAATGCGAACATTCGGGTCTATTGCCTTGAGTTGCTTGGTGACGTCCAGTCCATCCATACCAGGCATGCTAATATCTAGGAGGATGACATCTGGAGCAGTTTCCAGGACCTTTTGAATGGCTCCCTGACCATCGGCTGCTTCCCCTACAATCTGGATATCCTTCTGGTCTTCCAACATGCGACGTATCCCGTCTCGAACAATACCATGGTCATCAGCAATAAGCACCTTGATCATATCTTACCCCTTAAAGGGACGTGGGCAGATACAGGGTTACCTTCGTCCCCTTCCCCTTTCGGCTTTGGATATCAAGCCCCCCCTTAATCAGTTCTGCCCGCTCGCGCATGCCCGCTATACCCAGGGACATCCGCCCTGAGACCCCTTGTGAGGGAATGCCTCTACCATTATCAGAGATCGAAATTGTAAAGCACCCCCGATCCTGAGTGATTCTCACTTCGACACGGGATGCTCCCGCATGGCGAGCAATATTTGTCAGGGCCTCTTGAAAGATGCGATATACGTTGATGGCCACATTGCTGTTGATGTTGAAATCCACAGATTCCGATTCAGTGATACATTCGATTCCCGTCCTCCGTTCGAACTCGCCTGCATACCATTCAATGGCCGCGCTTAAACCGAGCCGGTCTAAAACACTTGGTCGAAGGGAGGTAGCCATCTCTCGAACCGATTCGATAGTGGTATCGACCAGGTTTCCGAGCGCCTCGAAGCGATCGGAAACAGTTTCATCCGCGCCTTTTATATGGCTTTTTATCCAGGCCATGTCCATCTTTATCCCCGTCAGCGCTTGTCCCAGTTCGTCGTGTAACTCTCGAGCGATTGA
>SMTZ1_10003145_pt1 | contig 16645 bp, 15 predicted proteins | sample DeeMarSWOR136_30_FD_25667 | JGI IMG/M metagenome (IMG submission 25667)
ATTGCGCCTTCGGAAAAGACCTCCCCACGGCCACCTCACAACGGATGGAATCCATTCTACCCACAGATAAAGCCGATGATTTGAGCAACAGCCTCTTAACTCTCGGAAATCATAACCCAATTAGTCATCGACAGGAAGGCCGTTATTGGAGTCTTCGAGCTCACGCGCTTCCTTCAACATGCGCTTGGCGATTTGACCGGCCTCGTCGTATCTCTTGAGGCCTTGATCAATAAAGGTGTCGGGTTGCTCCCGATTGGCCTCTACAAATGTGGCCTTCAAAATAGCTACCCTCTGGTCGACTGCGCTCAAGGGAGCATCCTCTGAGGCATCCTCATCCGCTGGCACCCGAGGGACCCCCATGAGCAGATACCAGATGAGGTTGTCCAGATCAGGCAAGAGCCCGGCTTTGGTCAGGTCGACGCTCTTCTTAAAATCATGATAAGCCTTGATGAACGGATCCCGGTTTTTCACGGACCCCCCTCAATCCATTCCGTCCAGGTTTTGCATATTCTCACAGACCAGCTCCCCAAACTTGGAACAGGATACTTCCTGTGCGCCATCCATGAGCCGTGCAAGATCATAGGTGACTTTCTTTGAGATGAAGGTCTTTTCCAGAGCATTCTCAATGCGTCTTGCCGCCTCTGTCCAGCCCACGTGGGCCAGCAGCATAGCTCCGCTGAGAATCAGTGAAGTGGGGTTGACTTTATCCAACCCGGCATATTTGGGCGCTGTTCCGTGGGTGGCCTCAAAGAGGGCATATCCTTTTTCATAATTGATGTTCCCGCCGGGGGCCATGCCCACTCCGCCCACCTGGGCGGCCAGGGCGTCGGAGATGTAATCGCCGTTGAGGTTCATGGTGGCCACAACATCGAATTCTTCTGGTCTCGTCAAGGCCTGCTGGAAGAAGATGTCCGCTATCGTGTCTTTGATAAGGAGCCTGTCCGATGGTAGGTTGCCTTGACCCTCCTCCCACGAGATGGTCCGATCACCGTAAGCCTCTTTTGCCAGTTCGTACCCCCACTTTCGAAAAGCTCCCTCTGTGAACTTTTGAATGTTCCCTTTGTGAACCAAGGTGACGCTCCGCCGGTTCTCGGCCAAAGCGAAATCAATAGCGGCTTTCACGAGTCTCCGGCTACCGGACTTGCTGATGGGTTTGATGCCTATACCGGCGTCTTTACGGATACGCCAACCGTGCTTCTTAAAGAGATGATCCATGAGAGCTTGGGTTTCCGGCGAGCCCGACTCCAGCTCAAAGCCCACATAAACATCCTCGGTATTCTCCCGGAACACAACCATGTCCACCTTGGCCGGTTCTTTCACCGGACTGGGCACACCCTGGAAATACCGTACAGGCCTTACACACGCATACAGATCAAGTTTCATTCTCAGTGCCACGTTGAGGCTTCTGATACCTCCCCCCACCGGTGTGGTCAAAGGTCCCTTGATTCCTACGCGGTGCTCTTGCAAGGCATGGATGGTTTCCTCAGGCAGCCAATCCCCGGTCTCCTTAAAGGCCTTTTCCCCTGCAAGAACTTCCTTCCACGTGATCTCCCGTTTGCCATGCCAGCACACCTCCACAGCCCGGTTGATGACTTGGACTGCAGCTCTCCAAATATCAGGCCCTATCCCGTCTCCTTCGATGAAAGGAATAACGGGTTTCTCAGGGACAATCAGCTTTCCATCGGTAAAAGAAATGGCGGTCACCCCGGAGCTATCTCCTTCCCGTTTCCAACCAGAAATGGCTCTTTTTCCGCTGAGCGTCGTTCTCCCGATAACCCTATAGATATCGCCTTGCCTCCGGCCCGTAGGGTCTACGCTCCGGCTTCCGGCTCGTAGAGCCTACAGCTCGGAGAGAGGGAGGGGAATGGCCATCCCTGGCGAAAGCTTCGCTAGAAATTGCTGTCTCAAGATAGCACTTTTCATGGAGGGGTCAACGAATTTCGTATGATGGAGAGCTTCATTGAGAGGACGACAGGGGGTTGACAAAAACACCATGATTCCTTTTTAATGTCCTTAAACTCAGATACACCAAGAGGCGGATCATGACCTGGATTGACTTCTCCATAACATCGGCATACAAAGCCCGTTATCCGGGTGTTGCCTTTGGTCTCACCCGCATTTCCGGATGCCGGCCTTTGCTCAACCCTCCGGGATTCGATCAGCACAAGCGAAAAGTGCTCCGCAAGATGAGAAAAAGAGAGACCCTGGCAGAAATCACGGAGCGAATCAACATTTACGATCGCTTTTTTCAGAGCTTTGGATTCGAGTGTCCTTTACCGAAGCATTTGAAAAGAACCATCCACAGCGGCTTTCCCCGCTACAACCTGATGGTGGACGCGCACTTCATGGCCGAGATGTGTGCCGGGATATTGGTTGCTGTCACCGACTGTGACCGCTTTGACGGGAAACTGACACTGGATGTGGCCAAGGAGGGTGAAACCAGTCGGGGTATGGGCCAGCGTGAATTGGTCACCAAAGAGGGTGAGATTGTGTTCAGGGATGAGAAGGACATCGTTTGCGTTCTCTGCCAGGGTGCCGATGAGAAGACCAGGGTCAGGGACGATACGCAGCATGTGCTTTTTTATGGGTATGCTGTCCCAGGCATTGACGGGAAACATCTGGAAGAGGGTCTGAGGGTGGCGGCGGAGACCATGTCCGAGTTTGGGGAAGGCACTATTGAGGGCCTGGAAGTCTTTTACCCTTGAAAAGTCTCGGAAATTTCAAGAAAAAGATTGACAGGGCCGCGCTGATAGGTTAGCTTGCCAACTTACAGAAGGTGGAAAGGTGATGGCAAGTCTGTTTCAGATCATAATCCTCATTATCAGCGCAATAGGGATAGGTCTATCCCTATTGCTCCTGCTGTCCAAGCAGCCAGGCCTGATAATGAGACTATGATTTGAAAAAGCTTCGTAAGGAACCGTTATCAGGCCTCCCTGATAACGGTTTTTTTTTGGCAAGAGGGAGAGAGACCATGAAGAGGCAGATCGCCTTGTACGACACCACGCTGAGGGACGGTACCCAAGGGGAGAAGATCGCCCTGTCCGCAGAGGATAAACTGCGGATTGTAAGAAAACTCGATGAATTTGAAATCCCCTATGTTGAAGGGGGATGGCCGGGGTCCAATCCCAAGGACGTGCGGTTCTTCAAAATGGCACGCAAAATACCCTTCCAGGCCACGCGCCTGACCGCTTTCGGGAGCACCCGACGGGCCCAGACAAAGGCGGAGGATGATCGGAATATCAAGGCCCTGCTAAGGACGGAGGTGGAAACGGTGGCCGTCTTTGGAAAGAGCTGGGATCTCCATGCATCGAAGATTCTCGGGGCTTCACTAGAGGAAAACCTGGACATGATCGAGGATACCATCTCCTATCTAAAGAAGCAGGACCGCCTCGTGGTCTATGATGCAGAGCACTTTTTCGATGGTTACAAACACAACCGGGCCTACGCGCTCAGGACCATAAAAGCGGCGGTCAAAGGCGGGGCGGACACCGTTGTTCTCTGCGATACGAATGGAGGCACCTTGCCCCATGACATATACGCCACCATGAAGAAGGTGATGGCCCAAATCACGGTGCCTGTAGGAATCCACGCTCACGATGACTGCGGCCTCGCCCTAGCGAATGCCATCACGGCTGTTCGGGCCGGCGCTGCCATGGTTCAAGGGACCATCAACGGTTACGGTGAGCGGTGTGGAAATACAGATCTGATCAGCGCGATCGGAAACCTTCAGCTCAAGATGGGCTACGCATGCATTCAGGCGGATAAACTCAAGAGACTGACCGAGCTGTCCCGTTACGTGAGCGAGGTGGCCAATGTGCCTCCGTTGAACCAGCGGCCCTTTGTGGGAAAAAGCGCTTTTGCCCACAAGGGTGGGGTCCACGTCAGCGCCATACTGAAAGACCCGGCCGCTTATGAGCACATAGAACCGGAAGCGGTCGGTAACCGCCGGCGCGTATTGGTTTCAGATCTTTCCGGGAAAAGCACCATCGCTTACAAAGCCAGGGAAATGGAGATCAAGGCTGAGGGAAACGGATACGACAGTGAGAAGATAGTGGATGAGATCAAGAAACTGGAGGACCAGGGCTATCAATTTGACGCTGCAGAAGGCTCCCTAGAGCTCCTGATCAAGAAAGTAACGGGCCAGTTCGTAGAGCCTTTCAAGCTGGAGTCCTTTAGGGTGATCATCGAGAAAAACCGGTCCGGTCCGAGCACCGCCCAGGCCACCATCAAAATCTCGGTTGGGGAAGATTACGAGATTACGGCGGCTGAGGGGGATGGTCCGGTGAACGCTTTGGACAATGCACTACGAAAGGCGTTGACCAAGTTCTTTCCCCAGATTGAGGAGATGGGGCTGGTGGATTTCAAGGTGCGCGTGATTGACGGCAGTGGCGGGACGGCCGCCAAGGTGAGAGTCCAAATCGAATCCAGGGACCCCCGGGAGATTTGGTCCACAATCGGCGTTTCTGAAAACGTTATCGAAGCGAGTTGGCAGGCTTTGGTGGACAGTGTGCAGTATAAGCTTTCGAAAGCGCTGAACGGAAAGTAAGATGCAATCATGTCTAAAGAAATACATTTCGTGCAGGAGATGACCGCCGCAGATTCTTATAAGAATGAGAATCTGCGGAGGGTTCTTGAGGTGTAGCCTCTTTGGAGTCCTTTTGAGGTAAAACAAAAAAGCACAGGAGGTTACACTATGACGGAACGCGTCATTATTTTTGATACAACCCTGAGGGACGGCGAGCAGTCTCCAGGAGCCAGCATGAACGCCGCCGAGAAATTACGCCTTGCCGTTCAGTTGGAACGTTTGGGCGTCGACGTGCTCGAAGCGGGATTTCCGGCAGCGTCTCCCGGCGATTTCGAAGCGGTCAGGCTCATTGGCAAAAAGGTCTGCAATGCCCAGGTCGCTGCCCTGGCAAGGGCTTCAAAAGAAGATATTGACAGGGCTTGGGCCTCTGTCAGGGAAGCGGCAAAACCGCGGATTCATACATTTATTGCCACCTCCGATATTCATTTGGAGCACAAGCTGAAAATGACCCGTGACCAGGTCGTAGAAGCGGCTGTCAATGCCGTCAGGCAAGCCAAGGGCTATACGGAAAACGTGGAGTTTTCTGCCGAAGATGCATCGCGGAGCGATCCGGATTTTCTGTGTCGTCTTTTTGAGGCGGTCATTGAGGCGGGGGCAACGACCGTGAACATTCCCGATACGGTAGGCTATGCCATGCCCGATGAATTCGGCCGCTTGGTTTCTTACGTGCGAGAACATACACCCAATATCCATCACGCGGTGTTGAGCGTTCACTGCCATAACGATCTGGGTCTTGCTACAGCCAACAGCTTGGCCGGACTTCAGGCAGGCGCGCGGCAAGTCGAGGTGACCGTGAACGGCATCGGAGAAAGGGCCGGCAACACCTCCTTGGAAGAGATCGTAATGGCCCTTTACACGCGCAGGGAACACTTGAGGCTTCTAAGCAGCATCAACGCCAAAGAAATCTATCCGGCGAGCCGACTGGTGAGCATGATCACGGGCATCGTGGTACAACCCAACAAGGCTGTGGTCGGCGCCAACGCCTTTGCCCATGAGGCAGGCATTCACCAGGACGGGGTGCTGAAAAACCGGATGACCTATGAAATCATGGAGCCGGAAACCGTGGGTCTCTCCACGAACCGGTTGGTTCTCGGGAAACACTCGGGGAAGCACGCATTCAAGCGGAAGCTTTCAGAACTGGGATACGAGTTTTCTGAGGAAGACGTGAGGCGTCTGTTTGAAAAATTCAAGGACCTGGCTGACAAGCGAAAAGAGATCCTTGACGAAGATGTGGAAGTGCTTGTTGCGGAGGAAATTCTGCGGGTCCCGGACAGATACCAACTGGATTATCTCAATGTAGTCAGCGGGACTGTCTCCATACCCACGGCCATGGTGCGGCTGCGCATCGACGGGCAGGAAGCGCAAGGGGCCGGGTTTGGTGTGGGACCCATTGATGCCACGTTCAATACCATTGCCAAGATGACCGGTACCCGCTCAAGGCTGGTGCGCTTCTCCATCAACGCCATCAGCGGGGGCACGGACGCCCAAGGGGAAGTCACGGTTCGTCTGCAGGAAAATGGGTTGATCGCCCTGGGAAAAGGTGCGGATCCGGACATTTTTATCGCCAGTGCGAAAGCTTACATAAACGGGCTCAATCGTCTCGAGTATCTTAAGAGGAATCCGTCTCTTGCTCCCGAAGAACGGGCGCTCTAGGAGAAGATTGGAGTGTTGGAGTATTGGAGTACTGGAGTGTTGGAGAAGCTGAGCCCGCCTCCCGAGAACGCTGTACATATTGCCTTGCCCCCGGCCCGGAGGGCCTACGCCCCGGCTTCCGGCTGGTAGAGCCTACAGCTCGGAGAGAGGGAGGGGAATGGCATCCCCGGCGAAAGGCTCGCTGTCAGGAGCGCAGAGACTGGGAAGATGGTTGACCCGATTCAGTCAGAGGCCAAGGATAGACCGGATAAGAGATGGGTGATGATGCTCGAGGAGTATCTGCTCCCCTATGGCATCAGGCTGCCTGAAAACCCGAATGTTCTCAATATCGGTTGTGGAAACAGCGTGACATGGAATTACTTGGCCCTCACTTTATATTTGGCCGGTCAGGGCTTGGGCGCGCCCAATTACGTGGGAATAGATGTGGAGGAGGCGGCCTTTGCTGATGCGAAAAAGGCCCTAGATGGGTTGGTTCACTTTGTGAGTGGTGATGCGCAGCACCTGACGGATTTTGTGAAAGGCCGGTATGAACTCATTGTGGTGGAACACCCAAATCTGACCACATCTCCCCAAGGGCCGAAGATTTGGCGGCGGATTTTTGAGGAGGCGGCAAAAGTCCTCGATGACGATGGAGGGGTGATTCTCACGAGTTTCTGGCTGAACGACCATATCCCAGCACAGGTTGCCTTGGAGCGGGCCCGATTTTGTGTTCTCTTCACCGGCCGAAACAAATACCCAGGGAAGACATTCGACCGGGCCGCAAACGGTGAAAGGCTGGCATTCGACAAGTATGTGCTCGTAGCCAAGAAGGGGAGTTCAGAGGACGGATGAGGCTTTCGCCAAGGGTGGCCTTTCCCCGAAATGGGATATCTAAGCCGAAGGCGCGTGGCCAAGGGCTCATGGCTTTCATCCGAATGCGGTCCCTGGCTCTTTCTGAAAGAGCATCTCCCAAAAAATATTCCTCAGAAGCACCCTCTGGTTTGATCTTCGAGGGTTCCTGCCCGCTCGTGCCTAAGATCATTTAGGCTGAGAAACATTAGGCTTGCTCCACACGGTTAGCTGCCACCTTGGCAACCGAAAAGCTCGCATGGCAGGCGGGGACGCCCGGTAAGCCCTGGCAGGACGTCTAGTTCCGACATCCACCTCGGTTTATTGAACCCTCGAAGATCAAACCAGCTCCTCCGAAGATCATGGAGATGCTCTTGAAGAAAGAGATTGGGACCGCGAAAGTTATTCTTCGTGGAATTCTTTTGAGATATCGGCTTTCAGGGAAAGGCCATCTAGGCTCCGCCAAAACTTGAGGTATTTAGAAAGCCGAAACAGTTGATGCAGCATATGAGAAACGGGGTGCCATGCGAGATCTCAAGATAGCCGCTGTTTCCATGTTCTCGGAAACAGGGGACATAGGGAAGAATTTGGAACGGACCGCGTCCTACGTTGCCAAAGCGGCCAAAATGGGTGCTCACCTGATTTGTTTTCCCGAGCTTTCCGTGACCGGGTACACCCTGACCAAGCCGACTGAGATCTACGGCCACTCGCTTCCCAACGACATTCTTGAAAAAATCGTCGGGATGGCTCGCGAGAAGGGGCTCCTCATTATTGCCGGCATGGTAGATCGACCGGAATCCGAAAGGCCCTGTATCGCCCAGGTTGTCGTGGGCCCGGAAGGAGTGCTCGGCTCATACAGGAAATCACACCTGTCTCCGCCTGAAAAGGGGATCTATGCCGCGGGTCAAGAACTCGGTGTTTTTTCACATCGCCACGTCACCTTCGGCATCCAGCTTTGCTACGAGTCCCATTTTCCGGAACTCAGCACCCTGATGGCTTTGAAGGGGGCGGACATCATTTTTTTCCCCCACGCTTCCCCGCGGGGCGAACCGGAAGAAAAGATGGAAAGCTGGATGAGGCACCTTCCGAGCAGGGCTTTTGACAACGGGCTCTTCGTGGTGGCCTGCAACCAGGTGGGGGAAACCAAGGCGGGGTTCTCTTTTCCAGGCATTGCCTTGGCCTTGAACCCAGCTGGTCGGGTTATCGAAGCCTATTGTGGTAGAGAAGAAAGGATGATTCTGGTGGAGTTGAGAAGGGACGTTCTCGAGGAAATCAGGAATCACAGAATGAAATATTTTCTCCCAAACAGGCGACCGGAACTTTATGGTGACATCAGTTCCGGTTCTTTTTGAAGCCCAAAAAAAGGGCACAAAATGGACCTGCGCCCCTTTTGTGCCCGGAAAGCTCGAGAAAGGAATACCTTTTTGAGAGTGATGAAGTCTAAACGCAGCCGGTCGGTTTGGGCAGACCCGCCATCTTACAGGCTCCTTTGCCGGGGCCGGATGGAAAGAGTTCGTAAATATATTTCAGTTTGTAACCTGTAACCTTTGAAAGGATTCTCACCATGGGAGCGATGCCGTTTTTCTTGTAATAATCCTGAAGGACATTAATCACCTTCCAGTGCTCATCCGTCATTTCTTCAATTCCTTCCGTCTGCTTCACATGTCGAACCCAGGACTCGTTCCAGTTGTTGAAATCATCAATGAATCCGTCCTCATCGACGTTGTAGGTGTGTCCCTCGAAATCTACCGTAGGCATAGCCTATAACCTCCTTTTATTAATGATCTTGATGACTTACTTATTCGTAGACGATTTGTATAACCCATATTTAAAGCAATGTCAATCCCCCTTTTCACCATGTTTTGAAAAATTCTTGATTTCAAGATTTTTGTAACGAAGGGCTGCCCTGAACAGGCTCCGCCCCCAAAGAGCGTTTCCCCCGGCATGAAGATGGGTGTAGGTGGCCAGCAGGTTCTTGGTGCAGAGCCCGTCTTTTTGGCCGTCGAGGCCGCGGCCTCGTCGCACTGCAAAGACCGGGTTGATATCTTGTGGCCGGCGCATCACGGGCCTCGAATAATGGAATTCATGCCCTTTTAATTCCGCACCAACCGGATAGTAGGGGTTTTGCCCGACCACTTCCAAGATGGTATATCCATGGCCCTGAGGCTTTTTCTCTAATACAAAGACAATGGGAAGGGCGCCGACCATGGGATAGGTTTTGCCGTCCACCAAAAGACTCTCCCCCAGATACATCAAGCCACCGCATTCTGCGTAAACCGGCAAACCCTTCTCAATCATTCGCTTCAGGGAGTCCTTAAAGGTTCGGTTGCTCGCCAAAGCCTCAGCCTGCGTTTCCGGAAACCCACCCCCTATGTACAGGGCATCCAGGTCGGGAAGTTCTTTGTCGAGCATGGCATTCACTTCCACCAAGTGTGACCCCATGGCCTTCAGTTGCTCCACATTCTCCGGGTAGTAAAACCAGAACGCATTGTCCCGGATGATGCCAATTCGAGGTGTTCCCGTTTCCATTGTCGAGGACTTTTTATCCTTCCTGTCTTCACCAGCGCTTTCCAGGGCTTCTGCAGAGTGAGCCAATCCCCAAATGGTCGGAAGATCGATGTGTCGCCCCACGACACCCCTCGCCCATTCAATAGCCTTTTCAGCATAGCGGGTTTCAAGATGGGGGACCAGGCCCATATGTCTTTCCGGAAAAGGGCTGCCTTTCAACTTCGGAACGGCGCCGATGACGGGGAGGCCGCAATATTCTTCAATGGCGTCTCTGATGAGGCTCTCCTGGCGGGATCCTGCCACTCTGTTGAGTATGACCGCCGCTATGTTGAGATCGGGGTCGAATTCCTGGCAGCCTATCACCAGGGCCGCAACCGTCCGTGTGGCCATGGTCACGTCCACAATAAGGACAACAGGACTCTTCAGCATTTTTCCGAGCTCTGCCGTACTGCAGCAACCTTCCAGATCCAGGCCATCAAAAAGCCCTCGGTTGCCTTCGATCAGAGAAACGTCCGCCTGGACAGAGTGATGTAAGAAGGATTGAAGGATTTGGGGTTCGGTCATGAAAAAGGGATCCAAATTGTGACAGGATCGGCCGGCCGCCACGGCGAGCCAGCCGGCATCGATAAAGTCCGGGCCTTTCTTAAAGGGGGCCACCTGATAGCCTTCCTTTCTCCAGGCGGCTGCCAGCCCAAGGGAAATAATCGTTTTGCCGGAACCTCCCTTAAGGGCTGAGATGATGATTCTTGCGGATAATGGGAACATATTTAGGCCTATAAAATCTGAGGCACGGATTGTCAATAGGGGAGGAAAATCCGCACGGTCGATGTCAGATAATACCATGTTTTTGATACCATTTTTTTTATTGACAACTCTGGGTGATTTTGATTTAAGACTTCTCGTTTGCTTTTCGGCGAAAAGGCGGACATAGACCGTTCGCAGGACATCTTCCCCGGCGGCCAATGGGGGGAGGTGAAAGCGTCTGTCTATTCCCTTTTTTCCGCATTGATGTCGCCTGATATATCCGCGTGGGCAATGCCCTTCACCATGTTAGGGCCAATTGGAACGTAACCGTTTCAAAAGAAAAGATTTGCTCGGTCTACGGGTTTTCAGGCCCATTTGGGATAAAGCAGGGTTTTCAAGAAAGGTTCAGATTTGGAACCTGCTAAGGAATTTTGAGTTTTGAGGGAGGAGGTGAACTGAGGCATAGAAAATGCTTTTTGGGGTAGCCCCTTTGAACAGCGAAAAATTTTTCATTTACAAGAAGGAGGCGTGAATAATGGCTTTCGAACCGCGAGAACCACAAAAAGAGCTCAAATATAGTGAGCTCAGGATCTATTCTGATGAAGAGCTAGGAAACTACACAGAGGAAGAGCTCAAGAACTTCAAAATCAAGCACAAAACCCCCATGTGCGATGAGTTGGAGAAGGGGCCCTGGCCCAGCTTTGTCGCTGATACCAAACGGGAGGCGCTTCACAGGAGAAAACTGGCTGATGACCGGATGATGATTGAGAGGGACGTGGCCGAAGATTTGCTCGGGCAGCTGGAACGCTCCTTTGAAGACGGTGAAACCCACTGGAAACATGGCGGCATCGTCGGGGTCTTCGGTTACGGGGGTGGCGTCATCGGCCGGTATTCAGATTTGCAGGAGGAGTTCCCCTCCATTGCCCATTTCCACACCTTGCGTGTGAATCAGCCTGCGAGCAAGTTTTACAGTAGCGATTATCTGAGAAGCATCTGTGACCTCTGGGAATACCGAGGCAGCGGCTTGATGAACTTGCACGGCTCTACCGGTGACATTATTTTCCTTGGGACTTTCACCGAACAGTTAGAGCCCATTTTTTATGAGCTGGGCCATGTGCTTCAGCAGGACCTCGGCGGCTCCGGTTCCAATCTGCGCACCCCTTCCTGCTGTATAGGCAAGGCCCGATGCGAGTGGGCCTGCTATGACACCCAGGCTTTGTGCTATGAGTTGACCCACTACTATCAGGACGAGTTGCACCGCCCGGCTTTTCCCTATAAATTTAAGTTCAAATTTGACGGCTGTCCCAACTGCTGTGTGGCTTCTATCGCGCGGGCGGATATGTCTTTTATAGGAACCTGGCGAGACAACATTCGCATCGATCAAAAAGCGGTCAAGGCTTACATCGGGGGCGAAATTGCACCCAACGGCGGGGCCCATGCCGGTAAAGACTGGGGCAAATTCGATATCCAGAAGGAGGTCCTCGACCTCTGCCCCACCCGGTGCATGTGGATGGAAGACGGGAAGCTCATGATCGATGACAAAGAATGTACCCGCTGCATGCACTGCATCAATGTCATGCCCAGGGCCTTGAGGCCCGGAAGCGATACGGGCGTGAGCATCCTCTTTGGGGCCAAAGCCCCCATCCTGGAAGGGGCGCAGATGTCCCTGCTGACCGTCCCGTTTATGAAGGTCGAGCACCCCTATGACAACGTGAAAGAGCTTGTGGATAAGTGCTGGGATTGGTGGATGGAAGAGGGCAAGAACCGAGAGCGTTTGGGTGAGCTCATTCAGCGGTATGGTGTTCCGAAGTTCCTGGAGATCATGGAGCTTCCTCCAATGCCACAGATGGTGAGAGAACCGCGAAGCAATCCCTACATCTTCTGGAAAGAGGAAGATGTGCCCGGCGGATTTAAGAGAACAATCGAAGAGTTTCGAAAAAGACATAAGAGATAGCGACAGAACAGGAGGGACGACGTCATGGCATTATCTACGGAGAGATTGGGACTATTTAATCCGGATAAACCGATGGAAAATAGGCTTACGGACTTGGGTCCTCGGCATTTCTGGCAATATTTTCCACCCATTATCCAGAAAAACTACGGAAAGTGGCTCTATCACGATATCCTTGAACCGGGGATTTTGGTTCACGTCTCCGAGACGGGTGATAAAGTGTTTACCGTGCGATGCGGCGGGTGCCGCTTCATGAGCGTGGAACACGTGCGGGAAATCTGTGAGATCGCGGACAAATATTGTGACGGGTACGTGCGTTTTACCACGCGAAACAATATAGAATTTATGGCGGACAGCCAGGACAAGATGGAGGCTCTGAAAAAGGACCTGACGAGCCGGAAGCATGTCTCCGGGAGCTATAAGTTCCCTATCGGGGGGACCGGTGCAGGGCTTACCAATATTGTCCACACCCAGGGCTACCTCCATTGCCACACCCCGGCAACGGATGCGTCCTCCATGGTTAAGGCGGTCATGGATGATCTTTTTGAACACTTTCAGGGCATGAGTTTTCCGGCCCAGGTCAGGATTTCCATGGCTTGCTGCCTGAACATGTGCGGCGCCGTGCATTGTTCGGACATCGCGCTTTTGGGCTATCATCGAAAACCGCCCCTCATAGACCACGAGGTCATGGATTCTCTTTGCGAAATTCCACTGGTTATTGCGGCCTGTCCCACAGCGGCGATTTCTCCTTCCAAAACAGAGGATGGCAAGAAAACCGTTAAAATTAAAGAGGAACGCTGCATGTTCTGTGGAAACTGTTACACCATGTGCATGGCCGTTCCCCTTGCTGATAAGGAAGGGGATTGTGTGACCATCATGGCAGGAGGAAAGGTCTCGAACAGAATCCACCCGCCAAAATTCTCCAAGGTGGTTGTGCCTGGGGCGCCCAACAATTTCCCGCGCTACCCGGAGGTCTGTGAAGCCGTCAAGAAGATCATCGAGGCCTATGCGGCAGACGCCAACAAATATGAGCGAATTGGTGACTGGGCCGAGAGGATCGGTTGGGAGAGGTTTTTCGAGAAGTGCGATCTTCCTTTTAGTGAGCACCTCATTGATGATTACCGGCTGGCCTATGATACGTACAGGACCTCCACCCTTTTCAAATATACGGATGCAGCATGGGCGGTCTCAAAGGCGGCGGGAGGCATTGATTAGCCCGTAACCCTTACAAATCGAAGGAGTCCTATTATGGAAGACATCAAAAAGGCCATCCTCGACTTTGCTGAAAACAGCAAAAAGACCAAGTTCTATTTCAGCGACATGGAAAAGGCTGTGAGGAAAGTGTTCCCCGATGCCAAAGCGAGAGAGGTCAAGAAGGCGGCCACGGCCCTGGTGAACGAAGAAAAACTGATGTATTTTTCCACAGGCAGCACAACCTTGTACGGGTTGAAAGGACGGGGTCAGACCGAGGATCACTAGGCCGCATTTATTTGCAGCCTGAATCATAAATACGACAGTTGAGGTCGCATTCCGGGCTGGACTGCGGCCTCTTTTTTTCTGCCCCGAACCTGGAGGGAATAATGGAATTATTCCATGAAAGCAGCAGAATTCGATTGGCGTTAAAAGAGCCATGAATCCTAGCGTCGTGTCACATAAATAACATGTCATCTCGACCGCAGGGAGAGATCTTATCAACGTGCTGGTATTATAGGATTTCTCCCCCCGCTTTTGCGGGGGTCGAAATGACAGGATTGGAAAGGAACTTGTGTTACGCAACACTAGAATTCCGAGACATCTTTCTTTTTTGTCGCTATTGAAAGGGGATTCACATGAAAGAACCGCAGAGTTCCGAGGAATTCATTGAACAGCAAAAACGGATGCTGACAGACAATCCGGAGTGTGCCAATTCCCAGTACAACTTGGGGGTGGTGCTCATGGAACAGGGCAGGCTGGATGAGGCCATTCCGTTTTTTCAGGAGGCGATCGCCAACAGCGGCCGCATGTTTGAGGGCTGGGTGAACCTCGGTTACATCTACTTCAAGAAAGGGGATCTCGAAAAGGTGGTGGAGGCGAACATGAGGGCTGTGGAGATTGAACCCAGATATGCCAGGGGGTATGCCAATCTCGGATTTGCTTATCTTCAGATGGCCGAGACAGAAAAGGCCGTAGAGGCTCTTGAGAAAGCGATTGAGCTCAATCCGGACATCGCTCAAGCGTGGAGCAATTTGGCCAATGCCTATCTTCAGAAAGGGGATGTGGACAAAGCCGTAGAGACAGGGGAAAAGCTTGTGAAAATGGCTCCCAGCTTCGCCCTGGCCCAAAATAACCTGGCCGCCGCCTACTTTAATAGGGGAGAATACGCCAAGGCCGTCGCGCATGTGGACAAGGCCATTGAACTGGGGTTTGAAGTCCACCCGGAATTTCTGGAAAAACTGAAACCTTACCGCAGCCAAGAATGAACTTCGCGGTCCCAGTCTCTTTCTTCGAGAGCATCTCCATTACCTTGGGCGGAGCTGTTTTGCTCTTTGAGGGTTTAGGATACCCAGGTGGTTGTCGGAACGGGAAATTCTGCCAGGACTTATAGGGCGTAAACCCTCAAAGATCAAAACAGGGCAGGAGCCTGAGGAATCTTTTTTGGGAGATGCTCTTTCAGAAAGAAACAGGGACCGCCTTCAGAACACGTTTTATGAAGCCATGGCCGGAAAGAAGGGTTCCGTCAAAGAGAGAGTCCACCTATAAATCCAGCGTCTCGTTTAAATATCAATCATTATTGAAAGCAGTCTCTTTTTTTATGGTCCTTGAGAACATCTTCCAACAATATGAAGTATTGGCGAAAAGGGCGGACGCCTCCTTTCACAGAATGGAGACGGATTATGGGGACTGCATCGGCTGCCGGATCCACTGTTCCGATTGTTGCCACGCCCTGTTCGGGCTTTTCCTGGTCGAAGCGGCATACATCCAGGATCATTTCCAGAAGCTGCCGGGAGAAGAGAGGCGCGCCGCTCTCCTGAGGGCCAATAAGGCGGATAGGGATCTCAAGAAGGTTGAAGTGAAGCTACAGCGCCACGGCCATGACCCTCAAATGACAGCGTTGACCCTGGCCAGAGAGAGGGTCAGGTGTCCCCTGCTTGATCGGAACGAAGAGTGTATCCTGTATCCTCAGAGACCCATCACGTGTCGGGTTTATGGGATTCCCACCGCCATCCGCGGGAAAGCCCGGGTATGCCCTATGGCCGCCTTTAAGCCGGAAGAAACTTATCCTATCTTTGACTTGGATGCTGTCTACAAAGCGCTGTATCAACTCTCCAGGGAGATTTTGATGGCGCAAGGGGCTAAGGACATAGAGAAAGCCTCTTTGCTGATATCGATGTCCAAGGCGCTCAAGACGCCTGCTGCGGAGATTCTGGCCGGAAATTTTGGATAGTCAGATATAATTCTTCGGCGTGATCAGGCAGGTGATTCCGGATGGTTGCGATGTCCGAGGGTGGAGCATTGCGGAAAAGCGGCAGCAGGCATTGAAGCAGCCTTGCGAGTTCATCCCGGCTGAATGCCTTCCAAAGGGCGACCCAGTTCTCAGGATTACCCAAATCATAATGGCCTGCTGATTCCTTCTCCTTGAGGCCTAGAAGGAAACCTGCAAGGATCGGCTCCAAGCAGGCTTGATCAGCCCACACCACATCTCCCAAACCATCCAGCTTGTCCAGCCTCATTTGAAGGGTCATTGTGAGAAAGAAGAACATAAGGGCTGTCCAGGGCGTCATCTTCCCCTTTTCCACGAAAACCATGATGGGTTCGTATTTTCTCACGGTCGTCAATCTGGCATCTATCTCTCCATCAACCGTTCTTAACAGAAAATCGCCTGCGGCGTGGTGCCAGGGATAAATATGCCGGTAATTTTGGACGTCATAATAGAGGGTGAGAATCTTTGTCGCCTCTCTGTAGATCGCATGATGCTCTTTATGAGAGGCAGGTCGATACCCACTCTCCATGTCCCAAACAACCATGTGCTGCCCTCCCTCCCCACTGCGGGACAGATGCCATTCATGGAAGCCCTCAAACCACTCCGATAATGCCATGACCATGGTCTCTGTGTGTTTTCCTGGCCGAGCCAACACGTCCCCCTTGCAGTAGACGTCTGGAAGATAGCAGAACCCGTGGGTTTCATTTAGAGACCTGATGAGACCGAATTCTTGGTTGAACCATGCCTTGCTTGTCTCTGTAACAGCTGCGCTGACGGCAAACTTCGCCCGGCATTTCAAGGTTTGGATTTCAGCGCTGGCCAAGTGATACAGGGCCCCATGTTTTTCGCTGCGAATGAGAATCTTCTTGATCTCTTTAAGTTCCACCGGTCTTTCCCATACCGCGCTGAGGGCTTG
>SMTZ1_10007733_pt1 | contig 16644 bp, 17 predicted proteins | sample DeeMarSWOR136_30_FD_25667 | JGI IMG/M metagenome (IMG submission 25667)
GAACCTTGACCACCGGCCATGACCACCGCTTTCATCTTCTTCGCCTCCTTCCCGGTCGCACTTTGGCACATCACCGCACGGCAGCGTGGTCAAATCATACCACAAAGTTTGTCATGAGCCAACATTTTTGGTGTGCACTGCTTTTGTATCCCCATTGGTCACATCTGGGACTGTGTGCTATAATATGCCGAAAGCACAATGATGAGCGGGGAATGCAGGGGCAGAGCGTAAGCACCGCGGAAATCAAACACTTGATTGACTTGGGCACGTCTGCTGCAGAAGCGGGTGACTGGGTGACAGCTAGGCGCTTCTTCGCCCAGGTGTTGGGCAGTGAGCCAACCAACGAGGAAGCCCTCCTGTGGCAAGCCGGCCTGGCCGAAGACCCTTACGAGGCCATCGCCTATCTAAAGCTGGTGCTGAACCTGAACTCTGAGAGCACGCGCGCCAAAGGCGGGTTCGAGTGGGCACTATCGCGTCTGCCGCCTGATGAGCAGCAGCGCCTGCGGGCCACACTGCCGCAGTCTGAGACGAAGGCAAAGAGGTGGGCACCGCCATTTCGATACCTGTGGTCAGCCCTCTTACGAATCACCGCACTGTTCTGCATCGCTGTGGGTGGCCTCGCGGTCACAGACAACCTTGACGACCTACGGGCTCTTGTCGTTGCGAATGCCCACACGCCCACAGCCGTTTCCACACCAACCTCCGTCCCAGCTCTTGCAGCCACATCAACGTATGCGCCTACGCTAGTTGCTTCTGCAACCCGGCCAGCGTCACCGACGCCCGGTCCGCCGACAGCGCAGCCCGTGCTGGGCGAGAAGTGGATAGATGTTGATCTCTCCGCGCAGACGTTGGTCGCCTACGACGGAGCAGTGGAGGTCCTTCGCACCATGGTGTCCACAGGCGCTCCGCAGACACCCACGGTGACTGGGCGTTTCCGCATCTATAGCAAACTGGTATCGCAGACCATTAGGGGCAATAATTACATACAGGCCAATGTGCCGTTCATTATGTACTTCTACGACGACTACTGCTTGCACGGAGCGTACTGGCACAACGACTTTGGACGCGCACAAAGCCACGGTTGTGTCAATCTGCCCATCCCGGATGCCCAGTGGCTGTTTCAGTGGGCGGATCCACAGCTGCCACCTGGGGCCAGTGAAGTGTGGGATACGGTGACTGGCAAGGGCACCTTGGTAGTGATTCACCAATGAGTTGACCGCTGTCCGTTTTTGTGGTATAAAAGCGCAAAGCTGCGAAGGAGAGAGTAGGGAGCGCCCCGAAGCACAGAGAGCTACGTAAGGTGCGAGGTAGCCTTCGCGAGCTCCCGAAAGACGCTCTGGAGCTGCGCGACCGAAAGGCACCAAGTAGGTTGCGCCGGACGCTTCCGTTATCGAGCTTGGGTCACATTGATCCGTAGAGTCGCTGGCTGCTGGGCCAGCGAGAATAAAGGTGGCACCACGGGAAGCCCCCGTCCTTTAGTCAGGCGGGGGCTTGGCTTTAAGGAGGGAACATGGAAAGGACAAGAACCAATCAGGCCTCGAGCCACGTGGGGGAGCGGGTCCAGCTCGCCGGTTGGATGCACAATTGGCGGGACATGGGCAAGTTTGGCTTCCTGGTGCTGCGGGACGGGGCAGGAACGTTCCAGGCCGTCCTAGACGACGCAACTGAAATAGAGAAACTCAAGGGCCTGCAGTATGAATCCGTACTTCAGATTGAAGGGATTGTGGCGCCAGAGCCTCGAGCACCAGCAGGCGCGGAATTGCATGACTGCAAGGTGGAAGTGGTTGCTCCTGTCTTGGAACCCCTGCCTTTTGAGATCAACAAGAAGGAGCTCAAGGCTGGTTTGGATGTCTTCCTGAACTATGCGCCTGTGGGGCTACGCCATCTGGAGAAGCGTGCGTTGTTCCGCGTCTCGGCTGAGATCATGGCCGGGTATCGAGAGTATCTCCGGCAGCAGGACTTTGTGGAGATCCAAACGCCCAAGATTGTTGGCTCAGCTACTGAGAGCGGGGCTAACGTGTTCCGCATAGATTACTTCGGGAGACCGGCTTACCTCGCCCAGAGCCCACAATTCTACAAGCAGATCATGGTTGGCGTGTTCGAGCGCGTGTTTGAGATCGGACCAGTCTTCCGCGCCGAGAAGCACAGCACTTCACGGCACACCAACGAGTACGTAAGCCTAGACTTTGAAATGGGGTTCATCACGGACCACACAGATGTCATGGCCATGCTCACTGGGGTGATGCGCCACATCGTCCACCGACTCAAGGAATCACGTGCACGTGAGCTGGAACTGCTAGGAATCAGGGTGCCCAGCGTCCCTGACGCGATACCGTCCTTGCGCTTGCCAGATGCTCAGCAGCTCATCTTTGAGCGATTCGGAGAGGACTGCCGCGGTGAACCGGACCTGGCTCCCCAACACGAATCCTGGCTCTGCCAGTACGCCGAACAAGAACTCGGCTCTGAACTGCTGTTCATCACCCACTATCCAACGTCTAAGCGGCCATTCTACACCTATCCCGATGACCAGGACCCATCACTGACCAAAGGCTTTGACCTGTTGCTCCGTGGCTGCGAGATTGTGACTGGCGGGCAGCGCATCCATCGCTACGAGCAACTGCGGGAGAATGCTGTCAAGTGGGATGTAAACCCCGAGGACATTGATGGCTATCTGCAGGCTTTTCGATACGGCATGCCGCCACATGGCGGCTGCGCTATCGGCCTGGAGAGGCTGGTGATGCAACTGGCAGGATTGCCCAACCTGCGCGAGGCGACACTGTTTCCGAGAGACCTAGACAGGCTGACTCCGTAAGCTAGTCGTCTGCTCTGCCAATACGTTGGTCGCGCAGTCAATAGTCACTGGCCAGCAGCGTCCGCAGAAAGTCGGCTAGAGGCAACACACCCTCTCCGGGCATTTGATGGTGGCAGAAGAAGGTGTGTAGCGGCGGCCAGTCTGGAAAGATGCGGCGCTTCAAAAAGTCGCTGAAATGAACATTGACCACGCGGCGAGCGAGCAGCGCGTACGCTTCCAGCAGGTCGCGGCCGGAAGAGCCAACGTGAGCTGTGTCGAACGTAAGCGGCAGATCGTGGCAGTCGGCAAAGGCCAACAGCCTGCGTATGTCGTGCAAGATGTAGTGGATGTTCGAGTCCCGGAAGATACTCGCGTTCTCCAGCGAAACCCGCACCGTGGTGGTAGAGCGCTCGTGGAGCAGTGCTTGGACGAACTCTTTCCAAACAGCGTCTTCTGTCTTGCTGGTCTTGGGCGGATGCAGCACCACGAGATCGCAGTGCACTTGCTCTGCCAGAGAGATCAGTCGTGGCAGGATGCGGACGACGTTGTTGTGACCGGGGTACGGGATAACCGGGGGATGTACGCTAAGCACGTCAAGGGAATACTCCCGGCCTAGGCGTCGCACGTAGGAGGCGCCGCGCAGCAGTACCTCCGGGCCGAGGACAAGTTCCACACCCTCGAAACCGGCCTCATGCGCCAAGGCGAAAGTGGTACGCAGAGGAAAGTGATACAGGGTCCCGGTGGAGAAACTGAGCCTCAAGACAGGCTCCCCTGCTCATCCTCGCTCTCGCCCTGTGCCGCGTATTCCTCGTCGAGGTAGAGCCGGTGCTGCCGTATGTACTCCTCAACCTGCGGTGGCACTTGATATCGGATGGGCAGTCCGCGTTGCACTCGTTTCTGTAGGTCGGTGGATGATATGGACAGTTCCGGTGTGTCGATCAGCTCCAGGCTGTCCTTGAGGCCAGGCAGGGCCTCTTCCAGCGCCTCCAGGTCGACCTGGTAACCAGCGCGTTCGGCTACCACGATGCGGCACATCTTGATCAACTCGTCAGGACAACACCAGGTCAGGATGTTCGCCAGGGAGTCCATGCCGATCACGAAGTAGAGCTGTATGTCGGTCCCCAGGTCGGCCTGTAGCTGTTGCATGGTATCTACCGTATAGGATGGACCAATTCGCCCTGCCTCAATCAGACACAACTCAAAATGGGGGTTGTCGGCAACGGCCAGCTCTGTCATGCGCACGCGGTGCTCGAAGGATGAGTATGAACCTTGCGGTTTGTGCGGCGGCTGATAGGCTGGTACGAACAGCACTTTGTCCAGGTGCAGATAGGCGCGCGCGTCTTCGGCGATGACCAGATGCCCGCAGTGAATGGGGTCAAAGGTGCCTCCCAGTACGCCAACCCTTTTCACGCTATTGTCGCTCCCCAAGAATCCATAAGTTCCTTGCCCACATCACACAGATGGATGCTGTGCACCTTTTCCACACTACTCCCACTGCAGCTCGTAGTGACCGATAGACACGGCGTCTCCGGGCTGGACGCCCGCTCGCTCCAGCGCTTCCAGGACACCAATGGCCTTGAGAATGCGCTGAAAGCGGGCGATCGCCTCCGGGCTGTTCCAATCAGTCATGGCAGCCGCTCTCTCCACACGACGCCCGCGAACGCGGAAACGATCGCCATGCTTGGAAATCTCAAACGCATCCTCGTCCTCTATCGGGCGAAAGACCTTGGCCTCCACAGGAGGGACAACTTCCTCAGGTATCGCCTTCAAGGCTTTTAGCACGGCGTACAGGAGTTCCCTGGTCCCCTCACCGGTCGCTGCCGATATGGCGAACACAGGTAGCTGCCGCGCCTGCATGGCCGCCTGCACAGTGGGCCAGATGTCCTGGGCCTGCGGCAGGTCCATCTTGTTCAGCACCACAAGCTGGGGCTTGTCCGCAAGCTGGGAGCTGAAAAGGGCCAGCTCCTCGTTGATGTCCTCGAAATCCTGAACGGGATCGGGCGCAGCTCCATTCAGAAGATGGATTAGCACGCGCGTGCGCTCGATGTGGCGCAAGAACTTGATACCGAGGCCAGCCCCAGCATGCGCGCCCTCGATCAACCCGGGGATATCGGCCAGCACCAGCGTTTGCTGGTCAAGTGTGGCCACGCCCAGGTTGGGTCTCAGGGTGGTGAACGGATAGTCGGCGATCTTGGGGCGGGCCGCGCTCACCGCCGCCAGCAGCGTGGATTTGCCCGCATTCGGCGCACCGATGATACCCACGTCGGCAATGAGCTTCAGTTCGAGCTTCAGCGAGCGTGTCTCGCCTGGCTCGCCCTTCTCGGCAATGCGTGGAGCCTGGTTCGTCGGCGAGGCAAAAGTGGCATTGCCCCTGCCGCCGCGTCCTCCCTGTGCGACCAATACTTGCTGCCCATCCTCAACCAGATCAGCCAGCAGCTCGCCGGTCCTGGCGTCGCGCACGATCGTGCCCGGCGGCACAGAGACAAACCGGTCTGCCCCCCGTTTGCCCTGCATGTCCTTGCCCTGTCCGTGAGCGCCTGCCTCGGCGCGGAAGTGCTGCTGTCGTTGAAACTGGATCAGCGTGTTCAGATGGCGGTTGGCAATCAGATACACGTCGCCGCCAGCCCCCCCGTTGCCGCCGTTGGGGCCACCAAAGCGCACGAACTTCTCGCGGCGAAAACTGACACAGCCGTTCCCGCCCTTGCCAGCGCGGACATGAATTGTCGCTTCGTCAAAAAAACCTGGCTCTTCCATGATCACCCGGTCACCAGCATAGAATGCTCCACAGCCAATTGTCTCGGAGATAAACGGGCCGGGGCCAGCTGGCTCCCCCTATGGCAGTACATAATTGTAGCATACCTACTTGCTCAGTGCAATTGACTGATGTACGCTGGGTGAACAGCAGGCCTTGGGGCGTTGTCAGCGCTCTCACTCCCCTCCGGTGAGCAGCGCGCATCATGCGATCTCCCCACCAGGAGGAGATGGCCAAAGTGAAGAGAGATCGCTCGATAACGTTCGCGGCAGGACCCAATCTGCCGCACGCCGCTTTTCGCTTTTGCGGGTGACCCGGTGTGCATCTACAATATAACATGGGCGATATTCAGCCGCATCGTTTGGGGAGCTGTTTGGGTCAGAGCGTCATGTGGTCCTTCGCTGTCCTATCTCACTTTCAGGTTGCGGCCATTCTGCAAGCCATGCAAGATGGTAGGCCCTGCGTGCTCATTCCCGCCGACCTGGGTCTGACCAGAGCTTGATTCATGAGGCATGTCCTTTCCGGACGATCAGAGACTCGCCAGGGAGAACGCCGCAGCGATGGCTGCCACTCAGAAGGCCTGTTTACACGCGGAGAACGAAACAGCCACCAAGATCGAGAGTCTTCAAGAGTCCCCGGGCGACTCTTCAGTCTGATGCCCGCCGTTGCGGCCCTGACGCTGCTTGTCTCGGGCATACCGATGCACCGCATCGAGGACACGAACCCCTCGCACGACACGCAGAGCACGATCAAAGCCATCGCTCCAGTTGCCGGTTACGTGCTCGACACAGCAAGGGACCTTGCTTATACTGCCATCGAGGCAGCCAGGACCGCCCAACAAGTCGTCACCGTTGAGCTTGACCCGACCGTACTGCAGATTGCACGGCTCAATCCCCGGTCGTCAGCGCTCTCGGAAAACCCCAGAATTCGACCAGATCATCGGCGACAGTTGCGATGAAATCAAGCACTTTGGGAGCGACCTATTCTCGCGCGTCACCCACGGGCCACCCACCTTAAGCCTTGCCGACGAACTGCACTTCGTGGCCTTCTGTCGACAAGCGTTTCGTGAGCTCAAGCCCAACGGGCGCAGCAAGTCTGGTGCCAGCGTCACCAGGGGCGCGGTTCGGCGACTCAAAGAAGCGGGTTTCGGACGAACTCTTGTGAGAGTGCAGGCATTGGGCGTTGTGGCGCACAAATGAACACCGGGAAGCACATGGAGAAAGAGATGGACATAGATTCCCTGGCTCGAGCCGTAGGTGAGTTGCTGCAACAACGCCACTTGACGCTGGCGGTGGCCGAGTCGTGCACCGGCGGTTTGCTCGCCACGCACATCACCAACATCCCTGGCAGTTCCAGCTATTTCCAGGGCGGAGTAATTGCCTACTCCGACGAGGTCAAGGAGCACGTGCTCAACGTGCCGCGCGGCATCCTGGAGCGCTTTGGTTCCGTGAGCCATGAGACAGCCATCGCCATGGCCGAGGGAGTGCGGGAGCTATTGCAGGTCGACTTGGCGTTGGCGATCACCGGCATCGCCGGTCCCGCTGGGGGCACAGCGGACAAGCCGGTGGGGCTGGTCTACATCGCTCTCTCCTCCGCACTGGGAACAGAGTGCAAGGAATTCTTGTGGTCAGGCGACCGAGGGGAGAATCGGCAACGGTCAGCGACAGCAGCCTTGGAGCTCCTACAACAGCACCTTGGCGCAGTGGACGGCGACAGCGTACCGCCATTGCCTGAACGTGGCCATGGCAGGTACGTCCCGGGCACACCGGTCGCCGTGGAGGCCCGCTTTGAGGAAGATGGCCGGTTGACACCCGTGGCCTTCAAGTGGCAAGGTCAATGGACACAGGTGGCTTCTGTGGGCCGTACGTGGAGCACCGATGACGGGGGCAATGTGATCCACCGCTACATGGTCGGCACTCCGGGAGAGGCCGTGTTCGAACTGGCGCTTGAGCAGGCCACCCTGCGCTGGCGCGTTGTGAAGGGCAGCAGACCAACTTTGGCCTAGTTTCCAGGACGGGATGGTCTCGCAGAAACGAGACTCCTGTGGGCGACATAAGTGCAGCCCGTGAACAGTACCCCTGGGAATTGCCGGGAACCATCACAGCCACATGGGACTAGGCTGTGCCTGCTGCTCAGGGGATCTGTGCCTCGCACCTGTAGCCAGCACAAGCTGTCTCAGACGTGTTCAGACAGAGGCGAGGCTACAGCTCACCTCCAGAGCGCTGCCGGGCCGCTTCGAACAGCAGGACGCTGGCAGCAACTGCGGCGTTGAGCGACTCGACGCCGTTGCACATGGGAATCGTGACGGTGTCGGTGGCTAGCTTCTCGGCCTGCAAACTGGCCCCTTGCGCTTCGCCACCGATGCACAAAGCGGTCGGTTGTCGCCAGTCAACGTCCCAGTAGGGGCTGCCCACTCCTGGCTTGGCCAGAAGCACGCGCAATCCCTGCAACGCATCCTGAACCATCGGCCACGGTTGGTCCACGCAGAGGTTTAGACGGAAGTGCGCACCCATGCCGGCGCGCACCACTTTGGGGCTGTACACATCCACCGTGCCCGGGATTGTGATAACCAACTCGATGCCAGCGGCGAGCGCAGAGCGCAGGATTGTCCCCATGTTGCCGGGATCCCGCAGGCGGTCGATAACCAGAACCCAAGTCAAGGGTCTTGGAATCGAGCATTCGGACATGGGCAGCACCACCAGAACACCTTGTGGCGTGACGGTATCCGACATGACCGACATTACTGAGTCACTCACCACCCTCGCCTGCGCACCCCATTGCTCTACCTGCAAGAGCAACCGGCGAACGCGCGGCACTTCGGCCAGCGCTGGGGTATGAAAGAGAAAAGCGGGCTGAATGCCCGCCTCTATTGCCTCCTCTATGGTGCGCAAACCTTCAGCGATGAAAACCCGATCTCGATACCGACTGCGCCGCCGATGTAGAGAGCGAACGTATTTCACGCTTTCATTGGAGCTGCTGGTGATCACGTTCGAGTCATGCGGCAACTCGGCCTGAGACCCCCTTCCTGATACGGCGAGGGCTCGACCCTCACGCAGCCACGGACTCCTTCGCGATGTCTGCCAGACGTGCAAACGCTGCGCTGTCTTGAACAGCCAGGTCGGCCAGTACCTTTCGATCGATGTCCACGCCAGCCCTCCTGAGGCCAGCGATCAGTTGACTGTAGCTCATGTCACAAAGACGAGCAGCCGCGTTGATGCGCACAATCCAGAGACGTCGGAAGTCGCGTTTGCGATTGCGACGATCACGGTAGGCGTAGGCCAGTGACTTCATGCGAGCCTCGTTGGCCCGCCGATACAGCAAGTGCTTGCTTCCCCTCTGGCCTTTTGTGAGCTTGAGCACCTTCTTGTGCCGCTTGTGGGCCGGCACTCCCCTTTTCACTCTTGGCAATACCAAAACCCCCTTCCAGAATGCGCTGGATTCCCTATTTCAGGTACGGCGCCAGTCGCTTGATGCGAACCTGCTCGCCCCTTGTCTCTACTTCGAACGCGCGATCAAAGGCACGCTTCACACGCTTCGCCTTCCTTCGGCGTAGGTGGCTGCGACGTGCTTTCAGTCGCACGAGTTTGCCCTTTGCCGTCACCTTGAATCGCTTGGCTGTGGCTTTATGAGTCTTGATCTTGGGCACTGATTCTTTCTCCTACTCTATTCCTTAGACTTTTCCCCGGCCTGTGCCTTCTCCGTGGTGTTGGCTTCTTCGCTCATGGTGGCCCTTGAGCTGTCTCGCTGGCGGTCTGCAGGCTTGGGTGCCAGAAGCATAAACACACTGCGCGCTCCCTCGTCAATCGTTGGCGCCTGCTCAACTGTAGCAGCGTCCTCAAGTCCCCCACTCACGCGTTTCAGCAGATCGCGGCCAATCTCCGGGTAGCTTCGCTCGCGCCCACGAAATCGCACGCGTAGCCGTACCTTGGCTCCGTCAGCGAGAAATCTGCGAATCTGTCTAGTCTTGAAAGCGATGTCGTGCTCACCAATCTTGGGCCGCATGCGGATCTCTTTGATCTCCACCGTCCGCTGGCTCTTGCGCGCTTCTTTCTCCTTCTTTGCCCGCTCATAGATGTACTTGCCATAGTTCAACAGACGGCACACTGGCGGCTTGGCCGCAGGAGCGACCTCAACCAGATCCAGGTCCTGTTCGCGGGCAATCTGCAGCGCCTGCACGACGGGAAGGATTCCCAACTGCTGGCCAGCTTCATCAATCAGCCGCACCTCGCTGGCGGTAATAGCCTCGTTGACACGGTGTTCTCTGCTACTTATCTCGGCTTCACCTCATATCTTGTGATCTGGGGTCGCTCACCCCAGGATGGGGCAACTTCACAGAAGTTCGCCCATACAGAGGGACATCTTATCATATTTGTCGCTGCTAGTCAAGTTGTGCGCGTTCCGGCGCTCCAAACTGCAGCCATCGAAGCTCGGGCAGTTTCAGGAAGACATGGCAATATGACCTGCCTCTGGGGGGTTTGTTCCTATGCAGTGGTCGTGATAGAATCTGCCGCAGCAGCACTTCGCAGGTGTCCTGAAAGGCTGGAAACGGTGAAGCGATTCTATCTACCGACCAAGATCATCACTGACTTGGGCTGTTTCTCACAGCTGCCAGGCATCGTTCGGGCGCTCGGTGAACAAGCGCTATTGGTCTGCGGTCGCCACTCCCTCAGGCGCTCTGGTGTTCTGGATAGGGCCCTGCGCGACCTGCAAGAGGCCGGCGTGCGTGCCACGGTGTACGACGCTGTGCAAGGTGAGCCAACCCTGGACGTGGTACAGGCAGCGGTTGATCAAGCCCAGCAGGCACAGGTGGAGGTCATTATTGGCATCGGCGGTGGCAGTGCGATGGATGTCGGAAAGGCGACAGCGGTGCTGTGCAACAAGGAAGGCACAGTGCAGGAATACCACGGCGGCCGCGCGATCAGCGAACCGGGGCTGGCGTGTGTGTGCGTTCCTACCACCGCAGGCACCGGCTCGGAGGTGACCAATAACGCTGTGTTGACCGATGCGGAACGCGGTGTAAAGAAAAGCATCCGCGGCGTGCATGTGTTCCCCAGAGTAGCCATTGTCGACCCAGAACTAACGTTGTCCTTGCCACCGGAAACCACAGCCAGCAGTGGCGCCGATGCACTGTGCCAGGCGATCGAAGCGTTTATGGCAATCGGCGCACAACCAGCGACGGATGCTTTGTCCGCTCAAGCGATCAGAAGGATCGGTCGCAGCCTGCTGCGTGCGTACGAAGAAGGTTCAGACGTGGGCGCTCGTACTGACATGCTGTACGGTAGCCTGCTCGCCGGCATGTCCATGACCAATACGCGCTTGGGCGGAGCGCATGGGCTAGCTCATCCCCTGGGATTCCACTACCACATCCCTCACGGGGTCGTTTGCGGTCTGCTATTGCCCTACGTAATGGAGCACAGCCTCGAGTATGCGTCCGAGAAATATGCTGAGGTAGCGCAGCTGCTGGGTGCAGACACACAGGGTATGAGCCCGAAGGAAGCGGCACAGCAGGCAGTGGCTGCCGTACGTGGGCTTATCAGGAGGATAGGGATTCCGGACCGTTTGCGAGTTTTCGGCCTGCAGAGGGAGCATTTCCCAGCCATCATCGCTGAATCGCTGCCCTCGGCCAATGTCAGGAACAACGCGATGCCGTTGGAAGCGGACGACCTGCAGGTGATCCTGGAACATGCACTGTAGCGAAGGAATAAGGAGGGCCGCGTGGAGAGGGTCAAGGAGTCAGAGAAAGAGTATCGAGGTGGCGACAGCGGGGTCAAGTACCTGTTCCGCGGTCCCCAGATTGACTGGGGAGTGATTCTGCTCAAGCCGGGGCAGTGCCTCGGAGCGCATTACCACCACGAAGTGGAGGAAACCTTCTACGTCCTCGATGGGCAAGCCACCTTCTACGTTGACAATGCCAAGCACGATCTTGTCGCTGGCGATGCCATCCGGCTGCAGGCACCGGAATGTCATGATGTCTTCAACGAGGGCGACGAACCGCTGAAGATGGTGTTCATAAAGTGCCCTTACCTTCCGAAAGACAAGGTAAGCGTATAGGCTGCTCAGAGGAGGGCATAAGGAGGGACCATGGCCAAAGCAAAGGGCAATCTTGCCATTGGGCAGTCGGGCGGGCCGACGGTGGCGATCAACAGCAGTTTGTGTGGCGTGATACAGGAGGCCCTCGCCCATGACGAGATTGGCGAGATCTATGGCATGTTTCGCGGCATCCAGGGACTGCTGAGTGACCAGTTTATTGACCTGCGACGGCAATCGCCAGATGTGATCAAAGGCCTGCGACGCACCCCCAGCGCGGCATTGGGTACAGGACGCTACAAAGTAACGCCCAGGGACCATGAACGCATCTTGGATGTGCTCAAGGCGCGGAACATCCGCTATGTCCACTATATCGGGGGCAACGACTCGGCGGATACGAGTCTGAAACTGCACAAGCTTGCAGCCGATGCGGGCTACGAACTGCACGTGATTGCAGTCCCCAAGACAGTGGACAATGACTTGTACGGCACCGATCATTGCCCTGGCTATCCGAGTGCAGCTCGTTTCGTGGCCACAGCGCTGCGCGACACTGGGCGAGACACCGAAGCCATGGGGCCGGCCAGCCCGGTGAAGATTTTGGAGATTATGGGGCGCAACGCCGGCTGGTTGACAGCCGCGGCGGCTCTGGCGCGTGAAGAAGAAGGCGATCCCCCGCACCTGGTCTATGTCCCTGAGCGGCCAGTCAGCGTCGAGCGGCTTGTCGACGATGTGCAACGCTGTTACAAGGAGCACGAACACGTCGTCATCGCCATGAGCGAAGGGGCACAGGAGGCTCCAGGCAAGACTTTGGGTGAGGAGTATGCCCCGAAAGAAGTGGACGTGTTCGGGCACCGCATGAAAGGTGGTGTGAGCGACTATGTCGCCGCACTACTCAGGGGCCGGTTGGGGCTGAAGGTGCGCCTCGACCAACCGAACTACTTGCAGCGCTCTTTCATGCTATGTGCATCACCCATTGACCTGGAGGAGGCCTACCGTATCGGGAAGAAGGCGGTGCAAGAAGCACTGACAGGACGCATCGAGGGCATGGTCACACTGACTCGCGATCCTGGCCCAGAGTATCACTGTTCAGCAGGCATCGCCAGCCTGGAGGGCATCGCTAACCGAGAGAAGAAGCTGCCCCCTGGCTTTATGAACGAGGATGGCAACTGGCCTACTAATGCCTTTTTGGCCTACGCCAGGCCACTGCTCGGAGAGCCGTGGCCGCCCTCTTCCTACGTGCGGTTGACGAAGCTTTTCGTCTGACCTGGGGATAGGTCGCCAGTACACGTTAGAGCACAAAGCTGGAGCCCACTCAGTTGGTGGGCTCCAGCTTTGTAGCAGCGGCTTCAGTGGCACTGTACAGCGTCGTCAGAAGTCAACGCGCGGCTCAGATAACCCCCAGCTCTTTGCCCACCTTGGCAAAGGCCTCCAGACCCTGATCCAGGTCTTTCTTGCTGTGCGAAGCGGAGATCATGACACGGATGCGCGCCAGCCCCCTTGGGACCGTGGGGAAACCAATCGCCATTCCAAATACGCCTTCGTCAAACAGCTTGCGAGAGAACTCCTTAGCCAGAGGCGCCTCGCCCAGCATCACCGGGGTTATGGGCGTTACGCTGTTGCCTGTGTCAAAGCCGAGGCCCTTCATTTCGGCCTTGAAATACTCTGTGTTCTCCCACAGACGATCCACCAATTCCGTGGAGGCCTCCAATAGATCCACCGCTGCAAGGCACGCGGCCGTGTCCGCGGCAGTCACTGCGCTGGAGAAGAGAAAAGGCCGCGCCTTTTGTCGCAGGTAATCCATGATCTTCTTCTTTCCAGCGATCACGCCTCCCACAACGCCCAAAGCCTTGGACAACGTACCGATCTCCACATCGAATTTGCCATGCAACCCAAAGTGATCCACAATGCCCCGGCCGCCCGTGCCCAGCACTCCCTCTCCGTGGGCATCATCGACCATGGTCATCACACCGTAGCGGTCCGCGACTTGGTAGAGCTTGTCCAGCGGTGCGACGTCACCATCCATACTGAATACACCGTCGGTGACCAGAAGACCGCGCCGGTAGTTGGGCAGGTTCTCCTTGATCACCCGCTCAGCGTCCGCAGCATCGCAGTGCTCGTAGACAACGATCTTGGATCTGGCGAGTCGACAGCCATCGATAATTGATGCATGGTTGAGCCGGTCAGAGAATATGACATCCTCCCTGCCAACCAGCGGTGGAATAGCCGCCTGGTTCGCACAAAAGCCAGACTGTACATAGAGCGCATCTTCGACGCCCTTCCATGCCCCCAGTCTTCTCTCCAATTCCAGGTGCAGGCTGAGTGTGCCAGCAATGGTGCGCACCGCGGCAGGCCCTACGCCGAACTTGTCAATGGCCTCCTTGGCCGCCTCGTTCATGCTTGGATGGTTAGCCAATCCCAGATAGTTGTTCGAACAGAAGTTGAGCACACGTCTGCCATCCACAACGAGCCAGGCTCCCTGCGCACTGTCGATGGTGCGCAGGTTGATGAACAGCCCCTGCTCCTTCAGATTGCATAAGTCCTCATCAATGAAAGCCAGTGTGTCGTCCGCCATTCTTTCCTCCTCGATCAAGATCTTTCCAGACACCGGGGGCTCCAGAGTTAGCACCTCCGGGGTCCAGGTAAACTACAGCTTCCCCGCGGCGTGTTTCGTGCCCAGCTTCTCCACCATGTCTGCCACCATCGCTTCGAGGTCATACTCCGGTTCCCAACCCCAGTCCTCCCTTGCCGCGCTGTCATCCAAGGTCCGCGGCCAGGAGTCGGCAATCTGCTGCCGAAAGTCAGGGTCATACGCACACGCCAGTTCGGGAATGTGCTTCTGGATCTCAGCCACCAGTTCGGCGGGAGAGAAGCTAAAGGCCGCCACGTTGTAGTCGGCGTGGCGCTTCAATCGCGAGAGATCAGCCTCCATCAGATTGATCGCCGCTGTGATGCAGTCGGGCATGTACATCATGGGCAACACAGTGTCTTCGCGCAGAAAGCAACTGTAGCGCTTGTGTTTGATCGCTTCGTAGAAGATCTCTACCGCATAGTCCGTGGTGCCACCACCGGGGGGCGTCTCGCTGCTGATGATGCCCGGGTAGCGAACGCCACGCACATCCAGGCCGAAGCGGTGGAAGTAATAGTCGCACAGGAGCTCGCCAGCGACTTTGGTCACCCCGTACATCGTCTTGGGGCGAAGGACCGTCTCCTGCGGAGTGTTGTCCTGCGGCGTTTCGGGGCCAAAAGCGGCGATCGAGCTGGGGCAGAAGACGCGGGCCAGCTTGCGTTCCCGCGCTACCTCCAAGATGTTGTACAGCCCATTGATATTCACAGCCCACGCCAAGTGAGGCTTTTGCTCGCCGACAGCCGAAAGGATCGCAGCAAGATGGTAGATCGTGTCGATCTGGTATCTCTCCACCACAGCTTCAATTGTATCGCGGCGAGTCACGTCGATGAACTCGAAGGGACCGGCTTCACGCAGCGTGGGACTGGGGATTGTCTTGTGGCCACAGGCAACAACATTCTCGCTGCCGTACCGTTTGCGGAGCGCTGGCGTCAGTTCGGAGCCAATCTGCCCAACTGCGCCTGTGACGAGGATCCTGGGGGCCTTGCTGCCATGCATGATGATACCTCCATTGGTAGATAGTGCGTCGCGGCTCGCCTCTTTGCCAGCCAGGCTTCACGGAGACCAGGGAAGGCCAAAGCGACTCCCGAGGCATATTATTCTATAGATTCAACCGCATGTCAAACACGGGCGGGTCCAAGCTCGTGGTGCGCCCAGACTGTTGTAAGGCAGCATGTGAGAGGCTTGTCAGCGATGCAACAAAAGGGCGATGGCAATCCCCAATACCGCACCTACAAGCACCTCAAATGGCGTGTGTCCGATCAGCTCCCGCAGTCGCGTCTGGGCAATCGGGCGACCTTGGAACAACTCTGTCAGAATCTGGTTCAGGATATTCGCCTGCATGCCAGCTGCCCGTCTGACCCCCGCCGCGTCGTAGAGGACCACAAATGCGATGACCAGTGCAATGGCGAATGCTGAAGAATCCAGGCCCTCCCTGAAAGCCATAGAAGTAGCAAGAGCCGTAACTGCGGCAGAGTGCGAACTTGGCATGCCACCCGATCTGTAAAGCCAATGCCAATCCCAGCTACGCTGGGTGATCCAGTACAGCGCAGGTTTAACCACCTGACCCGCCAACCAGGATACTGCCGCCGCCACAAGGGGGCGATTTTGGAGCAAGTTTTGCAGAGCCATGCTACTCCTCTGCATGGAATGGAATCATTGTAGGGGCGCCGCTTCCGACTTGAGCAAGCTGTTGAACTTTCTGCTCCGCTTCGTCAAGCTTTTTCTCGCAGAACTGAGCCAGAGCCATGCCCCGTTCGAACAGGGCCACAGATTGCTCCAAGGGCAGCTCTTCGCTCTCCAGCTGCTGCACCACATGCTCCAATTGCTGGAAGGCCTGCTCAAAAGTGAGGTCAGCCATATCTTCCATCCACTTTCTCCTTTAATCAACGGTGCCTGTGAAATGACCATCGCTGACGCGGACATCGATGCCATCCCCGGATGCGACTTGCTCGATGTTCATTATCACCGCACCGGTATCCAGACGAGACACAACGGCGTAACCACGGCCTAAAGTGGCTTCTGGGCTTAGCGCCTGCAGGCGCAACTTCGTACCGGCCAGATTCTCCCGGCGCAGCGCCAAGCGGTGTCGCTGTGAGGTCATCACCCGCTGACGGCGCTCGTCGAGGCTCTGTCTCCATCGATCCATCAAGACGCGCGGCGAGAATCGAAGCAGCAGAAGCCGCGCCTGCTCCGTTTCCGCCTGCTTCTCCGCCAGACGTTGCTTCATCAGCTGGTGAAGGTCATCTCCATGCTGCAGGATCTGAGCACGCAACGTCTGCTGGTCAGGCACCACCAGCTCGGCAGCGGCCGAGGGCGTGGGCGCTCGTACATCGGCGGCGAAATCAGCAATGGTATAGTCTGTTTCATGGCCAACTCCGGAGATGACCGGTACTTGGGAGGAGACGATTGCTCGGGCCACGTGTTCGTCGTTAAAGGCCCACAACTCCT
>SMTZ1_10003149_pt1 | contig 16634 bp, 14 predicted proteins | sample DeeMarSWOR136_30_FD_25667 | JGI IMG/M metagenome (IMG submission 25667)
GTGAGGCCTTCTGCATGCCTCCGATGTTTCATGGCCTGTGGTGACTTGAGCGAGATCAAAGAAGGAAGGCATAAAGGTCTAAAGATAGAGGGCCCAGAATATGAGACAATCTATGCCTTTGGTGGGCTCTGCATGGTCCATGAGATTGAGGAGATCGCCTATCTTAATGATATCTGTGACCGCCTGGGCATGGATACGATCTCTGCCGGAAGCCTCTGCGCCTTTGCCATGGAGGCTTCGGAGATGGGACGCATCCAGGAAAAGATCGACTGGGGCGATGTGGATAAGATTGCTCAACTTCTCAATGACATTGCAAATAAGAGAGGGAATGGCGCAATTCTGGCTGAAGGGATTCGACACGCTGCTAAAGTATGGAATATGGAAGATATCGCCATCCATGTGAAGGGACTAGATCCTGCAGGTTATGATCCAAGAATTTTGAAAGGCATGGGCCTAGCCTGTGCCACCTCGGATCGGGGAGCCTGCCACTTAAGATCAACTTTCTATAAAGCGGAACTCGCCGGAATGATTCCTTCCGAACAAATGGAGGGCAAAGCCAAACTTTTTCTCGAATTCGAAGACCGGTTCAACATCCACGACTCCCTGATCTTATGTCGATTTTATCGGGATATTTACTGGGATTGGAATTATCTCTCGACGATTGTTGAGGTGACCACTGGGCTTAAATTGGACGAAGCTGGTTTGAGGAAGATCTCGTCCAATATTCAAAATCAAACTCGAAGATTTAACCTCCGTGAAGGCATCACTTCAAAAGATGATACGCTTCCAAAAAGATTCTTTGATGAACCCTTGGGTAAGAACGGGAAGACAATTCGAAGAGAAGATCTTCAGAAGATGCTCCAGGACTATTACGCTTTGAGGGGTTGGAATTCTGAAGGGATCCCAAAGACTTAATCTCAAAAAGTCAAATCAACTAACGTATTGTTCCCAGATAGTGAGTTGTCAACTGGCGCTCACGGACTTGGGGATTGCTGTAATCGGGAAGGATCATTGGAGCCACCCGATCCGTGATGATTCCCGCTTCCTCCAATTCTTTGTGATATCTTCGAACGTGATCTAAGGTGAGCTTTCCCTCTTTCGCTTTCTCTTTTGCATAGACCGCTGCGCTCGCTCCTGCAATCCTTCCAAAGACACAGACATCAAGCAAGGAATTTCCCATTAGCCGGTTCTCCCCGTGAACTCCTCCTGTCACCTCACCGGCTGCGAATAATCCAGGAATCGACGTTTCGCAACGGCTGTTATATTCCAGTCCGCCATTCTGATAGTGGAGGGTTGGATAAACGAGCATCGGTTCCTTTGAAATGTCAATTCCAAATCGTTTGAAGAGAATATATTTCCCTGGGAACTCTTTCCTTATCGCTCCTTCCCCCATGAGGATGTCGATCATCGGTGAGTCCAACCAGATGCCCACCTTTCCAGTTCCAGTGGGAATCCCCTTCTCAATCTCCGCACATTCCCGGATGAAGGAAGCAGATTCCACATCCCGTGGCTCCCGTTCATTCACGAATTGTTCTCCATCGATGTTGAGCACATTGGCTCCCGCTCCCCTGAACTTCTCTGTGATGAGAAGGCCCTCTGCCTGCTCTGGGAAGACTGCCCCTGTTGGGTGGTACTGGACTGTATGAAGGAAACATAACTTCACTCCTGCCCGATAGCCTAGGACGAGTCCATCCCCGGTCGCCCCATAATGATTGGTCGTCAGATATCCTTGAATGTGGAGTCTTCCCGAACCACCCGTGGCCATGATCACAGCCTTTGCCTTCACCAAAAAATATTCCTCGGTCTCAAGATTATACAGAACCGCGCCAGCACAGTGCCCGTGTTCGTTTAATATTAATTCAACGGCCGGAGAAAATTCAAGAACTTTAATATCCTCGGATCGATTCTTCGCCTCATCTCTCAGGGTCCTCATGATCTCTGCACCGGTAATATCGGCAGCATAATGCATACGTTTTCGGCTGGTTCCTCCGCCATGGAGCGCTTTGAGTCTTCCTTCTTCGAATTTTGTAAACATGCATCCAAGGTTCTCTAACCAGGCCAGTACATGGGGTGCCTCCGTGACAAGGGTATAGACCAGTTCCGGATGGTTTTTGAAGTGCCCCCCACCCAATACATCGAGGTAATGATAATAGGGGGAATCCTTCTCCCCTTTTGAAGCAGCCTGAATGCCCCCTTCTGCCATCATCGTGTTCGCATCCCCATGCCTCAATTTCGTTGCGATCAATACCCTTATCCCATTCTCCTGAGCGGTCAGCGCTGCAGCAGTCCCTGCTCCTCCTCCCCCGAGGATGAGAACATCGGTCTCGTAAGCGACCTTCGTCAGATCAATCGTATCGGGATTTACCCGGCTCTTAGCTTCCAGAAGACTTACGATTTCAGGTGAGATGGCGTAGCCTTTGTTGGGACCCACACGAATTTCTTTCCGTGCACCTTCTACGAAATCGGGATGATACTTTCTTAATCGCTCCTCCCTCTCTTTTAAAGAGATCAATGGAAACTCCTCGCCCCTTCTCTTCTTCTCAATTCTTTCAGGCCGTGTCGCGTCAACCTTCTTGATCAATTCTTTCAATACTTGGGTATAAGGCATAATTCCTCCCAGCAAATTCACTTCAAAGCGCTAAGCGCATGGCGCAAACCGTAAAAAAGTAAGTATCTTGCTATGCGCTCTGCGCTATGCTCTATGCGTTTCTAAAGGTAGGTTTTATCTTTTGGGCTCCAATCTTCACCGGCTTGTTCGGGTTCAATCTCCCTTTCGTTGTAGAGTTTCTTCAACGTCTCCTCGTCCGTATCCATCAACCCTCGGAGCATCTGTTCATACTTGCCTTTCTCTATTTCTTTAAGCATGTTGGCCAGATGCTCTGCCTTGGGCGCGATGTATTTTCCATAAAGACGCCTTCCTAAAATCGCGATATTGTATTGGCAGATTTCTGCCGGACATCGAGCAGTACAGAGGCCACACATCACACAGTCAAAGGAGAGTTCTGCCAATCGGGCGATATCTCCCCTCATTCCAGCCGCGATGTAATCCATGACCTCTATCTCCATCGGGCAGGACTTCGTGCAAGTATTACACTGGAGACACCGTAAGAGTTCAGGATAATTTTTTACCAAAGTTTCGATGGTGGGTTTTACCTTTTCTATATCATAGATGCTCTTGGTCGCAGGGAAGAAGGGAATTTGTGTGAGATACATGTTCGGCTGAACAACGGTCTGGCAGGCCAGCCCCACCTCAATCTTATAACTTCCTGGAAATCGGTAGACGGTCCCGCAGGCACCGCAGATTCCTCCACGGCATCCGCATCCCCGGATCAATTGATACCCAGCAAACTCCATCGCCTTCTGGATGGTAAACGAAGCAGGAACTTCATAACGTTTCCCCATAATAAAGATGGGAATCAATTCCTGCTTATTCTCTTTCCCGGCTTCCACCTTAAACCTCCCAATATCGTCCAGCAGTTCAATCTTTGACTTATTTTAAATTCGAAATTCGTATTTCGTGCTTTAAATTTCATGGGTCACAGGGCTCCTGATTCAATCTTCAGTTCGTCCTCTCTGAATATAGCGACAGGGGGAGCTTCCTTCTCATCCCTTCCTGGAACATAGCTAAACATCTTCTGAATTCTGTCTCCCACACTTCGAAAAAGCGTGGCCACCGGCAATCGACTAGGACAGGCGCTGTCACAAAGTCCGCAGCCAATACAAGAGGTCACCATGTGGGACATCCGGATGAGGTGAAACATAAGAGTATCGGTTGGCATCCGAATCCCCCCCTTCCGATCTGCCCACCTCAAGAATTGGTCTCCTTCATGTTCAAAGATCGCTGTCCTGAAGACACACTCTTTACAATAACAGATGGGGCACGCCACCATGCAATTGTGGCAACGCACGCAGGTAGAGAATCGATCCAAGAAGGAACGGAGATCGTTGACCACCCCCCTAAATTCTTCGAAGAGGGCATCCCGCTTCTTAGACCTTTCGGCAGTAATCCTGTTGATCATCTCACTCCTGGTTGCTGGCTCATTCTCAGAATAAGTAAGGATCCCCTTCTCTTCGATCTCCTTTTCCAATCTTTCAGCCACTTCGACACCAATTTCTCTATCGGATGGATAACCAAAGAGTCTCAAGACAATATCCCCCTTCGGAACAGGGTATTCACACATCTGGCAGGCTGTCCGAAATGCATATCCTGAAGGCGGATTGACTTCTCCCTTCTCCATCTCCTTGAGCAAAATCTTTCGGAGCTCTTCACCTCCCTTTCCCTCCTGCACCATCTTTGCATAATCGTACACCTCAAAGGTCCCTGGACAATCGATGCCGATCATATAGAGGTTCTCCAGCTTGACCTGGAGGAATTTGCTCAACTCAACGATTGCCCTTATCTCACACGCCTTGAGTACGGCTCCAACCCTTTTGCCCAAATTCTTAATGGTAAGATTGGAAGCCACCCTGGCGGATTGTACCGGCATGGTGGGAGAAAGGACACACACTCCGTCCAGCATTTTGGGATCATGGATCAATGTCTGAGCGAATCCGTCCCGAGAGGGAAGCATTTTAGGAATGACGAGATCGTCGATTACACCCTTTTCAAGTAGGGATCCAAGAAAACTGACCATTACCTCCTCCGTCTTTCCCTCTGTCACTTTAAGCGATCCGTGCTTCGCCATCTTCAACCGTTCTCCTTTCATCCATTATAAATGACGTGACCGTGTCCGTTTTACGTGTCCGTCTATTTCACTTTTATGTCTTATTCGTAACGCTATGCGCCATGCCCTTTACCCTGTGCTTTTGTTAGGCATTCCAGAGTTGTTTCATCGGATTGGGACCCATTTTCTTCAATTCTTCCACCATCTTGGTGACGGTATCTGCGAAGAGCTTTCCTTCACTGGCACTGATCCACCGGAGCCAGATTCTGTCCTCTGTAAACCCCATTTGATGGAGGATACCTTTGAGAATCGCCACCCTCCTTCGAGCCTTATAATTTCCCGTCTGATAATGACAGTCGCCCGGGTGGCACCCTCCGATCAACACTCCGTCCGCTCCATCGATGAGAGCTTTGAGCACATAAATGGAATCAACTGCTCCGGAGCACATCAGATGAATGATGCGGATGTTGGAAGGATATTGCTGTCGGGTTGTGCCCGCCAGATCTGCTCCCGTATAGGTACACCAGTGGCAAAGAAAGGCTACAATCCTAGGTTCAAATTCCGCCATTTTAGACCTCCTGTGCTGCGCGCTTGAGGATCACTTCGTTTAAGGAGCGCTTCGGCCTGAACCTGTCCTGGTTCAAGGCCTCGCTTGAGGATTAAGGGTTTGCCTCTATCCTCCAACCTCTTGCCTCCATCTTCTTTAGTCGATCGCCGCATTGAGCACGACTAGGTTTAGTTCCTTTTCAAAGTTCCGCTGCTGGGAAGCAGCATTCCGACACGCTACAACGCAATTACCACATCCCTGACAGAGTGCTTCAATGACCTCTGCTTTTACTTCCTCTTCGTTGAGGACTCTTGCCCCATAGGGGCAAACCGTAACGCAGAGGCCACAACCGCAACAGAGCCTTTTGATCACATAGGCCAAGTTGGCTTTCTCCTCTGCCGATTCCTTGGAAAGAATCGTTGCAGCTCGAGCAGCCGCTGCATTTCCTTGAGAGATCGAATCTTCTATAAAATTTGGAGAGTGACAGAGTCCGCAAAAGAATTTCCCACGATCCACGGAGTCGAGTGGAGCCGATTTTGGATTAGCTTCCATAAAAAAACCGTCCTGATTAAGTTCGACACCGAAAATCTTTGCCAATTCCCCATTGTCATACGCCTCAATCCCGGTGCTGAGAACGACGCGGTCCACAGAAAGAGCAACCTTGCTTCCCATGGCAGGATCGAACATCGATACTTGGAGCTTTCCGTCCCGGAGACCCACTTCAGGCTTATTCTCCAAATCGTATCGAATGAAAATAACGCCCTTCTCTCTTGCTTCATGGTAATAAGTCTCATAAAAACCATAAGTCCTTACGTCTCGATAAAGCACATAAATATTCACCTCAGGATGTATTTCTTTTAACTTAAGCGCGTTCTTCACGGCATGACTACAACAAATGCGGCTACAGTAAGGATGCGCCTCATCCCTTGAACCTACACACTGGATCATCACTACCGAACGGATTTCTTTTAGACTTTGATCATTCAGGTGAACCGTCTTCTCCAACTGCCGTTGTGTCATGACTCGAGGGTCTTCTCCATAGAGATACTCTTTGGGTATCACTTCCTTGCCACCGGTTGCAAGAATGAGCGCCCCGTGATCGAGAATCTTCTCTTCATTCCCGTGGCGGACTTTAGTTCTATAGTGTCCGTTCTTCTTTTCAAACCCTATGACCTCTGCCCCCAAGTAGGAATGGATGAGCCCATTGGTTTCCACTCGCTGAACGAGAGATTGCAGAAAAGCCTGAGGATTCGATCCCTTTAAGGTATAGAATGATTCTTTTAAATTTCCCCCCAGTGCGCCTCCCTTCTCAATTAAGAAAACCTCATATCCTTGCTCTGCCAATCGAAGAGAGGCCGTCATGCCAGCGAGGCCTCCACCCACAACCAATCCCTTCTTTTCAACCTTCTGTTTCCCTTTTCGAATGGGTTGAATTCGTCTCGCCCTCTCCACCGCCATAGTCACCAGAGCCATCGCCTTCTCCGTAGCCAATTTTGGATTGCCCTCATGTACGAAGGCGCACTGCTCTCTAATATTGGCATATTCAATCAGGTAGGGATTGAATCCCATCCCTTTGGCCATCTCCTCCATTGCCTTCCGAATCTCTCGATGGGAACAACCAGCGAACACCATTCGATTGAGCCCATGCTCTCCCATCCTCCTCTTGATAAGGTCAAGGTCATCAGGAAGACAGGCTAAACCTATTTCTTCAACATGGACTACCTCTCTCAACTCCTTCGCCCCATGGACGAGTTCCGAGATGGAGAGACTCTTTTTTAACTCGTCTCCACAGTGGCAGATGAAAATCCCAATCTTTGGAATCTCCTCAGCCAATGCGCCTTCAGCAGGATATTCCTTCACCGCAGGGGGCAAGTGGTTAGGAGAAAGAAACGAGGCGGCCATGGCAGCGGCGCTTGAACCCTCTACCACTGTTTCTGGGATATCTCTTGGAGTGCGAAATGCTCCCCCTACAAAAATTCCTTTCACCGAGGTTTGGGCCGGATTCAATTCGTCGGTCTGGCAAAATCCTTGGCGATTTAATTGAAGGCCCATCTTGCTGGCTAGATCCTTGATCGTCTGAGGGGGTGTAAACCCTACGGAGAGGATGACGGCATCAAATTCCTTCTCTTCAAAAGTTCCATCCTCCTGGACGTAAGTAATGAGGAGATTCTTTGTCTGCTGGAGCTCTTTAATCGATGAGATGGCGCTTCGTTTATACTCGATCCCATAGTCGGTCTTCGCCTTCTCATAATATCGCTCATAATCCTTTCCCATGGGTCGGATGTCCATATAGAAGAAAGTGACTTCAAGATCAGGAGCACGGTCTTTGGCGATCATGGCTTGTTTGGTCGCATACATGCAACAGATGGTGGAGCAATGATCCTGACCGCAAGAGGGGTCCCGGGAGCCCACACACTGGATAAATGCAATTCGCTTCATCTTTTCCCCGTCAGAGATCCGAACAGGCAGTCCGTGCGTGGGACTCGATGTGGAGAGCATCCTTTCAAATTGGATGCTCGACAAGACATTGGTGTATCGACCAAAGCCATATTCCCCTTTCTTCTGGGCCCAGAATGGCTCGAATCCAAACCCTAACAGAATGCTCCCGACCTGGATGGCTTCCTGTTCCTCCTTCATATCGAGATCAATGGCCCCCGGACTGCAGACCTTCACACATTCCCCGCATCGGGTGCAGGTCTTTGGATCGATCACCAGGCTGTGAGGGATCGCCTGAGGATAAGGGAGATAGATGGCCTTCCGTTTTTCAAGACCACCTCCGAACTCCCTCTTTACCTCTACCGGACAGACCCTGATACACGCCTCGCAAAGAGTACACCTTTGGGGATCAACGAATCTAGGCTTCCGAAGGATGGAAACTTTAAAATCTCCTCCTTCTCCCTCTACGGCTGTCACCTCTGAATATGGCAATAATTCGATGTTATCATGGAGGTGACATTCATAAATGGGACAGAAGGCGGGAGGTGTGGGACTCATGAAGCAAACCCCGCATGAGTTTGTTGGAAAGGTCTTGTCCAACAGGGGAAAATAACCGCCAATCGCGGGCCCCTGCTCCAGAAGAAATACTTTCGTCCCCATCTCAGCCAATAGAAGCGCAGATTGCATCCCTGCAATGCCAGCGCCAATCACCAATGCTGCCCCTTTGTCACCCCTCATCTTTCCTCCATCCAAGTCCACTTATGAAAATGTTTGAGGTTGGAGGTTTGAGGCTTGAGGTACCTGCCTGCCGGCAGGAATGATTTTACCTCCAACCTCTATCCTCAACCCTAACGCATGGTCTTATGCTAGTTCCAACTCCTTCAGCAACCCCTTCGGGGAGATCATATGTTTGCTCCACCACTTCTCTCTATCCTCTGCATCGAAGGCCACCCCCATGAGTTCGGTAAAGTAAAAAATCGGAAGGCCAATTTCCTGCCGCATCTCCAGGTTCGCCTGGCAGAGACCACAGGAGGTCACCAAACATTGGGCCCCAGCTTCCTTTGCCATCGATACGATCTTTCCCACCAGTTTTTTGACGATATCGCCATGGGTCAGGGCTAAATCTGCTCCACAACAATCAGTTTTGTAGGACCATTCTACCGGTTCCGCTCCGAGAGCCTTCATCAACCGATCCAGGGATTGGGGATTTTCTGGATCATCGAGCTGCGTGATTTTGGGATGTCGAACCAATGCACACCCATAGTAACAGGCAGGTTTCAATCCTTTTAAAGGCTTCTTAATCTTTTCCTCGACCCTCTCTATCCCAATTCGATGAAGCATCACATCCATCAGAGCCAGAATCTCAAAAGAGGGCTGATAAGTGAACCCAACAATGTCCTCGATCTCTTTTCGTTTCCCTTGGTCGCTCTTAAGGGCATGTTGTGCTCTTTTCAGCATATTAAAACACCCAGCACAAGGGACAACCAAAGGTCCAGCCTGTGCCAACTGCGCTTTCGAAATGTTTCTTGCAGGCAGGCATAGGGAAAGGAGGTGATTGATGCTGTGAGTAGCTGCGGCTCCGCAGCAGTTCCAATCCTCAATCTCCACCAACTCTACGCCCAAAGTCTTAAAGACTGCATGAGTCGAAAGTCCATATTCCACTGATGTAGAGTGTTCGGTGCAACCCGGGAAATAGGAGAACTTCATTCTAATCCTCCAAAAAATGATTCTGATGTTCCGCCTTTTTTATTTTTCTTTCCGACAACTTTCAAAAATTCTTTTGACCTCGTCCTTTCCTTTGATGAACGTGGGAAGCAGAGGAATTTTACCCTTTAAAAAAAGCATCATGCCAGGAATGAGATCCGTCATGAAGTCTTTGCTCCTCAATTTATAATCGATCAGCATGGTGGCCTCATGGACCCTCCCTCCCCGCTTGATGCTTTGAACAAACGCTTCGTGAAGAAGATGAATATTCTTCTCCTTTGCCGGGATTTTTTCTTCAATGGCCATCTCTCTTAAAGCATCCATCAAGACTCCGATGTCAATTTCATTCGGGCATCGGGTTCCGCAGGTCTCACAGGAAACACACAACCAGATGGCACTGCTTTCCAGGACCTCTTTTTTCATCCCCATCTGAATCATCCGGATGATATTGTTCGGTCGGATATCCATGTAGGGCGCAGTGGGACAACCTGCCGTGCATTTCAAACATTGATAACACAGATTCAAGTTTTGCCCACTCCTTTTTTGAGCTTCCCCTAAAAAAGAGGCATCAACTCTTGCCAGTTCAGTCACCGGTTCCAATTCTATCTCCTCCTTTTCATCTCACCCTTAACCTTTTGTTTTGACTTATCCTCAACCTAAACTTTAACCCCAAGGTTTAGGTTATAAACGTTTCTACCATCTGAAGAATCTGTCCTGCGGAAGAATTACGTAACTCACAGGCGTTGTTGGGACAAGCTGCAATGCAGGCTCCGCATCCCTGACAGAGGGCACTGTGGACGATTGAAATCCCTCGTTGAGGATCCATCTCCCTTGCTTCATAAGGACAAATCTCGACGCAGATTCCACACCCGCTACAAATTCCTTCATCCACCAAAGCGATCAACGGATCTTGAAGAAGTCTGTCGGTAGAAAGCAAAGCCTGAATCTTGCTCGCTGTGGCTGAGGCTTGTGAGACCGTGTCTGAGATATCTTTGGGGCTCTGCCCGCATCCGGCAAGGTAGATCCCTTTCGTTGAGCTCTCCACAGGATAGAGTTTAATGTGAGCTTCTGTTAGAAAACCATGCCGGTCTACGGTGGCTCTCAACTTTGCAGCCAAATCTTTCACGCCATGGCTCGGGACAACGGCCGTAGCCAAGACAACCATATCCCCAGACACTTCGACCATTCTTCCGGTCAGGGTGTCCACCCCCAAAACCGTCACTTTGCCATCATCTGTATAGACTCGTGACACCCTTCCTCTGAGGTAAAGAAGCCCATTCTCCTCGATCGTCTTCTGCAGGAACTCCTCATAACCCTTGCAGTCTGAACGAAGATCCATGTAAAAAATATAAGGCTGGCCGTCGGGAACTTGCTCTTTATAAATCTTCGCCTGTTTGGCAGTATACATGCAGCAAATTCGAGAGCAGTAAGGCATATATCGATCCGGATCTCTCGAAGCGACGCATTGGATAAAGACCATCTCTTTTGGCACTCTTCCATCAGAGGGGCGGATGATCTTCCCTTTTGTGGGACCATTGGGTGCAAGCATCCGTTCGAGAGTGAGTCCATCGATCACATCCGGAATCTCTCCATATCCATATTCGCCTAAGTCTCCCTTGGGAAAGAGGTCATAACCTGTAGCCACGACAATGGCTCCGACTTTCTGCTCAATGTGTTCATCTTTTTGTTCAAAATGGATCGCCTTCTCAGGACAGGTCTCCTCACATCGCTTACAACCCGCGTCCAAATAATAGTGACAATGCTCACGACGGATCACGGGTTTGTTGGGAACGCTACTGGGATGTAAGGTATCGATGGCTTTTCGCATCCCCAGTCCCCTCTCGAATTGGGAAACATATTCCACCGGACAGTTCTGAATACAGATACCACACCCGGTGCACTTTTCCCAATCTACAGAAGTGGCTTTTTTCCGGATCACCAAATCGAAATTTCCCACATAACCCTTCACATCTTCCAATTCTGAATAGCATAACAGATGGATGTTTGCATGTCCTTCTAATTCGGATGCTTTCGAGAGAAGTCCTCCAAGAGCCGGATCAAGGTCGGGAAAGGTTTTCCCCAGCTGGGCCATGTGTCCGCCCAGAGCGGGCTCTCTCTCCACGAGAACGACCTCATACCCCCCCTGTGCCAGATCCAGAGCGGCGGTGATTCCTGCAATCCCACCACCGATTACCAAAACTCTTCGGGTGATGGCGACAGATATGGCCTCAAGCTGTTCGTTCTTTCTTAGCTTTTCGAGGGTTGCCAAGATGATTTCAGCTGCCTTCCGTGTGGCCTTCTCTTTCTCTTTCTGGTGGACCCAACTACACTGCTCCCTGATGTTGGCAATCTCACACAGGTAGGGATTCATCCCTTCAGATTTGACCGCCTTTCGGAAAGTGTTCTCATGCATGCTGGGCGAACAGCAGGCGACCACCACTCCTTCCAATCCCTTCTCTTTGATAGCATCCCGGATGAGCTGTTGACCTGGATCAGAACACATATAGATGTAATCCGTACTGTGGACGACATTTTCCACCCTTCCTATTGCCTCAGCAACCGACTTGACGTCTACGCTCCCAGCAATATTGACTCCACAATGACAGATAAAGACTCCCAACTTTCTCTTCATTCGCATCCCAATGCTTTAATATCGCTTCCAGTTTATTTTCACCTTATGAAAAATGGAGTATTGGAATAATGGAATATTGTTATCAAAGCCAAATTACCTCTCTCATGATTAAACCCATCATTCCATCACTCCATTTTTCCATGTCTTGCAAAAAGCCCCTGGACTTTGCTGGCTGCAGCATTCGCATGAGCCACAGCATCGGCAATATCCTTTGGCCCTTGGGCACAGCCTGCAATATAGATCCCTTCCACATTAGTTTCAACAGGCCTGAGTTTTCTCTCCGCCTCAGTTAAGAAACCATGTTCGTCTGCATGGATTCCCAACCTCTTAGCCAATTCCTTTGTCTCCTTGTGGGGGACAATGGCCGTGGCCAAAACCACCAGATCTGCAGAAACCTCTACTTTCTTACCCGTCAATGTATCCGCTCCCCAAACCACTACCTTATCCCCATCCCGAAAGATCCGAGAAACCCTCCCTCTTAGATACAGTATCCCCTCCTCCTCCATACTCTGTTGGATGAACTCCTCATACCCTTTTCCTGTCGAACGGATATCCATATAAAAAATATATACCTGTCCATCATGGACCTTGTGTTTATAAAGCCTGGCATGCTTAGCAGTATACATACAGCATACCCTGGAGCAGTAAGGCATGTAACGGTCAGGGTCTCTTGACCCTGTGCACTGGATGAAAACCACTTCTTTGGGAATCTTCCCGTCAGAAGGTCTTCGTATCTCACCGGTCGTAGGTCCAGAGGCAGAATTCAGCCTTTCAAAAGCAAGGCCATCGATCACATCCGGAATCGTGCCATACCCGTATTCTCCAAAGCTCTCTTTAGGAATCAAATCGAAACCTACTGCCACGACAATCGCTCCAACCCTTTCCTCAACAAAACGATCCTTCTGTTCGTAATCAATTGCTCCTACGGGGCATATCTTTTCACAGACCCGGCATTTTCCCTCCAAGAAATAACGGCAATGGGAAGGATCGATCACCGGCTTGTTCGGAACGGCCTGGGGCGAGAGCGTATAGATCGCCTTCTCCAATCCTACACCTCGTTCAAATTCAGAAGGGCACTTAGAAGGACACTTCTCCTGGCAGAGTCCGCACCCGGTACATTTATCCCAATCCACATACGCCGCTTTTCTCCGAACCCTTACGGTGAAATCTCCAGCCTTTCCCTTCACCTCATCCAACTCTGAGTAAGTCACGAGTTGGATTCGAGGATGCTGACCGGTCTCCACTGTTTTTGGAGTTAATGTACATTGAGCACAATCGAGGGTGGGAAAGGTCTCGGAGAGTTGAAGCATGCGACCTCCAATGGAAGGAAGCCTCTCCACCAGGACCACATCGTAACCCGCGTTCCCAAGATCAATGGATGCGGAGATCCCTCCAATACCTCCACCAAGGACCATGGCCTTTTTTATGAAACCATTCTGAGAGGAATCGGAATGAGAATTTCTAATCTCCTTCGACGCCCTATTCAAAACTCCAACCCTCCATCTATATAAGACCCTTCTTCTTCAAGAAAGGAATTGGGTCCACCGCATTCTGTTCAAATCCCAGAGTTCGATCATCAAGTCCCATGGCAATCCCAAGCAATTGCGTGAAATAGAAAATAGGAACCGATTTAAAATCCAAATATTTTTGTTTGATATCCATTTGCTTATGATCGATGTTGAAGGTGCACATGGGGCATGTGGAGACAACGGCCTCCGCTCCATTCTTAATGGCCGACCCAAGAATTTTATAGGCACATTCGGTGGCGACATCAGGAGAACCCACTGATTGAAAGGAGCCACAGCATTCAATCTTATAAGGAAATTCAACAACCTCTGCCCCCAATGCCTCTAAGAACTCTTCAAAGAGAGTGGGCTTCTCCTTGTCGTCGAATCCCATCTCTTTGGATGGCCGAAGAAGCATACATCCATAATAGGCGGCTGCCCTCAAGCCTGTTAAAGGCTTCTTCACTCGCTCTTTAAGTTGATCAAACCCGATATCCTGCCTTAAGATCTCTAAATAGTGTAAAACCTGAAGGTCCCCCTGATAATTTTTTTCAATAAAATTGTTGATCTTTTCTCTCTTTTCCTCATCCTCTTGAATCAAGTAGTTTGTTCTTTTAATCACATTGAAGCAGACAGCACAGAGAGTCGTCAGGACAGTTCCTTGCTCCTTGGCAACAGCCAAAATTCTTGAGGGTGGAAGGAGGGCCATAATATTATCTGTCGCTAAAGGGAAGGCTGCTCCACAACAGGTCCAATTGGGAAGTTCCCTTAGCTCAAATCCGAGAAGCTTTGAACAGTTTCGGGCTGTCTGATCAAAATTCTTCGCCTTGGTATAGAGTGTGCATCCCGGGAAATAGAGGTAATCCATCTCAGGTTCCCATTCTTATCTCCCCTCCCACCAAAGGAGAAAAGATTTTTTGTTATGATAAAAACTTCCTAAAACCACTGATAAAGGCAATCTGAGGTAGCCGTTCTAAAAACCCCTCCGGAAAATCTGGAATTTTAACATAATCCTTCCTCTCCTTCTTCCGCAACACGACCATCCTCAAGGCATCCATGACCCGGGCAATATCGATCCCCTTGGGGCACCTGGAGGTACACTGAAGGCAGGAAGCGCAGAGCCAAAAGGTATTGGCCTGAAGGGCCTCCTCTTCCAAACCGAGAAGCGTATATCGGATGACCTCGTGGGGACCGACATCCATGGCGAAGGCAACCGGACACCCTGCCGTACAGTTCCCGCATTGATAGCAGGCAAAAAGGTTCTGTCCACTGATCAGTTCCACTTTCTTCGCAAATTCGTTGTGAACTTTATGCCTTGATAGTTCGATCTTCATCTTTATCTCCGAGATTTAAAACCCTTATAATTAAATTTTAAGATAATTCTCATCACAACACGAGGGCGGCAATCACATAACCAATAGCCAAAAGGGCTTGAGTCCCTAAGATGGTAATGACATTCATTCCTAAGGCCGGAATGAGCTGATGGGTATCGCCATAATATTTCAATGCTCCCTTTGCTGCTTTCCATCCAAACCCTATTGTTCCTAAACCAATCAGGGTTACAATAGGCATCATCTTGGTGATCACCCCAAGGATGATACAAAGATAAGACCCTACAAGGAAGACCACAAAAAGAAACCTGGCATTCTCTTTTCCCATGGCGATGACCAAATGTCTTCTCCCACCCTTTTGATCCGCTTCTCGGTCTGGAAACTCATTCAGAAAGAGAAGGTTCGCCGTCAGTATGCCTGGCGCGAGCGAGGCAACCAGAGCCTCCAGACTATATCTTCCTGTCTGGACATAGTAAGAACCCAGAACGAGGAGTGGCCCGAAGTTTAGCCCTGCGACTATTTCGCCCAGAAGCCATTTGGAAATATAAACATTGTAGAAATAGGCTGAGAATCCAGCGACCAATAGAAGAGGAAAGAGTAACCAACCCCTAACAAAACAAAAGTAGGCACCGATCCCCATGGCGATTAACAGACAGATAGTTGCAAACCAAAACGCTTGTTTGGGTCTTAGAAGACCTGAGGTGAGGACACCGCTTCCTCCACTGAATGGAGTTCTCTGGGTCCGCAAATCGATCCCATCGACATAATCATAATAATCATTGATCACATTGACCGTCATGTGCACGAGAAGAGAACCGATCATAGCTAAGGCGAAGTAACCCAAATGGAAAAAACCCTCATAAGCTGCAATGGCCGTTCCCAAGGACACCATAATGATGGTGAGCGGAATAAAATGAAAACGCGGAAGTAGTAACCATGCCTTTAAAGATCCGGGTTTCAAGCTCTCCATAAAAAGCCCTTGCTTGATTAACGCATAGCGCATGGAGCAAAGCGCAAAAAACTCTGTGTGCCTGGCTCTCTACGCTTCTAACAAAACCACTTGAAGCAAGCGGGTATACTGAAAAAGTTTTAAAGCGGAAACCTATTAAAGATTGACTACCGAAATGCAATTCCCTTTACAAAGTTCGCAATAAGTAATTACGATCGATACCTAATAAATCATACGACGACTGCACTGTAAAACTTTGGAAGTATACCTGCTTGCTAAAGCAAGTCAACTTTTCCGATATTTCTTCTCTCCTTCGACATAGAGATCATTCCCTCTGACGTCGTTGACGACGATCACGGGAAGGTCTTCCACCTCTAGCCTTCGAACTGCTTCCGGACCAAGATCTTCGTAGGCCACCACCTCGGCCTTCTTCACCCTTTTGGCTAAAAGGGCCCCGGCCCCACCCGTTGCGGCAAAATAAACTGCCTTATACTTCTTCATGGCCTCTTTCACCGCATTGGATCTCATTCCTTTTCCGATCATTCCTTTTAATCCCCTCTCCATCAATAAGGGTGAGTAGGCATCCATCCGATAACTTGTGGTAGGCCCTGCGGATCCAAAGACCTGACCCGGTTTGGCTGGTGTTGGGCCTACATAGTAGATGATCTGACCTTTAATGTCAAAAGGAAGATCTTTTCCCTCTTTTAATAAATCCGTTAGCCTTTTGTGAGCTGCATCTCTCCCCGTATAGATGATTCCATTAATCAGGACCCGATCACCAGCCTTCAATTTTTCAACATCTCGATCGCTGATAGGTGTTTTTAGCCGAATGGGCTCAGTCATATCTGCTCCACTTTATGTAACCG
>SMTZ1_10012659_pt1 | contig 16627 bp, 15 predicted proteins | sample DeeMarSWOR136_30_FD_25667 | JGI IMG/M metagenome (IMG submission 25667)
CGTCCCCTTCTTCTTTACGGAAAACTTGGAGCTCTCCTGATTCAGCTTCCGCCAAAATACAGTTTTGATCCTGATCATCTTGAAGCCTTTCTGAAAATTCTTCCAACCGAATTTAGATTTGCCATTGAATTTCGGAACCTTTCATGGATGAGAGAAGAAACCTGGAAATTACTGAATCACTATAATGTTGCATATACAAACGTTGATGAGCCTCTTCTACCTCCAGAGGTTCATCTAACTACGGATTTTACATATTTTCGATGGCATGGCCATGGAACTGGACCTTGGTTTGACTATCGTTACAAGAATGAAGAGTTGGAACCTTGGGTTCCTAAAGTAAAGGATGCTTCTAAAGATGTTAAGAAGGTCTATGGGTATTTTAACAATCATTTTCATGGTTATGCAGTTGAGAATTGTCTCCAGATTCTTGAAATGCTTGGAATTGTGACTCAGGAGCAGATGGGGGCAAAAGCGAGAGTGGATAAGCACTTCAAAGCCATTAATGCTAAGAAATCTCTTGAAGACTTCTTTTAACCAAAATCTCATTTTATTTACATTGGTTTTATTCTTCATTTAGTCAATTTTATGTTAATTATGTTTTACCCTGAAAAAGATGATCCAGTAAATCCGATCTTCAACTTCCAAGATATTCTTGTTTAGATGTCCAATAAAGAAGCTTAGATCATGCAGATGACAATCGATAATAACCTTTGTACATCCTCTCAATTCAAGATGTTTAATAAATTCCGAAGGAATCTTTAAAAGAGCATGTGGAGAATGCATACACTGGATATTGGGCAAAAGAAGTTGCAGAGCATTTATTGAAGAATCGGATGGATGAACTATGTCGAAGTGGTTTAGTAAACGAATCTCCTCCTTCGCTTTTTCGTTGCAAAAAACCTACGAGAGAATAATAACTGCTAAGCCCTCCTTATTCCTTGTCGGCGCCTCGGCTGTTGCCGTCGCCTTCTTTCTGCTGAGCGGAGGAATCTACGACGTCCTGATCAAGCCCATCGTAGCATACTTCGCTTCGGGTGGACAGATGCTCGTTTTTTACCCTTCCCTAACTGAACAGTTTCTCTTAGAGAGTATAATTATCATAGTCTTCTATTCCATGGGGTTCGCGGGCTTTCTTATAGCATATCGAAGCACCAAGTACGCTTATAACCCCCGCCAAGCATACCGATTCCTTCTAGTTGGCTGTGTTCTACTCATCATAGGTATTGTTCTCATCGAAAATGGTCTAATGTCCAAATTCGGTCTCTAGCCTTCACATGCTACAAGCCAAAGCCACGTAGCGTCAACTCTTTTTTCCTTTGTTTTTAATATTCAAAAGAGCAGCCCCCAAGTTTGTAATCAAATGTATCGGGATTGTTATCAGCAAGATTATCAAAGCCGCTGGCAAAGAAGGCGGCGAAATCGGAATGGAAAAGAGGAATGCTCCTAATATGAAATCGATCTGATCCGCAACTGGAAGGGAGCTTCCGGGAGAACGGTTTAACCGCCGCTTAATGAAAGACTCTATTAGATCACCTGTTAACGCTCCTAGAGATAGCGCAAATCCAAGTAATATGCTGTAGCTGAACTGAGTGCCATATTGAAAAAGAACATGCTCAAAAAGAAGTGTTTGCACTAAACCAACTAGCGTCCCCACAATAAGACCCGCCAAAAAGCCTCTAACAGTCTTGTGAGAGCCAAGTAATGGTTTACCATCAAAGAAACTCTTGCCGAAATCCATTGGCTGGCCACCGCCGAAAATCACAGGGGCTGCATTGGCACAGTAAGCTGGGAAAATAAACCATATGGCAGCGGCGATGCCAATCATTATTTCAGTCATGTTTTCTCATCCCTTATTCTTAATGGAAGAAAATAACTCTAGTGTCTGTAATCGCTTATTCCTGTGCTCTCTATCTTGATGTAAATGAATCCTGTTCCTTTGATTTTCGGATGTTTTTCTCGGAGGACCTTTATGACCCGTGTTTGGCCTGTCTGTTTCATGTCAAGGACGATGTCTGACCAATAGTTTAGAACCCGTGTTGCCACAGGTTTCGTTTCAACCGTTTCTCCAAAAGGAACGCTGCTTACTTGACTAGTGATAAGCGCTGCCACACCACGAGTTTTGACGATTTGGGTCAAAACCGCTAGTTGTCTGTTCAACTCACGATTCGCAGCGTATGTTTCTTTTATGTCATCAAGTTCAACACGATATAATGATGTGGCGGTGTCGATGATGATCAGCCCAAATTTTCTGGTTATAACCTTTTCAAGTTGATCTATTGCTCTGGACTGTTCCTGAAATGTTGCTGGTCTCACTATGATCATAAGGGGCGAGATTTTCTCAAAATCGTACTCAGCTATCTGTGAGAGGCGCTCATAAGAAAAGGTTCCATCCGTGTCTATGAAGAGGGACTTGTTGCCTCTTCGTGCACAATTGACTGCGCATTGAACAGCGAGAGAGGTTTTGCCTGTTTCAGCTTCTCCATAGATTAGAGAGACACTTTCAGTAGGGAATCCTCCTCCTAACAATTTGTCAAGCGACACGCAACCTGTCTGAATAAAATTCTGCAATATCCCTACACAAGAAGCGAAGTATAGCCTCAGGAATTATAAGCCTTCTCTCTGACTAAACCTTTCAGTGAAGAATCTTTCGTAACATATTTAAGCGAAAAACAAAGACAGGAAGAGTCACGCAGGGTTCAAGGTCATGCATACAAATAACTCTCCATTTTCTAATCAGTGTTTTCTTATGTGTGGAACATGGGAAGTGTAATCCCATGAAGGTGAAAATAGCTGTTGCAACTGTTTCTGGAAGAGCCTATTACGAACTTGTGACAGAACTGAATAGAAAGGGGTTGCCCTTCTTGAGTTTGAAACCTTGGGATCCTGTTCCATTAAATATCAAAGTAGTCATAACCACTATAGACGAGAGCCATCAGGTTTCACACCCTAAGATTCTATGTTTCGAGCAGGGATCAAACCCTGAATCTGTTGTAGACGAGGCAATTCTGATTGTTCAAGGAAAACAGGGCTACGAAAAAGTTGTTATTGGAGTGGATCCCGGCAAAACCTATGGCATAGCGATTCTGGGCGACAACAAAGTCTTAGCAACCCTGACAGCTTCAAATATAGAAGAGGCTTCTCATCACATTGTAGACGGCCTAAAGAGGTTTCCAGCCGAAGTTAAAGTGGTGCGAGTAGGTAATGGACCTCCTGAATACACCCAAACATTACTCAGATCATTAGATAAAGATCTGCCAGAAGAGACTTTAATGGAGATAGTTAGTGAAGCTGGGACAAGTCGGCTCACGAATAAGTCTGCGAATCGCAGAGTGTTAAGGGACGCTGTTTCCGCCATAAAAATCGCGGGAAGAAACGGTAGAGTTTTTTCAAGGAAGAGTGTTGAATGAAGCATATTATCGATGAAGGAAAGACGTTGTTGGTTGATGGACCCGCTTCCGTGAGTCTTCTCTCAGGGAAGATAAGCGTTCTGGGGGCGCCTATTCATATCAGCGAAAGACTTGTGGTCAGGGAAGGAAAACGGTTGCCCTTATGGGTCAAAAAAAGGGTTACTCTTGATTTGATGCTAGGGGAAGGGGCTTCTGTCAACGAAGTTGACGAGGGAACTGTTCCTTCCTCATGGGATGACGCCGCAGAGGAGATTTTGTCCCTGAAGAAACCGGTAACTGTCATGGTTGTAGGCGGCATGGACTCTGGCAAGACAAGCTTCTGCACATTTCTTGTGAATGAAGCGGTGATGAAGAACTGGAAGACAAGCGTTGTCGATGCTGATGTAGGACAGTCTGATGTTGGACCCCCATCAACTGTGGGATTCAATTTCGTAACTGAGCCAGTGAAAGATCTTTTCGACATCGATGCTCAAGACGCGGTTTTTGTGGGGTCGACGAGTCCAAGTGGGGTAATAAATAGAGTTATTGAGGGTTTGACCCGGCTGAAAGATGGAGTGATGGAGGCAGGCGTGGATTTTCTAATCATAAACACTGACGGTTGGGTTGAAGGAGAAGAGGCGGTCGCATATAAAGTTGGGTTAGCGGAAAAAGTTGGTCCAAGCGCTGTTGTTGGAATGCAACGGGGGAACGAGTTAACCCCAATTTTAGATGCGTTGCATGGAGTCAAGGTTCTTGTTATAGACTCTCCACAGCTGATTCAGCCAAGAAGTAGAGAAAAAAGGAGACTTTTACGGGAGCTCAGCTACAAGAAGTATCTGAAGGAAGCCAAGATGCAGTCGTTTTCTCTTAGTTGGCTCAAAGTTAAAGATTCTCTTTTTGGAACCGGCGGTCCATTGCCTCGAAAACGTTTGGAAACCTTGAGGGATCTGCTGGGAACTAGACCCATCTATTCCGAAGAAGCCGTTAATGCCATTCTTGTTGTTTTAGGTAAAAGTAAAGCGGTTACTGAAGAGCAGATTGAAGCTGTCGAGGAGCACTTCGGAAAAAGGGTTAAGGTGATATGGGAGGGAGACGAGGAGGGCTTGCTTGTGGGGCTGAATGATGAAGAGGATAAATTTTTGGGAATTGGCATCCTGCATGGAGTTGATTACAAACGAAGAATCCTTAAAGTCTATACTCCTGTGAGCGAAAAAGTATCTATGCTGTATTTCGGTCAGATAAAACTGGACAAAAACTGCAGGGAGACTGGTTTAAGCACAGTCTACTCCAACTATCTCCTCTAAAAAGTCTCGTACATAATCTTCTGATCTTCTGTGAAAGGGCAGAAAAAATTGGTTGCACAATTCTTGCATAAAAGCTTTCCTTCAGTTTTGTTTGAAAATACTAAATAGAAGCTTGACCAAGCATTAAATGGACAGAGGGAGAGTCTCGGTTGTCACGAGCCAAGATTGTTAAAGAAGAGATAGTTGAGAGAGACACGACTTTTCTTGCCGTTTACATTGAAACAAAAAACGCGAGCCAACTATTTTTCAGCGAGGGCGAAGACCGGCTGGGCACCTTGGCTGTAGCTATGCCCCAACCGCAGAAACTGATTGGACCACCCCTCTCCTCGGTATTGCTTGGAGACAGGAACATAATGATTGCACGCGTTCTAGCTGAACTCCTTGCCCAAAAAACAAAAAAGATCGGTTTAGTCTCAGTTTTCACCAAATCCGTCAGCGAACAGGAAGCTGCTCCCATTCTTCGGAGACTCATGGAGAAGACTCTCAAAAAAGAGGAAGATGAAAAATAAACCTTCACAGATTGCAAAAATTTGCTAAACTCGATAGACAAACTGAGACGTTTATCGCTCACTTCCAATAATTGTATTTGTTTAGTTTGTTGCTGCTCAGCCAACACATATATTGCACTTATTCTATGTAGTTTTGGATTTCCGGAGGATACCCTTGATGAATTTCGACGTCATAATCGTGGGCGCTGGACCGGCAGGAATCTTCTCTGCTCTTGAATTAGCTGACAAAACAGACCTTAGTATCCTACTGTTAGATAGGGGTCCATCTATTGATCGGCGCAAATGTCCTGCCAGCAGAGGTTTAGGTTGCTTAAACTGTGACCCCTGCTCCCTGTTGGCTGGTTGGGGAGGCGCTGGTGCATTCAGTGACGGAAAACTTACTTTGTCTACAGAGGTCGGTGGGTGGCTTAACGAATACTGTACTGAAGAACAACTTTGGGATCTCTTGAGGTATGTTGACAGCGTTTATCTGAAGTTTGGTGCGACTACGCATCTTTATGGTGCAAGTCCAGAAAAATTTGCTGAGCTTGAGCGGAAGGCATCCTTTGCTGGGTTGAAGCTTGTTCACCAGAAAGTGCGGCATATGGGGACTGAAAAATGTGCTGAGACTCTTCGTAAAATGCACAGTCATCTTGAAGGCAGGGTTGACATTCGCACCAGAACAGATGTTAAGAGCCTGCTTGTCAAGGATGGCAAGGTTGAAGGTGTTGAAACCACTAAGGGAGAAAAATTCCACGGAAAATATGTGATTGTGGCGCCGGGGCGAATCGGAGCTGAATGGTTGAAGACTGAGGCAGAAATTTTGGGTCTAAAAACCTTGAATAATCCAGTGGACGTGGGCGTCAGGGTGGAGGTTCAAGCCGCTATCATGGAGGAACTCACGGAAATCCTGTATGAGCCCAAGCTGATTTACCATTCCAAGTCATTTGACGATCATGTTAGGACCTTCTGTGTTGCGCCTCTAGGAGAGGTAATCACTGAATCATATAATGGCATCTTAACCGTGAACGGTCAAAGTTACGCTGAACGGAAAACAAAAAACACAAACTTCGCCATCTTAGTTAGCACCTCCTTCACAGAACCCTTCAGAGAACCCATAGCCTACGGAAAATACATCGCGAGACTTTCAAACCTGCTCAGCGGAGGGGTTATAATTCAAAGACTAGGCGACCTAAAGGCTGGACGCCGCTCAACAGAGGAGCGGATAAAACGAAGCTTATGTGTTCCAACACTCAAGAACGCCACCCCCGGGGACCTCAGCTTTGTTCTACCATATCGGTATTTGGCTGATATCAAAGAGATGCTTCAGGCATTGGATAAAGTGGCTCCTGGAATAAACTCGAATGACACGTTACTCTACGGAATCGAAGTGAAGTTCTATTCCTCAAGGCTTGAGTTGACAAATCAGCTGGAAACAAAAATCCAGAACCTGTTCACGATCGGTGACGGAGCTGGAGTAAGCCGAGGACTAATTCAAGCGTCATCCTCTGGAGTTATAGTTGCCAAAGAAATCGCAAAGCGAGCAAAGAAGTAGGTCAGCCTCATTCTTTCGGTAGCGTTTTCTTTTCATTGCCTTTAGTTTAGCTTCTGATGTTTTGGTGGGGCCGCCCGGATTTGAACCGGGGTCCCGAACGTCCGAGGCTCAGAGCCTAGACCATGCTAGCCGACGGCCCCTCAAGATTCTTTCATGCGGTAGGTTTTACATAAGGATTCTCGTAGAAATTTTCTTGACGGTGCTGATCCTTTGATTGTGTTTGTTATTTATGTTTGTGTGAATCTAACTTTTTTTGGGGGAAAAAAAGAAGGTTTTTATAGTTTTATCCTGTTTTCTGGGTATGCATCTGCTGTTCGAGTTTCCCCAAAATTGGTTTATCCTCTTCCTTGCTTTCTTGTTAATATGGGCAGTTCTGTTGTTTAGCAGAAAAACTAATGAAAGAAAAGAGGCCAAAGAACAAGTTTACTTGGCTGTGGCGGGGTTGTTCGCTTTAGTCCTTATGGAAGTCTTCGCTACACAGTCTAACCTGTGGCATTACATTCCTGGAGATTGGCCAGTGATTTTGTGGCCCACATATGTTGCCGCTATATTGTTTGGGTTGTTTGGGTATCAATTGTTACGATTTATTGAAGAACGCCTTGTAGTGAAACGCGTGGATATACTTTAGAAGCCTATTTGGTGAATTTTCCTCGGTTTCTTTTGAATTTCTTTTTGCATTTTACGCTGCAGAAATAATATGTTTCTCCATCGTGAGTGATTTTATATTTAGCTGTCTTTTCGTTCAGAATAACGCCGCAGACAGGATCTCTAGGCATCGATTTCTCCTTCACCTTACCAATAATGAGTGGCATTAGATAAGCTCTTTGCACATTATTATCAATTGTAGAATTATTTTTTACTGCGTTTTAATTCGAGTTCCAGAAGAGTAAAACGAGTTTATGTGTATTTTGCCCCCAACTTTTTAGTTTTCTCTTCCTTTGATGGCTGATTTTCAGGAAAAAACGTTGATTTTTGGACTAAATTCTTGTGCGGATAACGTTTAATAGTTACTTTTTATTATCAAGAAGAAGTTGTATATCAGAAGTGAACGTGGTTGCTGTTTTGAGACCACGCTTAACCTATTTGGGGAGGAAATGTTGATAATGAAAATTAAGGTTGGAGATCGAGTGAAGATTCCGGTGCACAATGTCTTCCATCAGGAAGTGGGGCACTTCGGCAAAGTCGTGTATATTAGCGAAGATGGAAGAACTGTGACTGTGAAATGTGACCGGAAGCATAACGGCAAAACAGTTGCCTTCAATGTCGAGCTTGAATCTATCAGCGAATAGGCCTACAACTCCCGTGCACTGTTTCTAGTGCAAGCCTGATTACAGGAAAAAGACTGTTTTTCAACAATAAAGTGTTATTAGTCTCCTAATATGATTGCCTGTTTTGTTTAAGCTATTTTTCGTCTTGCTTCTGCTATGAGGTCTGTGATGGCTGCGAAGGCTTTGCTTACGTCTTCCATGGCTAGCACGATTATTGTTTCTGTGTAGCAGCTCATGGTTTCTTCTATGTTGATGTGGCGTCTTATCTGGTCTGGGCTGCGGATGATGACTGTTGCCAGATTCTGTTTCTGGTCTATCACATCGGTTTTGTCGAAGATGGCGGTGATTTTGTTGAAGGAGTTAAGATCAGAGATCAGGGTAACCACGGAGTTACCTTCTATGATTTGAAGAAATTCGCCCGAGAAACTTGCCAATGTCTTCCTTATTTTTTCCAGACTCTTTTTTGTTTTATCAACAGAAACTTTTGCCATGTCAGTTCGGATGTTAAGGACGCTCCCCGCGACGATTCGCGTTATTTTTCCCTGCAAAATTGTGTAGTTTGCTTTGGCTCGTTTAACTGAGGTTATTACGCTTTCGAGGTTAACATCATCATTTACGGCTTCTTTGACTTTGGGCATCAGCATTCTGGCTATTGCACTGTAGTTTCCGTAGTCTCTTTGCAGGGCGTCCTGTAGGGAGAGGTCTTCGTCTATGAGGGTTTGCACGGTTTTTGAGATTGAATTGACCATTTTCGGTCACTATTGCACAATTTACTATGATATTGACCAAAATCTATATAAGCGTTTCCCGAATTATCAACCTCAAACTGGGAAACACAATGAAAGGCACGATCATATTAGCCTATTCCGGCGGACTAGACACGTCTGTTCTGATAAAGTGGTTACAAGAAGAATATGACGTGGACGTGATAACGGTTACAATCGAGTTAGGGCAGCAGACCGACCTAAAAAAGGTCGAAGAAAAAGCCCACAACCTAGGCGTCAAAAAACACTACTCAATAGACGCTGAAGAAGAGTTCGTTATAAAACACGTCTTTCCAGCCATAAAAGCAAACGCCCTCTACGAAGAAAAATATCCACTGGCAACAGCCCTAGGGCGTCCACTAATTGTGAAGAAACTGGTTGAGATCGCAGAAAAGGAAGGAGCCACAGCGATCGCACATGGATGCACAGGAAAAGGCAATGACCAGGTGCGCTTCGACGTTACCATCAAATCCTTTGCTCCGAACCTCAAGGTGATGGCTCCAGTTAGAGAGTGGGGAATGTCCAGAAAAGAAGAAATAAAATATGCCAAAGAGAAGGGCATCTCAATATCCCACCTATCCGACCCCTACAGCATAGACCAGAACATATGGGGACGCTCCATAGAATGTGGGCATCTAGAGAATCCGGAACAGGAACCGCTTGAAGAAATTTACGAATTCACGGTTTCTCCCGAAAAGGCGCCTGATAAATCTGAATACGTCACCATAAAATTTGAAGATGGCGTACCAATTGCTCTGAACGGAGAACAACTCGATCCAGTAAGCTTGATCAAAAAATTGAACAGCATAGCAGGGAAACATGGAGTTGGACGCGTCGACCATATTGAGGATAGGCTGGTGGGCATAAAATCGCGGGAAATCTATGAATCCCCAGCCGCCACAGTTCTGGTTGAAGCCCACAAAGACCTTGAGAAACTGGTTCTGACACGCCACGAACTCGAGTTCAAGAAACAGATAGACGAAAAGTGGGCTTTCCTAGTTTACACAGGCTTGTGGATAGACCCCCTACGGGAAGCTCTGGACGCCTTCATCGACAAGACTCAGGAACGCGTCTGTGGCGAAGTGAAAATGAAATTATACAAGGGAGGCTGCTGGGTTGTGGGACGCTCCTCACCCATGTCCCTATACGACAAGAACTTAGCAACCTATGAGGTAGAAGCATCGTTTAACCAAGCCTATGCTGAAGGCTTCATAGAATTGTGGGGATTACCCACCAAAGTAGCCAACCTACTAAAGGAGAAGATGAAAAAAGAAAAGAAATGTTAACAGAGGTGGACGGTTTCGGCTGTCCGTTCCAATAAAAACTGTTGAGTGTGAAAAAAATTGTCCAAGTTGTTGCGTGGAGGAAGAATAGGCGCTGCCCGAAAAGATGTTGTCGAGTTTACTGCATCCATAAAAAGCGACCAAAAGCTACTGGAAGCAGTGATCAAGATCAACGAAGCTCACGTAGCCATGCTTATGGAGCAGGAAATCATCAATTGTCAAATGGGCGCTAAGCTCCTCCAAGCCCTAGCTGAACTGGACCCAAAAATGAAGCTGGACCCATCCATTGAGGACGTTCACTTAGCAGTTGAAGAGGAAGTAAACAAGAAAGTTGGCGTGGAGACTGGCGGAAACCTGCACATCGCTAAAAGCAGGAACGATCAAGTGGCAACAGCAATCAGGATGGCGCTTCGAACAAGCCTCCTTGAACTGATGAATCTTGTGATAAAGCTGCAGGGCTCTCTGATTGAATTGGCTGAGAAACACACAGAAATGCTGTTTCCCTCTTATACGCATCTGCATCCAGCACAGCCCGTCACCTTCGCCCATATCCTCCTCGCCTACGTGGATGCGCTGCAGAGGAGCCTGAAACGGTTAGAGGAGACTTACCCCCGCGTTAACCTGTGTCCAATGGGCGCAGGAGCCATAGCAACCACAAGCTTCCCCATAAACAGGAACCGAACCGCTGAACTCTTGGGCTTCAGCAAAGTGCTAGAGAACTCAATAGACGCGGTGGGCAGCCGCGACTTCATCCTAGAAACCCTTGCTAATCTCACGTTACTCGCCATCGACATCAGCAGAATTGCTGAAGACCTGATCCTCTGGAGCTCCCCAGACTTTGGAATAATCGATTTGCCCGAAAGCTTCTCGTTCACGAGCAGTATAATGCCCCAGAAAAAGAATCCCGACGTTCTAGAGGTCATCAGGGCAAGGATGAGCCAAGTTCTAGGAAACTTTGTAGCCTCAGCGTCTACTTTGAAGGCTTTGCCCTCAGGCTACAATCTGGACCTGCAGGAGATCACCCCCAAACTTTGGGAGTCCATCGAAACCGTTTCAAATTCATTGTTTATGCTTTCTGAGCTTACCAAAAACTTGAACGTAAACAAGAATGTCTTCAGCAAGCAGATACTCAACTACTCAACCACAACAGAACTGGCAAACCTGCTCTTCAAGAAATACAATGTTCCCTTCAGGACGTCACACAAGATAGTTGGTGCAGTCGTCAAAACCTTATTGGATAAGGAAATGGCGCTTTCTGACTTGACACCTGAACTGTTAAATAAGACCGCTAAAGATTCTGCGGGAATCACCCTAGCCGTTAAACCAGCGGACATCAAAGACTCTATCGACCCTAAAAAATTTGTTGAAAGCCACAAAACCATGGGCGGTCCAGCTCCAGCAGAAGTAAAGCGGATGCTTAAAAACCGGAAACAAATGACTAGCCAGTCAAAAACGAGCTTGAAAGAACAAAAAAGCAAGTTAGAGGAAGCTGACAGCCAGCTTAAGTCTGTGGTTCAGCGTTACTCCTCTTTACACACGAAAAACGATAACCTTAAAAGCAAAGAATTGTGAGGTAGGTAAGGGCTGTGAAGACACAAAAACATCCCTCGGAAACTGGGAAGGCCGTTCTAGTTCTAGAAGATGGCTCTACCTTCTTCGGTCATGGTTTCGGCTCACCAAAGAAGGTTTCTGGCGAAATCGTCTTTTCGACTTCTATGGTTGGATACCCCGAATCTCTTACTGACCCTTCCTATAACGGTCAGATCTTAACATTTACTTATCCTCTTATTGGCAACTATGGCGTTCCATCCTACGAACTAGAAAATGGCATTCCCAGATATTTCGAATCTGAAAGCATCAAAGCAAGGGGCTTAATTATCCACGAATTGTGCAAGAATCCTTTTCATTGGGCATCAACCCGAACCTTGGATCAATGGCTCAAGGATGAAGACATTCCAGGCATATACGGAATCGACACCCGAAAGCTCACCAAGAAACTCAGAATCAAAGGCGTGATGCTGGGAATTTTGCAGGTGTGCGAAGAGGGGGAGGAACCTAACCTCGAGAAACTTCGGAAAGAAGTGGAGACGATTCAGGACCCAAACTCCACAAATCTAGTGAAGGAAGTAACGATAAAAGAGCCTGTTCGCTACGAAGTCGGGGCAAAAAAGGTAGCCATTCTAATAGACTGTGGCATCAAATATGGTATCCTCCGCACCCTACTGAACCAAGGCATGAACGTGATAAGGGTACCCTACGACTTTTCAGCAGAAAAGATTCTGGAATACAAGCCTGACGGCGTGATAATAAGCAATGGTCCTGGGAACCCAAAGCAATGTACACAAACAATTGAATCGGTTGGGGAGTTAGTTGAGGAAGATATTCCCATAATGGGAATATGTTTGGGAACCCAGATTTTGGCATTGGCTCTTGGCGGTGACACCTACAAACTGAAGTACGGTCACCGATCTCAGAATCAATCTGTTATCGACTTGGAAACAAAGAGGTGCTACATTACTACTCAAAATCATGGATACGTCACAGACATGGACTCCATAAAAGATACTGGTCTAGAAGTCTGGTTCATTAATGCTAACGACAAAACAGTTGAAGGAATAAAGCATAAGACCAAACCAACCTTCGCCTTTCAATGGCACCCCGAAGCATCACCAGGTCCATACGACACGAAGTTTCTTTTCGACAAATTTCTGAAACTTGCGGGGGGATAAAAAAAGGTGCCAAAATTCGAGTGGATAAAAAAAGTGCTGGTTCTAGGCAGTGGCGCCATAAAAATCGGGGAAGCCGCAGAATTCGATTACTCCGGAAGCCAGTGTCTAAAGGCTCTTCGCGAAGAAGGCATAGAAACTGTTCTAGTTAACCCGAACATAGCCACGATTCAAACTGATCCTCGGTTAGCAGGAAAAGTCTACCTCCTACCTGTAACCCCAGAATTCGTTGAGGAGGTCATTGTGAAAGAAAGACCAGACAGTATTCTCTTGGGTTTCGGGGGGCAAACAGCCCTAAACTGCGGAGTCCAACTAGCCCAGAAGGGTATTCTCGAAAAATATGGTGTCAAAGTGTTGGGGACTCCAGTCCAGACAATAGAGGATACAGAAGACAGGGAACTTTTCAGGCAGGCAATGATCAGGGCAGGCATTTCGATACCTAGAAGCAAATCCGCCAAGTCTCTCAAGGAGGCAGTTGCAGTGGGCAAGGAGATTGGTTACCCTGTTATCATCCGAATAGCTTACGCTCTGGGCGGCAAAGGTTCAGGTGTGGCCCATAACGAAACCGAGTTACGAGATATCGTTAGTCGAGCCTTGGGACAAAGTATGATCTCTCAGGTGCTCATTGAAGAGTATGTAGGTCACTGGAAAGAGATTGAGTACGAAGTCGTACGAGATTACGCTGACAACTGCTTAACAGTCTGCAACATGGAAAACATTGATCCCATGGGAGTCCACACCGGCGACTCCATCGTTGTGGCACCATCCCAAACCCTGTCAAACCGTGAATACCACATTCTACGCTCAGCCTCCATAAAGGCAATACGAAGCTTAGGAGTCGTTGGCGAATGCAACATTCAATGGGCTTTGGACACAAAATCGGAGGATATCCGCGCCATAGAAGTGAATGCTCGGCTTTCAAGAAGCTCAGCCTTGGCAAGCAAAGCAACGGGTTATCCATTGGCGTATATAGCAACTAAACTGGCTATTGGCTATCTTTTGCCTGAACTGGTGAACAAGGTGACTGAAGTCACCACGGCCTGTTTCGAACCAGCGCTCGATTATGTTGTGGTTAAGTATCCACGATGGGACCTGCAGAAGTTCAGGAATGTGGACAGGCATATCGGTCCTCAAATGAAGTCTGTCGGAGAGGTTATGGGCATAGGACGATGCCTAGAGGAAGCGTTGCAGAAAGCTGTTCGTATGCTTGATATTGGAAAGTTGGGGTTAGTCTGCAATGCCGAGGAAGACGAAATTGAACCGATGGAAAAGATAAAGGATGTTTTGGCTAATCCAACGGATGAAAGGCTCTTCAAAACAGTTAAAGCCCTGAAAATGGGCATCTCCATCGAGGAAATCTACAAACTGAGCGGTCTTGACCCCTTCTTTTTACATAAAATCAAAAATGTCATCGATACAGAACAGAAACTGCGTTCCATGAAGTCAAACGACATGGACTACCTAGAAACCATCCGGGAAGCCAAGCGCCTCGGATTTTCAGACAAACAGATCGCAATCTGCCGCAACACAGACGAATTTGCTATACGTAAACTGAGAAAAGAGGCTAACATAGTTCCTGTGGTCAAGCAGATTGACACTCTTGCCGCTGAATGGCCAGCGAAAACTAACTATCTTTACTTGACCTATGGCGGGGACGAGAACGACATCGAATTTTCTTCGATAAGCAAGAAGGTTATGGTTCTCGGAGCGGGCGTCTTCAGGATAGGGTCAAGCGTAGAATTTGACTGGTGCGGCGTCAACACTATCTGGGCACTCAAAAAGAATGGCATCGAAGAAGCTATCATGGTTAACTATAATCCTGAAACAGTTTCGACAGATTATGACATGTCAGACAAGCTCTACTTCGAAGAACTGACATTAGAACGGATTCTGGACATCTATGACAATGAGAACCCCCTCGGCGTCATAGCCAGCGTGGGCGGACAGATTCCAAACAACCTAGCCCTTAAACTATCCAAACAAGGAGTGAACCTGCTGGGCACATCAGGAGAAAGCATAGACAGGGCAGAGGACAGGTCAAAATTCAGTGCTCTTCTTGACAAGCTTGGAATTCCTCAGCCAGTTTGGAGCGACCTGTCAACAACTCGGGACATAAAGAAATTCGCTTCGAACATCGGTTATCCCGTTCTTGTTCGCCCCAGCTATGTGTTGTCAGGTTCTGCCATGAGGGTCGCCTACACGGAAGCTGAACTGGAAGGTTATCTCAAGTTGGCTGTAAAAGTTTCAAGGGAGCATCCTGTCGTAATCTCGAAGTTTATAGAGAATGCAAAGGAAGTTGAGGTTGACGGAGTCTACGACGGCGAAGACAACATAATAGGAGCCATCATTGAACATGTCGAGAACGCTGGAGTTCACAGCGGCGACGCAACCATGGGAATTCCCTCGTTAACTCTGGACAGCGACGTGCTGAGAACAGTTCAGGACTACACTCACAAGATAGTTGAAGCCCTAGAAATCAGAGGGCCATACAATATTCAGTATCTCGTAAAGGATGGATTCACCTACGTTATCGAATGTAATCTCAGGGCTTCACGGTCTATGCCGTATGTCAGCAAAACCCGCGGAGTCAACATGATAGAACTCGCCACCCTAGCGATGCTGGGTAAAAAATTCAAGGATTCCGGATTCATTGATTTGCCAGAAATCAGTCATGTTGGAGTGAAGGTTCCGCAATTCAGTTTTATGCGGTTAAGCGGAGCTGACCCAATTCTGGGAGTTGAGATGCTGAGCACTGGCGAAGTAGCATGCCTAGGAGAAAACTTCACAGATGCCCTCTCAAAGGCGATGCAATCTGCTGAGTTCGATATGCCCCCTGAAGGCGGATCGGTACTGATAACTGTTGGCGGAAAAGAGCTGAAGGAGAAGGTTGTGCCCATTGGAAGGGCGCTGAGGAATATGGGCTTCAAAATCTATGCGACCCAGCATACTGCTGAGGCGTTACGGAACGCAGGCGTAAACAATATTTCGGTTTTGCGTAAGGTCAGGGAAGTGGGGCAGAAACCCAATATTGTCGATTATCTTCAAGAAGGCATGATTGACTTGGTTATCAACATACCTATGCCCAACCATATGGTGGCATTCTCGGAGGTTCTGAAGGACGAATATACCATCCGCAGGCTAGCCATCGAATTCAACATTCCCGTCGTAACAAATCTCCAGTTGGCGTCAGCACTCACCAAAATACTGGAACAACGAGAAGCAAACAAGTTTGACATTCGTTCCCTAAACGAGTATATGGACAGTTTACCGCGGAAGTTCTGGTAAACAGAAACAACAAAGAGTGGATTTTACTTCTTTTTTCTAAGGCTGAACCTTCTGAACTTCAGTTTTGCTGTCAAGATTTTTTCTGTACCGAACAGTCTAGCTGCTACGTAAAGAACTATTATCGTGAAGATTGCCATGTAGGCGATTCCTCCAATTGCTCCTAGGTAGTTTCCAGTGAACGAAACGTTGGCTGCCAGCATTGGATGAGTGAAGGGTATTGCAAGCAGTATGGTTGACAGAGGGAAGGGCAATGCTGTAATGTCAGTGAACATTGTGAAAAACATTGGAAAAATGAATAGTATCGAGAGTGGACCTACTAAGGCTTGGGCGCCTCTTACATCTTCGGCGAAAACAGATAATGAAATCGCCAATGCTAAGGCTGAAAGCAGTGCCATGAATAAAGAAATTCCGAGATGGCTGCAAGGTCTACGCTGCCTGTGGGTATCATGCCCGTGAACGAAGTCATGTAATAACTAAAACCGACAAGATACGCTATGGCTCCAACAACAGCCACAATTATTGACCCCGTCAGTTTTCCAGCCAAGATCATGGTGCGGTTAATTGGTAA
>SMTZ1_10003151_pt1 | contig 16624 bp, 15 predicted proteins | sample DeeMarSWOR136_30_FD_25667 | JGI IMG/M metagenome (IMG submission 25667)
AATGTTTGAAATTTGACCGCATCAACACCAGCCTCTTTGGCAACGTCAACAAGTTGCTTTGCCTTTCTAAGATCTCCATTATGGTTAACCCCTGCCTCTGCGATGATATAAACTGGTTCACCCTCGCCAATGTATTTTAGCCCGACTTTGATTTTCTCGGTCAAGTTCACACGCCCATTTGGTGTTAATCAAATTGAAAGTGCCCGGATTCGAGTAAGAATTCTATGAACTGAAAGTCAATTTCTCTGTCAACATCCACTGATGCGATATCGTCCATGATATAGATTTTTTCTTTCTCACAATGCAGACTTTTAGCATCAATGAGAAAATCTCTGTCAAAAACATAGATTGAACCATTGATCGAATACACCACTGGTGCGTCTTGTCTGCGGAAGTATTCGGATTTAAGGATTTTTGACAGATGGGCATTACCATTCTCATCGAGTTCAACCATATTGAAATATGGGTTCTTTTTCGCAACAGTGACACTGTAAAGGACTTGAGCCTTAGTTTTGATGAATTTTTCTAAGGCTTGATCTAAATCATTCACGGTCCGTATCGGAGCTGTTGGGTCAAGATCAATAACGGCATCATATTTTGTGTTATAATGTTCTTCACAGAATTTTAGCGCATGTTGGATTACAGGCATTTTTGGTGCTGTATCAGTTGCCATCTCTTTCGGTCGTAAGAAGGGTGTTTCAGCACCATATTGATTGGCTACTCGAGCAATTTCAGGTGAATCCGTGGATGTTATGATGTTCGATGCTTGTCCCCATTTCTTCAAAACAGAAATAGTATATGCGATTAGAGGTTTACCTGCAAGATTTCTGATATTTTTATTCGGAACTCCTTTGGATCCTCCTCGTGCACAGATTGTTGCTAATATGTTCATTCCAATATCTCCATTGAGTAAGTTATCATAATAATACCGTAATTTGAAACTACTTTGATTCATCCTTGGCTTTCCACTGTGAAAAGTCGTATGTGGGCGGACGAATCACGTAGAGAGTTGGGGAGACTTTAATCACGTAGGGCGTTTCCGGGGTGGTATGAAGTTCCTCTTCTTTCTTCTCTCCGAACTCGGGTGTACCGTAAACAATCTCAGCATCATAATACTGTTTTTGTTTCAACCAGTCCTTGGCAACATCAATGATGCGTCTTTGATCCCTTTTGGTGAGGGCAGGAAAGAAGATTTCACCACCTCTCATGAAGTTGAACGACTCCATAAGAAAGTCGACTGCTCTGTCGATGTGGATGAAGTATCGTGTCATCTCGGGATCTCGAACAAGCAGTTTACCTGTGGTTTGATATTGGAAATCCCAGGCTTCAAAGACATTCCCCGCCGTTTCCATCACATTGGGGAAGCGGGCAGAACTTAACATGATTTTTCTGGTGCCCTTGATATAGTTGGCTGCAAGAATGAGTCGTTCTCCGATGAGTTTGCTAGCTCCCATCATACTCGTGGGGTTAACCGCTTTGTCAGTACTGATGTAGAGGAACTTCTCGACCGTTGATGTATCGAAGGCTGCACGGATAGTGTTTTGTGTTCCAATAACATTGGTCTCCACCGCATCAAATGGGTTGAACTCACAAAGGGCCACATGCTTCAAAGCCGCACAATGAAAAACATGCTTAACCCCAAACATGGCCTCCTTTAAACGCGCGTAATCTCGAACATTCCCAACGAGAAATCGCAGATTCGGATTCTTGAGTTTTTCCCGTAGATACCAAATCCCATACTCGTTGTTGTCAAAGACGCGTATCGTGTATTCTTTACCCTTGGTTTTAACCAAGTGCTCAGTCAACGCTGCTCCAATCGAACCTGCCCCACCCGTAACGAGGATGGCGGGTTTAATTTCCTTCGCTTTTTTCTTTGATTTACTCATAGAAGACGCCTCCCATCAGGAAGTACAGTAAGTGGGATTCTCCTATTTAGCCATTCTAAATATTTAGGGTGTGTTTTCATTCTCATTCAGAATAATAAGCCTTGCTTTCTCCAATGCCATTAAATAAAGAAATAAAAGAAGGGTATTTGTAGGAGTCAAAAACCGTGGTCCTTTGCATTCGGTTAATTAGATGAATTTACGATGGCAATTCGACGAACCTATGCTAGAACAGCCGCATTCAGCTTCTTCCTCACAGTTGTAGGCTTTGTCATTAACATCGTCTATGGAAGGATACTTGCTGATACCCTTTTGGAATCAGAGATGGGCATTATCGCTGCTCTTGTGACTCTTGCTTCAGTGATTGAGGGCATCGCAATTTTTAGTATAACATACACGATAACCCAGAAAACTTCATCAAGTCTGGGTCAAGGGGATACCGATGCTGCAAAAGGCATCCTAGTTAAAGGATTGATTGTTTATTATGCTGTGAGTATTCCCTTCTCTATTTCTCTAACATTGATATCGCTTTTTGTTTTAGAGACTCTCTTTTTCACTAATCTTTTCATGTGGAGTGGACTGCTCATATCCTACATTGTCCTTTTACTCCTACTCCGTTCAGAATCAAACGCCATGAACAGTATGGTTGAAACTGATAAAGCCGTGGTCTTTACTAATCTCAGACGCTACCTGTCATGGGGGCTTTCATTAGGGTTTCTGTTTTATCTAATGAGTTTTGTAGGGGTAATCTATGGGTGGATAATTAGTGTATTCATTTTTGTTATAATTGGCAGCTTTCTTATTGCTAAATATTTCAAAGGAACTCGGTTAACCAATGGTCTTTCGACATCTACCTATCTTACCTTTGGGTTGTCTATCTTTGGAGCTTCTGTTATTCGTCTTATCGGACGATATTTTGATCAACTCTACGTATTGGCATTAATGACTCCAGAAGAACTGGCCCAATATTTCCTAGTAGTTCGCATTACAGGCGGTTTGTATGATTTTGCCGTTAGTTTGATTGCTGGAATTATAGCCATTCTAAGTATGCTAGTAGGGATCAGTCTTAAACGAATGCAAAATGCCCATGAGGCAGTACTCCGATTTGTGCTAGTTATATCTGCTCCGATTTATCTTGCTGTAGCTGCTTTTGGTGAACCATTAGCCCTCCTTTTTTTGGGGCCAAGATATCTCGGCTCTGGTATTTTATTATCGATACTAGCAATAGCTTCTTTTTTTGACCTCATAATCCTGCTCCTATTGATCGGTCGTCAAGCTGCAGGAAGACTGCGAATTATCCCTATAACTTGGGCTAGTCTACTAGTGTTCAAATTCATTCTTGTAACAGTATTGGCTGTATTTGGTTTAATTGGGATAGCGCTCAGCGTTCTTTTATCTCAGGTACTCCTAGTTGTTATTGTAGGCTTGTATCTCCGAAAGGAAATTTCACTAGGATGGTTTTGGGCCAAGTTATTCCTTCCAATGTTGATTGTGATAGCTATTGGACTCGTTTCGACCTTTTTTGGTGTTGATCTGTTTCTAGCGGTTATTCTTTCAGTATTTGCAGTACTCACAGCAGTTATTGTGGCGTTGCGGATTCGCATTCTCCCCGCAAGTGACATCAATATCATTCGAAGCGTGTTATCACCAAAGTTGAAGTGGATGCTCAACATCATTATTCGAATTGGTGGATATCCTCAAGAATCAGTTAGTGGTAATAACGCTTCTTCATGACAGATAGCCCTTTGACCTTGAATGGGGGGCTATTATATGTACCCGCGATTAGGATAATTCTTGAAACACTCGGTTATAATAAGCGAATACTTCGGTGGATCTTATTGTCCAAACTACTTCAATGGGTCAGCGGTCTACGAAATAAAGACATTGGAGATAATGCAACGTTATCAGAGGTGATGAAGTACCGGGGGGTTTCATTCTGGTGGTTTATTCGCTTTAGGATATACCGAAATCTTGCAATAGCATTTGGAAAAGGGCAATATCATCGAAGCCTAACCCGGGCTATTTTTAGTAAATTCAACTTTCTCTTTTTCTTCTATACAATCTTTGTTGCATTTATTTCGAAATGTATTTTTCCTAAACGAAAAAAACTGCGACCAAATACAATTTTTGTCTCCTACAGTTTTGGAGGATGGAGATTCTTTCGTGATCGCCTGACAGGTAAGTTAGTCTGGGGGCATTCACTTTTAAGTCCAGTTCTTGATGCGCTATCAGCAACCTCGAAGTGCCCTGAAATTATCTCAAGCTATCCGATTGCTCTTAATTTTCCAAGCTTATTCAAACCAGCATTCCAACTTAGCCGGAATTCTAAATTGGGGCTTTTTGTCCCATTGGAATCCTATTTTTCATGGGCTTCTTTCGTTCAAATCCTACGGGCAAGACGGCATTTTTCCAAAGTATGGACGAAACTGAAACAAAACCAAGGACTGGTCTTGGACCTTGATGGATGGAATATCTTAGAATTATTTAATACTGATTTCAAATATTTCTTCAAGTTCTTCCTTCCTCTTATGGTTCAGTATATGGAGTTATCAATTCAACTTCTGAAGAGGGAACAACCTGACATCATCTTAATGAAAAACGAATACAGCGAATATGAACGAGCTCTGCAATTTGCTGCGCACTTCAAGAAAACTCCAATTGTTGCATTACAACATGGGATAATTAACCAAAATCACCCAGGCTATTATTATGCCCGGAATATGGTTTCTCAAAAAGGATCGGCTCAGTTTCCATATGCCCCTATTCCTACAAAAACCGCTGTATTTGGCCCATATTACAAGAAGATTCTAACAAAGCGATGTTCCTATCCTATAGAACGGGTCGATGTCACTGGTTCGCCTCGAAATGATGTGTTACACTTTGCTGATCAAATTTATAATAAACAAATGTTCTGCGATTGCTTTGGTCTTGATCCTAACAAAAAGATTGTACTCATTGCTACACAACCACTTCACGTTGAAAAAAATCGTGTTGATTTCTTGTATAATTTGATAGAAGCTCTTCGTGAAGTACCTGACACTCAAATTGTAATTAAACCGCATCCAAATGAGTCGAGCAGTTGGCATAAAAAACATCTGAAAGAGTGGGAAGTATTCGCAGTCATTCTGCCACCAAAATCAGAAACCAATGCTGCAATTCATGCCTGTGATTTATTCATTGCTGTGCATTCGACAACAATTATTGAGGCGCTTCTTCTTGGAAAATTAGTTATTGTCGTAAATTTTTCGAAGAGTCCAGACATTTTACCTTGGGTCCAGGAAGGTGCGGTTCTAGGAGTATACGATCCTCAAGAGCTGGCTCCTGTGATCAAAAAAGCATTATTCAACGAAGAGGCTATTCGCCAGGAACTTGCTAATCGCTCAAAGTTTGTCTACAATCATACTTACAAGAATGATGGAAAAGCCACGGAGCGAGTGATCGGGGTCATCAAAAAATATTTACGACCCATTTCATCATGACACCAAGATCTTATTTCGCACATCATTTCTTAAGATCCATCTTTTCCCCCTAATTTAAGAAAAGACAAAAATCCTTCAACTCCTTTTTATAAGCGTAGAAGTGCCTATTATTTTTATGAGCGTACTTGTCACCAACGCGCACTATAGAAACACTCTTGCGACGATTCGGTCCTTACAAAAGAGGAAAATTGCTACTACGGTGACAAGTCACAAATCGACTGCCCTCTCCTTTTACTCCAGGTATGCAAAATGCCGTTATCTGTACTATGACCCATTACAGAATTCGGAGGCATTCGTTAAGAGCTTGGTGAAAATTCTTCAGAAAACCAAGCCTGCTGTGTTATTTCCTGTGGGTGTTGATGCAACTGTTCCTATTTCGTTTAATAAGTCCAAGTTTCTTCCACTAACATCGGTGCCTATTGCTGATTATGATGTCTTGGAAAAAGCCCACGATAAATCCATGACAATGAAAATCGCCGAAGAATGTGGTATTCCTGTTCCCAAAACGTATTTTCCTGAATCTCTAGAAGAGGTTGAAGTCATATCTGAAAAAATCCAATATCCTGCTGTTATTAAACGAAGAAAAGGATCAGGAGTTGGAAAAGGAGTCAGGATTGCTAGATCACGCACTGAATTGCTAACTAGATATCGAGAAATTGAAGGTTACTCTGGTGATTCATTAATCGAAGAACAAACAAAACCTCTAATTCAAGAATACATACCAGGCGAAATTCGAGATATCTGTGTTTTATTCAATCAAGGAAACCCCCGTGCGGCATTGGCTCAACGTCGAATATGGACCTGGCCACCGAATGGTGGACCAGGGATTCTTAATGAAACAATCCAAGATCAAAAGCTTCAACAGCTCGCAATCAAACTTTTGAAGAAAATCCGGTGGCACGGATTAGCTCAAGTCGAATTCAAGCTCGATGAAAATGGACAGCCTAAACTGATGGAAATCAACCCCAAGTTCTGGGGTACCCTTGAATTATCCATCAAAGCTGGCATTGACTTTCCCTCACTACTTTATGATATGGCGATGAATGGCGACATTGAGCCAATCTACGCATACCAAAATCAGTTGACAATCCTTTGGCTTTTCCCATATAATATGCATTATCTCATTCATGCTCCTGACAGGCTTCGACATTTGCGTGAGTTACTCCAACTTCTTTTCAGACGAAATACAGTTACCGATATCTCTCTCCTTGATATAAAACCTGAATTCCTGAAAGTGATATCAACCTTCATAGGCATCAAATAGTTCTTCTTTGAAGAATGAACTTACACTATCTGAGGGCTTTCCGTCTAATTGAACTCGAATCGGGGGTCTTCTGCAAAATTATTTGAAGTGGAATATGGAGTATGCTTTCAGGTAAACAGATTGAGTCTTTTTGATTTGCTTCGGAAATCGGATGAATATCTTTGGTCCCAGTTCGTAAAGGAGGAAGAATACAATACTCAGGCACTTGATCGATTGGGGCGGTTTCCCCATACAGCCTCAAAGTTTAGAAATGTTCTTCAACCAGCGGTTTCTGATTTCTTACTAGCTAACGGCCTTGAAGTAACGTATCCTAATGGTAGCCACTTTGCTGTTTGCCTCACACATGATGTAGATTATCTTTATTTTCCCCGGGGTGATAGCTTTCGATCATCAATTCGTAGCCTAAAAGACCTTGAGTTACGAAAAGCAATCAAATGGCTAAGGGCAGGTATCAAACGAAAATCAACGATTATTCAAAACATTCCCCGGATAATAGACGTGGAAACCGAATACAACGCTAAGTCGAGTTTTTTCTTTCTTGCCCAAGATGAATCCGCAGTTGATTTCATTTATCCCATCAAAGAATTCGAAGAAAGCTTAGGTCTGATTACTGATCGGGGCTTTGAGGTAGGCTTACATGGTAGCCTACTCGCGTATGGGAACCAAAATCTGCTCCAAACTGAAAAAAGGCGACTAGAAAAACACCTGGGCAAGAAAGTCATCGGTTATCGAAACCACTTCCTGCGCTTTGAACTCCCTACAACTTGGGAGTTGCTCGAAAAAGCTGGATTCAAATACGACACTACATTCGGCTATCATGATGCTTTAGGTTTTCGAAATGGCATGTGCCATATTTTCCAACCTTTCAATATCACGACAAATGCGTTTGTAAACATCTGGGAGATTCCACTCGTGATCATGGACAGAACACTACTTGAAACCTTGTCAATAGATCCAGCGACTGCTTGGGAGATGATTCGCCAGATCATAGATGTGACAGAGGCTCGACAGGGAATAATCGCAATTCTTTGGCACAATTCAAGAATGTTCGATGACCTATTGACACTATACCGAAAGATGCTCAGGTACTGCTCAGAGAAAGGCGCATGGCTTTGCTCTGGTGAAGAAATCGTATCCTGGTGGTCCAAGAATAAGTTCTTCGTCCCTTAATGAAGCTCAAATTAAGGCGACAGATTTATTGCTGGTTCATAATGGCCAGAAGTTCAGGTGGAAGGAGGTATGGGTCTTTGACAGCTTCAAACATTAGGGATAAGTGATATCCCTGTATTCCGTCCGTTTCTGTCATTAGCTCCCCAACAACGCGTTGCATCTCTTCTGCTGATGGAAATGCTCCCTTGGCATGGATGCTGTGGGCACCTGTAACGATCCAGACAAGGAAGAAGTAGGGTGACTTTGAGATGGCTTTCGCTACTTTCTTAGTTAAAGCAGGTTCACATTCAACACCCATTGTGATAAAAATCGGCAAATTAATGTGTCTTGGATTGATGATTACCGAATACCCCTTTATGATGCCTTTATCCTCCAACTTCTTTATATGGTATCTAATTGTTGCTTCGCTGACTTTCATTAGGTTTGCAATACTTCGAATCGGGGCTCGGGCATTCTGAGAGAGGAGGTTCAGAAGTTTAAGTTCGGTATCTGATATGGTGGGTTGACGCTTCATTTAATCACCACGTCATTTTGCGAGATAAATTTCGTTTTTTCTATCGCATTTCGCAATAAAAATCTACTGATTACTACAAATATGCCTCGTTAATTCTTTGAATTACATTAAAATGCGTAGCGATTTAATCAGCAATCTTTTTAAGGTAATTACCAAGGAAGATGTATCCTTCATGGTGACTAATGATGACTTTAGTTCCTTCAAACCTACTAGAAAAAATCGAGCAAAGTAAAGCTATCATCGCAGAGGCAATCGAAAACTATCCTAAGACTGCAGTGGCATGCAGCTTTGGTAAAGACAGTATGGTTGTGCTTGCCCTAGCACGAGAGGTGAAACCAGACATTCCAGTATTTTCCGTTTTGACGCCAATGAAACCTCCTGAAACTTTTGAATTTAAAGACCGTCTAGTGAAAGACTGGAATCTCAATCTTACTGTCTATATGGCAGAGGAAGCACCAATTGAAGGACTTTGGAAAACTGATCCAGATCACTGCTGTGATATTTTCAAAGTTCAACCCACTCTAAGGGCTCTTGAAGGATTAGATGCTTGGATTACGGGGCTTCGGAGAACGGAGGGGAGAACCCGTACTGACTATGAGCCATTTGAACCCTGTAATGGAACGATGAAGGTAAATCCGATACTCGATTGGACAGAGGTAGATATCTGGCGGTACATAGCGATTTTTGGTGTCCCTGTGAACCCTGCCTATCGGAAGGGCTATCGAAGTCTGGGTTGCGCCCCTTGTACAGTACTTGTCAGCGATGATAAGACCGAACGAGCAGGTCGATGGCTTGGAACTAGTAAGTGTGGTGGCGAATGTGGTATTCACACCATGCACAAGAAAGGAAATGGCGGGAAGATAGAGCCCAGGAGTGAAATATGGGGCCCCACAGGATAATTTGTCCTCAATGTAGAAGGGAATTTTCTGGATACGCCCTTTCTTGTGAATGTTCATCTCTACTTAAGACAGAATATACAAATTCATTAGAACTCCGATCATTACCCGGTTTGTGGAAGTTTCTTGACTGGTTACCATGCCAAAACCCCTTGGACACGAAAGTGGGTTCAGTTACCTTTCGGAGTATTGGACTTGGGAAGGAACTCGGACTTGCCAACCTTTTCATTTCGTTTTCAGGTTATTGGCCTGAGAGGGAGGCGTTTAACCTAACAGGCTCTTTCAAGGATCTAGAGGCTAGTCCAACGGTTGCCCGAGCACATGAAGCTGGTATAGAGGCGCTCACAATTGCATCAGCAGGAAATACGGCTCGTGCATTTGCTCATGTGGCAAATAACACGGGATTTGAAGTCTATTTAATCGTACCCAAATCTTATTTGCATATGCTCTGGACACCCGAAATACCAAGTGAGCACATCCACTTGTTAACAGTTGATGGCGACTATTGTGAAACCATCGAAATGGCTTCGGAGTTTTGTCAACTTAACGGAATCACTCCCGAAGGAGGTGCGAAGAACGTTGCACGTCGGGATGGTATGGGGACAGTGATGCTCGAAGCTGCCTATACGATGAAACGTTTACCTGATCATTACTTCCAAGCAATCGGGTCTGGAACAGGAGCAATATCCTGTTGGGAAATGGCAAATCGTTTACGAAGTCATAACTGGAAAGGGAATCCTGTGCTTCATCTTTCACAAAACTTTCCCTTTATTCCTATTTATCGTGCCTGGGAGGCAGGCCGCCGTCAAATAATTCCTGACGATTTACAAAACGCCAGAGAATGCATCGAAGGGATCCATGCTGTTGTTTTATCCAACCGCAATCCACCCTATTCTCCAACTGGTGGACTATATGATGCACTTTCTACAACCAAGGGGAAAGTGTATTCCGTAACCAACTCCGATGCACGAAAAGCGGGACGGCTATTTGAAGCATTAGAGGGAATTGACATATTGCCAGCAGCGGAGGTAGCAATTGCATCACTCTTACAAGCAGTCGAGAGCGAATATGTTAACTCAACTGACCATATTCTTCTCAATGTAACTGGGGGAGGGGTAAAACGAATCCAAGACGATTTCGGTTGTTACCTAATTCAACCTGAAGGTTCTCTCACTCGACCAATTGTACCTTTATAATCTCCCACTCATAAGGAGTACTAGCACTACAAGGGATTTAGTGATTATTTTGACAATCTCAAATCAGGTCATCGAGGTGCTAAAACACGAGGGCATAGATTTCTTCGCTACTTACCCTTGTGCAAGAATCCAAACCCTGTATAACTTGGTCCATGCACATTTCACGAGCCTAGGTGTAACAAAGGAAGAAGAGGGTGTTGGCATTTGTGCTGGAGTGAGTATGACAGGTGCTAAGCCAGCCATGTTGATTCAAAGCACTGGGCTTGGGAATATGATCAATGCGCTGTGTTCTTTGACCATCACCTATCAATTGCCCTTGTTGGTTCTAGCCAGCTGGCGTGGAGTATACAAAGAAAAGGTTGTGGCCCAAAATCACTTAGGAAAGAGTTTACCTCAAATCCTTGAAGCTATTGGATGCAAGTATTCTCAAGTGAGTAACCGGCAGGACCTTCCAGCATTCCAAAAAGTTGTGGAAACCACCTATAAGCAAAAAGAACTTCATGTAGTTCTGTTCAGTCCCCAATTCTGGGAAGCGGAAAGCACTCCTGACTCCAAACCCCACCGTTCCTTTCCAGTTGGCGGTACGTGCGACTTCAGGGTCCCGCCTGCTCAAGGTATACTAACCCGATACGAGATTATTGAAGCTCTCAAACGCTTTTTGCACAACAAGGTGGTTGTGGCGAATATTGGTTTTCCTTCACGTGAGCTCTATCAGGTCCAGCATCAATCATCAAATTTCTATATGCTGGGAAGCTTAGGGATGGCCTCACCTATCGGACTGGGGATTTCGCTTTTCTCTAAACGTGAAGTCGTTGTTATTGATGGTGATGGAAGCCTACTATCTAATTTAGGCGTTCTTGCTTCCATCGCTCAAACCAAACCTTCGAATCTCACTATTCTAGCCATAGATAATAGTGCCCATGGATCTACTGGAAATCAAGCCACGCCAACCGCCTCCTGTGTTGACTTGGCACTTACAGCTCAGAGTCTTGGAATCGATAAGGTAACTCGTGTTGCTTCCCAAACGGACTTAGATGAGGCGGTCTCCAATCTTGGCAGAGGCCCGAATTTCGTGCATATTGTTGCTCGTGCTGGCAATAAACAAGTCCCCTTGATTCCACTAACCCCTCTAGAGATTAGAGATGAGTTCATGAAAACATTTCGATAACCAATGAATTATCAAATTCAGGTCCAATCGATTTAAAAAATCTAGAATAGAATGAAGGTCTGACCGGAAACTATGCCATTATTAATGGTATTGTCACAAAATCTGGAGCATTACAATGAGGATTCTCCATTTATCTGATGTTGGACTACCTGACACCAGAGTTGAACGAGCAGCATTATATGCGGTAAAAAAGGGTTGGGAAGTGATTTTTGCCGGTGGAAGACCTGCTGAATCCCAACTTCTCAATGTGTTCAAGAGGATACGTTATCGGCCATGGTACCCAACTGAAAAAACAGGTCTTCCTTTCACCTTACGCAAATTAAAGCAATGGTTGCAACATCTAATTCGCGAGGAAAAGCCTGATTTAATTCATGCTCATGATGTTTTTGCAGGAAAAGTCGCTTTGGAAGTAGACCATCCCTTTGTTTACGATGATCATGAAATCTGGGCTTCAAGAATTTCATATCAAGGTGCTCAAGCAGTAAAGCGGAATAGGACTTTGATTCGACGGGCAGGAGCTTGGGTTGCATTAAGAGCTTGGCGCAAATGGGAGCCCCAAATTATTCAAAACGCTCCAGTTATTGCTGTAAGTGAAGAAATTGCGAAGCTGTACAAACGAATCCAACCTCAGACATACGTTATCCCCAACCTACCGACGTCACAAGAAGTAGCGATGATTCCTCCCAATCAAAATATCACTGGTGAATTCCGTATTGCCATGATTTCACGAGATGATTGGCCTCTCCAAATGCGACCTGATCGTGTTGCTCTGCAGGTTTGGTTGGAGAACCGTCTTGGGGCCAGATTAGTTTTTATTGGACCCAAAGCTATTGAGACCGAGGAAGTTGAAAATCATGGTTTTGTAAGTCATGAGGAAATGCTTCGTATACTAAGTAGTTGTGATGTTGCTCTGCTAGGCCAAAGATGGGATTTGCCCCTCTATTCCTTTCAAAATCGATTTCCATACTTTCTTCATACTGGGCTAAAGGTGATTGTCCCGCTTGAAGATATCACCGAGGTGAATTTTAGCAGGCAGTATGATGTTGGTTGGTCTTGGAATTCATCTAGTGAACTAAAGGAACTCATTCAACAGTTGACTCAGCAATACCATGCAGATGAAAAGAACTGGAACCTAGACAAGGTTAGAGTTCGAAAGGTGGCAAAAGATCATCTGCTCTGGGAGCATTATGCAAATCAGTTGGAAAAAGCCTACGAGGCAACCTTGTCAAACTAGACTGGTCGAATTTTCTTTTTCAAGAATATCGACAAGTATTGGAACCGACGCTAGTCGTGCAATAATCCATAAATTCGATCGACCACCCAAGGCACCACCCCTACGCCGAAATACTTGTCGAGCAAATTTCGTTAACGTTGAAGATTTACGAACCCAGGTCTCAAGCCGAATTGCAGCATTGCTTCCCATCGAAATCGGATTATCAGCAAGGTTCTCATCTAACAAACGTTGTCCTTCTTTCGCTTTGGGGAGGGCCCATTTCTTGTATCCTTGGTTCCACCATGAAAGAATATTAGGCAGAAATCCTCCTTTTGTGCCTGCAACCTTTCCAAGTTCAGCAGTTGAGGTTGGGAGAAGGGTACTGGCTCGAAGTTCCTTTCGGATCATCACCTTTGTTTCATTTCTATGTGTCTTTAAATCTCGGGGGAATGATCTGAACTTTCCGATTACCTCAGGGTCGAGGTAGGGGTAGTGGAGTGTAAATTGCGCCTGTTTACTCTCTTGTGCGTTGATCCAAACGAAGTTATAATTGGCCTCCTCAAACTTTTGTCGTTCAACCTCAGCGAACTCTTCATCAGAAGCCCAAACATGTGCAGGGTATCCGCCACATAATTCATCAAGTCCAAGAGCTGAAAAGACATGCTCTTCTTCGTTGCTTATCTGTGCTATTCGAAGTTTGTGGGTGGTAAATCCAACAGGTGCTAGGGCATTTCGAATCGTTGCTCGAAGCAACCGACAATGATCATCCAACGTCATGTCCTCTACTTTCCAATTACAGCCAACATGATCGACGGTTACTTTGGCATAAGGGGTTTCATCGCTACCTTCAAATCGTAAAGTATAAGCCGTAACATTTTCAGGTCCTAACACCTCGGCTGTGAGTGCCGTCATCAAACTGCTGTCGATTCCGCCGCTTAGCCAGACTCCCACTCTCTTGATGTTGTATCTGGCAACTTTTCGTTTAATCGAGTCTCGAATAATATCAAATGGATGTTCATTCGTCGGAATTGGTTCAGGAACTTCCTCCCATTCGAGTGTACTCTTTCGCACTTGCCCTTTCACGCACGAATGTGGAAAGGGGAGTTGCCCGTCTTGCACGAATTTGGCAATATTATCCCAATCTGGCAGTCCAATCATATGAATCGGCTTGAGGGAAGATGCTAATCCTATTGAACTTTTCCTTTTTCACCAAATATTCAATTTTCGTCTACACCCCAAATCTAGCACGGCTTACAGCATCTGCCATAGTTGCAGAAAGCTCAGCCGTTTTAGCAAAAATGTAAGCAACCGGTTCGATTCCGAAGAATCCTTTGTCAATAATTACATCAAACAATTTCTCATTTGCAATTGCTTTGTTGATGGCAACTAGGAGCGCTTTGTCTGTATTCGCACCAGTTGTAACTCCTTCTCGGGTGACGGTAAGGTATCGTAAATTGTGCTGAGTAAACTCCTTTTCCATCCCTTCCAAGTACTTAATGACAATGGCTGCTTGTTTTTCGGGGTTGGCTTGTTGAACTTGAAGAAGGATTGCGGCCAGGTGCTTTGAGGCTCCAAATTCGGGTCCAGTGAATGTGTGAGCTTGACTGTTTCGAATCCCAATTCGACTAGGGAATCCAGCCACCTCATCCAGGTTGGCCGCTTCAGGTAGGCTCATTACCAGTTGGGATTGAACCTGTGGGATTACTTGATAAAATGTCGTGGATTCCCGCAGAATGTCCATTCCGTGCAACAGGTTCTCTAAAATATTTGTCCGCAGATTCGCGGTGACCCCTCGGATACACAACTCACAGGTCTCTAATTCAGGATTTTCTGAGCGATGCAACCGACACAGCAAGCCTCCGATTTTTTGGTTTTGGCAGAATACGCAAAGTTGTTTGATATTCTCGTCCAAGGATTGTCTTTCCTGTGCTAGTGTTTCCGCAAATTCCTTTGCGGCTTTTTTTACTCCAGGAGAGAAATACGATTCGAATCTACCCAATTGCTTAAGTCCCCGTGATACGCTAGCCTGGGTGATACCAAGTACTTTTGCTATCTGAATTTGAGTGAACCCGTAGTCCTCAACCAGATGATAGCTAATTAGGGCTCGGAGTGCGGGTAATAACTGATTTACCATAATCTCGCAGGGTGGACGCACAGGTTGATGTCTCCTCCCACCTTATTTCAACTTCACGTTAATGCCTTAAAGTAAAAGACTTTCCGTCTCACAAAACCTATGCGTGGCGTTTAGGAACCTTACTTACTCCTGCATTGATAACTTTGACGAGTGGAACCTGCTGACTTATCCTGTAAGTTAGCCTCTCTCCTTTTGTTACAAAGGCTATCATTGCTTCCACGATCGCGGAAAAGCTGAATTTAGGAAGAGCCGCAATAACGCATATGAAATCCTTGGCACCACAGCTGAATACGAGGTATTTTATTGAGGAAGACTCCTCTTTTACAAGAACAGGTCTCCAACTAAAAGCAATTGGTGACTAGCGTGCAAGCTTACATCGCGGGAAAACCTCTTCTAAGCACAACCGATTGGCCCTCAAAAGTCTCCTGTGTTATTTTCTTTGTTGGGTGTAACCTCCGATGCCGGTTCTGTTTTAATGGACCACTTCTCGAGTTTCTCGACCAGTATAAAATAGGATTAGAGGAACTCTATCCTGAACTGGAACCAAATCAGTATCTCATAGATGGAATTATCGCTACTGGTGGGGAACCCACACTTCAACCCGATCCATTGAAAGCCCTCGCAGAATGGGCAAAGCAGAACGGGCTAGAATTTGGACTGATGACAAACGGTACCAGACCTGATGTGGTCCAAGAATTGATTGAGATGAACCTAGTTGATTACATCGCCGTGGACCTCAAGACAGTTCCGGATAGAACCGAGTACGATAAAGTAACTCAAACAGCCGGAGATATATTGGGACAGGTCAAAAAGACCATAAATCTCCTCAAATCTTCAAAGATAAGTTATGAATTTCGCACAACTCTTGTACCCTCCCTCATCGATACCTTGGAACAACTTGACATGATTCGTCAGTGGGCTGGATCTAAAAATTATGTGCTACAACAGTTTCGTCCAGCGAAGACAGTATTAGATTCATCGTTGAACAGGGCTTTTAGTCTTGATGAATTAACCCGGTTTACACGATATGCACATAAACATAAAATTATAACTCGTTTCTAAATTTATATTTCAGGCTTGTCAGAAGGCTTTAATCTCAATGTTTGTCAAATCAAGATGTTTAAGGGTTTTATATGAGAGTATGGACTGTAAAACTCACTGAAGGATCTAAACGCACATTCGTTGATTTGCAGACTGCTTTTGGACAATATTATAAGCTCCAATCGGGTTGGGTTCATAAACTACAATCCCGTATAAAAGAACAATCAGCATATTCGGTACATCTTAACCTCATCCAGATGACTAAGGGTCCACAAGGAGAACGACTCCAGGCACCATTTCTACTTCTTCTTATTACCGCCAGCAAATTAACGGTGACCTTTTTAGGTGAATTAGGTGAGAACGAAACAGGCTATATCGTGGGTGTGTGGCCGGAACAATTCCTACAGATCCTAAAAGAAGACAAAGATGCAATTGTTAATCTTCTATTCATTATCACAGAACAACCACAGCTCTTAGAAACAGTTGATTTATTCTTCTGAAGTTCCCCAAAATCAAACGTTATTCAATTTTTCAGGACAGTTACACGAATTTGCATCACTGGAGAAAAGAAATGTATATATGTTGCCTCTCAATCGGGAGTTGCACTGGAGATACGTGAACCGTGTCTAAAACACCACTGCCACGACCTAAAGATGAGGCTCCTAA
>SMTZ1_10003153_pt1 | contig 16623 bp, 12 predicted proteins | sample DeeMarSWOR136_30_FD_25667 | JGI IMG/M metagenome (IMG submission 25667)
TGATCTATCGTACCACTTTCCAGGTAACCGGTTTTTTCAAGGAAACTGGCGGCATTCCCTTCTGTGTATATCATCCCGCCCCCGGAAAGGAAGGCATCCAGTTTGGACTTGAAATCATATCCGAGTCCCACAATACTGTCAATATAATATGTATAGTTCTCTCCCTTAACCGTAAATGCAGGCATGATAAGTAATTCCGTGTTTTCATCGAGTCCCGTTTGAGCGAGCTCCTCTTCATCGATGGTGTAGCATATATCCTCGGGCAGATAGGATTCGAAGAGTTTGATAAATTGAAGGGACTGCCAGGAAATGGTAATGCTGTCAGCCCTGTAGGCACTCTTGAAGATGGCCACCTTATTCGGCTGCTTCTGGAAGTCAATGGAGAAATGTGGATTGTTCTGCCAGTTATAATTCTGGTAGGTACTTGATCTAACGTATTGAAATTCCTGGGGGATCTCATCAGGAAAGACAAAACCGCCCTGATGTTCTCCACTGCCTATCCAGTATATGGAATATTCCCCGTAATCAGGGAATAGTACTTTATCCATTGATGTGCCGGTGGAACGGTAATGTTCATCGGATGCTTCAAGGACAAGCTTGTAGGCCTTTGTGAATTTGCCCTGTGATGTACCCGTGGGGATAATATATCCCTGCTGGGCCTGTGTTTTTTGCTGGAAACTTGTAAGTAAGATGCTGATTATCAATATGAAAAGTCTGGGGGAAGTGCAATTGATGCTCATGATTTCAGATTTAGGAAGTGATAAGGCTTTATACGATAATACGTCCGGAGAGTTGGGAAAATTGTGTTTAAATTATCTTTAAATTAGACGGGAATAATCAATCCATCATAACCATGGCAAGGGAAGTAAAAACAGATCAGGACTATAAGACCAAATTATTAAAACTGATACCCTCTGAAATTGTCGCTGCCTATATCTTAATCGTGGGCATCATCCCTGCTGACTACAAATATTGGGGAACCCTGATAACCGCAGTCATCATGCTGGTTTTAATACCGTTTTACCTGAGGCGGTTGTATGATGTGAAACGGCTTGGACAAATTATTTACATCATGATCGCATTTATTATTTGGATCTATACGCTTGGAGAACCATTCCGGCAGTGGGGGATCTGGCAGGAATGGATCGGATCGGCATTACTGGTCCTTTATACACTGACCATTCCGCTTTTCTATCATCCCAGGGCCGAAACAGCATGGTAATGCCTGGGGTGAAATGAGAGACAGATCCGATGTCATAGCCGAGATCAGGGGGGTTAATGAACCGTGGGACATGCTTATCATCGGCGGCGGGGCAACAGGTATCGGGACGGCCCTTGATTCCGCTTCAAGAGGTTTCAGGACCCTGTTGCTTGAACAACATGATTTTGGGAAAGGGACATCCAGCAGGAGTACGAAGCTGGTGCATGGTGGCGTCAGGTACCTGCGGCAGGGGGATGTTTCCCTGGTGTTCGAGGCATTGAAGGAAAGGGGACTGATGCTCCAGAATGCTCCTCACCTGGTCAGGAACCAGTCTTTTGTGATTCCTGCCTATGACTGGTGGGAGGGTCCTTTCTATACTGTTGGATTGAAGGTTTATGATATGATGGCAGGGAAAATGGGACTTGGCCCCTCCAGGCTTATAAGCAGGGAAGAGACCATTGAACTGCTTCCCACCATCGAAAAAAAGGGATTGAAGGGAGGTATTATCTACCATGACGGGCAATTCGATGATGCACGCATGCTGATCAGCCTGGCCCAGACCTGCGAGGATCATAACGGCTTCCTGGTAAATTATTTCAGGGTGGTTGATCTGGTAAAGGAGAAAGGACTGGTATCCGGGGTGATGGCGGTGGATCAGGAGACCGGAGAGGAATTTCACATTGCAGCAAGAGCAATCATCAATGCAACAGGTGTGTTTGCGGATGATATTCTGAGGATGGATGATCCTGAAACAGGGAATATGATCAGGCCGAGCCAGGGCATTCACCTGGTACTGAACAATACCTTCCTCCAGGGAAGGTATGCCATCATGGTCCCACAGACCAGTGACGGACGCGTCATGTTTGCCGTACCCTGGTATGATAAGGTTGTTGTCGGGACCACCGATACCCTCGTAGACAATGCATCACTGGAACCAAAGCCACTCGTAGAAGAGATTGATTTCGTCCTGAGCACAACAGGTCAGTATCTTGTCAATGATCCGAACCGGGAAGATGTATTGAGCGTTTTTGCGGGATTACGCCCGCTGGCTGTTTCCGGGGATAACGATAAGTCCACCAAGGAAATATCCAGGCATCACAAGGTCATGGTCTCTGTAACGGGACTGATCTCTGTGATAGGGGGGAAATGGACCACCTACCGGAAAATGGCCGAGGATGCGGTTGATTATGCAATCATGGTAGGTGATCTGGCCGAGCGAAAATGCCTGACGCATCATTTGCCGGTTCATGGATATATGCGTACCACAAAAACACCAATAAGTCCCATGTCAGTATACGGGCAGGATAAGACGCTGATCGAGGATATAAGCCATGCATCATTTGGAAATGACCCTTATCTCAGTAAATCCCTTGGAATCTATAAGGCACAGGTCACCTGGGCGGTCAGGGAAGAAATGGCCAGGACCCTCGAAGATGTGCTTGCCCGGAGGACAAGGGCCCTGTTCCTGGATGCAAAGGAAAGCCTCCGGATCGCTCCGGAGGCTGCAAGATTTATGGCCACTGAATTAAACCAAGACCATCACTGGATAGCATCACAACTGAAGCATTTTAATCAGTTGGTGCAGAGCTATCTTATTGATCTGTCTTAATGATTGTATCAGACCATTTCAATATGCATAAACAATATGTCCACAAAAGGTACAATTGTACTCATTATTGGCTATTGAAAAAGAGCTATCCCCTGAATTCCAAAGTCCTATGGTAACATAATCTCCCGCGTCTAGTTTATAAGTAAAAGATGCATTTTGTGTTACCTCATGTAAAACAGTTGTTGGAGAATGATGAAGTTGTAACTTTACGTAGGTACCTGCATTCACACAGAAACCAAGAATGAGAGTTCCAATTTCGTTCCAGGTAGCATTGATTCCCACTTTGGCCGTAAAATGATAAACACCGTCGACCGGAGCAACAAACCGGTCAGTGACATTGTTGTAATTATTGCCGTCATCAAATATTTCGGTATCAAATTCTACGGTATGCCATGCAGCTGTCCCAGTAATTTCATCGGATGATGAATTGTAAGCATAGAAAGCAATCCTTGGAGTTGCATACCTGCTCTCTGCCTGAGCTAAGGTGACCAGGTCATTGGCTGAACTCTCATCCAGGTATCCTTCTGCCATCAGGTCGCCATAGGCAGAAAAATAGGCATTGTTTAACGGACCCGAATTAATGTTGGCGGCATCTGTATAATAACTTCCATCCTGGCCATCCAATAAATCTGCATCGAGCCCGGAACCAGCCCCATCACTTATTTTGTCAGAAGTAACGGCATCTGTAGCAATATCATTGGTTTTTACTTCACCGTCTATGATCATATCAGAAGTAATGGAATTATCGGCCAGACCACTTCCTGATTTTGCATAGAGTGCATAGGGCACACTCAATAGCTGGGTAGTCCCCATGGAAGTGAAGTCGGTACCATTATTGGGATCCACTTCGATTTTAATATAAAATTCGTGAGTACCCCAATCAATGGTATTAAATATACCGGACTGGACAGTACCTTTGCCCAGCTTAATGGCAATCAAACCATAATCATTGGTGGTTGGATTGAATCTCTCAACATATACAGCTGTACCTGATTCTGAATCCTGTAGTATACTGATTTGTACTGCGATCTGGGAATTGGTCAGAATATCCCCGGATGCATTACGTATTACTGCCTGGTAGTTAAAGGCTTCCGGAGCCTGTGAGTATCCCAGAAAGCCGACCAGCATTAAAAATATTATTGAAGAAACTGTTTTCATTTTGATTGGGTTTTTTAGCGTTTGATGATCTTAAATTCTTGTACCATGGTTTTCTCCTTGATTATCCTGAGGATGTATACGCCACTTTCGAAGGATGCAAAACTCAATTCGGTCAGTTTTGCAGCAATGTTCCTGTTCTGAATTTCCCTTCCCTGGAGATCATACAGATAATATTTACAGTTTTCGATATTATCCATGTCCAGGTTTAGAAAGACCTTATCTATCGTAGGATTCGGGTACACTGTTATGTGTGATGAAACAACAGTGTAATCAGGAAGATTTGTCCCGTGATCAAATGAGACTATCAGGTGTCCGATATCATAAGCACCCAGGACAAGATCTCCAATCACCCAGGACATTTTAATGGAACTTGATTCATAGAAACCGCCTGCCGGGGATATAATGTCCCGGTCAATGGATTGTGCTTTGCCTAAAGCACAACCAGCTAACATTAAACATGAAAAGAGAATGAATTTTTTCATAATCATTAGAATTAGTTATTGATATGTCTGAGACAATGAAAACCAGCTGGTGATAAAAATTTCACCAGGACCAGGGGAGGGACTAAAATCCAACAGAAAATATAAGATAATCAATATTTATGTGAATAACAAGTAGATCCGTAAGATTGCTTCTTTTCTGTTGATCCTCAATATTACGAATCGAAATCATGCATTTCTTGTTATGCAATCATTTTGGATTTGTGGTTATTTGCCGGGATAGGATAAATGATCCAGCCACGCAGACACTGGCTCGATGCCAATGGGAATGAAGGCTTTAAAGGAAATCCCATGTCCCCGGAGATCCTGTATATGGTCCCGCGGTTTAAGAATTAAAGGTTATCAGGCCGGTATCAAATTGAAAGGAATCTCAACCACTGATTCGAAATTCTCACCTGCCTCCAGAATATCTTCATCATCAGCATCGTAATACCAGTTGATGACGATATCACGTCCTTCTTTCTTCAATGCTTCAAGCCTTTTTAAAATGCCGATCAAACTCTTTGATGAGCTGGTGTTAAAATGCTCGAGTTGTATATTAATGGTAGTTTTCTCCCCTGGATTCTGAATGTATTCTTCAACCCAGTTTACGATTGGTTTGAATACTTCAACGGTATTTTCAGGGTTTGATCTGCCTGTAATTTCCAGCAGGCCCTGATTCGAGTCAGATCTCACGGCTGGAGTTTTGGGTGTTCCCATAATGGCTAGTTCTTCCATAAGAGCCTCAAAATTTTAAGTGAAAATAGTAATTTTTATTGTAACATCCTTTCTTGCGGAAACCTTATGATTGATAACGGTATACGTTACCCTTGATAAATGTGTTCCAAAAATTAATGTTATTAACTATTGTTTAATCGGAAAATAGCCAAAAGGTAGCCGGGGAATTTGAAATAAATTATATTTTGTATTCAAGTATTTTTTCAGCTTCTTCCTTATCGCAATCCATGATATAGGGAATATGGCTTATATTACTTGCCTCCCGTGTTAAAGCGGCGATATCGTTCCGGTCAATATTTGACAGGGAAAATTTACGGGATCCACACATGATCTGTCTTAATCCCTGGTGAAGCCTTTTCAGATAGGTATATAAGCCGATCGCACCGGTTGGGATTTCATCAAATTTAGCTCCGAATCTTGTCTGGAGTTCCGGCGAGGTCTCGAATATTTCATCCTTTCTTCGTCCAAAACGGGAAACATAAACAGGCAGGTCATCCTTTTCGATGCATAGACCAATATTTTTTCCCACCATTGCTGCAGCCAGGGGCGCCCTTGCCATGCCGATCATTTTAAAATAGGGAGCACCCAGTGCCAGTCCCTTGAACATTTGATCTTCCATGGATATACCACTGGCAATGGCGGCAGCTGGAATGTATTTGCCATAATCAGCCAGTTTGACGAGGTATTTATAATACAGCGACCAGAGTTCCACCGGTGGTACTCCCCATTCGTTCATCATCCTCCAGGGACTCATACCCGTGCCACCTCCGGCTGCATCAACAGTCAGCATATCGATTTTTGCTTCCGATGCACACTTCACCGCAATAGCAAGATCGCTTGGCCTGTAGGCACCTGTTTTCAGGAATATATACTTTGCTCCCGAGGACCTGAGTTTTTCCACCCTTTCAATGAAGCTTTCGATTTCGACCATTCCCAAACGGGAATGCCGCTCAAACTCATGGAACACGTGTTTATTGAAGGCATCTATTACATTCGGATCATGGGGATCTGGAAGTACTACATACCCTCTTTGCTTGAGCATCTGTGCACGCTTTAAGTCCTTGATCTTCACCTCGCCTCCTATATCTTTGGCACCCTGTCCCCATTTAATCTCCACTATCTCAATCCCCAGCTTTTCAATGGCATATTCATGTACTCCCAGCTTTGTATCTTCTACATTTGCCTGTAAAACAATGCCCCCATAACCATCCTGTTGCCATTGCTGGAAGAGTCTTATCCTTTTTTCAAGCTGGGGAGAGTGAACCACCCTGCCGTCCTTGATGGTAGATTCAGGATCCATACCACAGACATTCTCCCCAATGGTAAGCAGTATGCCGGAGATGGCGGCACCTATGGCAAGCCCTTCCCAGTTATTTTTGGCAATATTCGTTGAACCCAGTCCGGGCACAACGATCGGGATCTTCACCTTGATGCCGTTATCATGTCCAAGGGTCTGTTCCAGGTTTACATTTTCAAAAAGTGCTTTTTCAGAATCTTCTTCAATTCCATGTGCACCACGGCAGCTTCCCAGTATGGTAAAATGTGACAGATCCACCGGGTATTCTTTCTCGGATGCTGAGGTGATCAGCCCGAAAGGCTGGGGATAAATCACTTCAGGTCCCCTGTAGGCTGATTTTCCGATTTCGCACATTCCTATGCAACCGTCCACACAGGTAGCGCACATACCACTAATTGGGACTATTGAATCTTCTGTCCGGTTTTTGGTGAGGGTAGCAGCAGAAGCATTTAAATTTCCGTATTTCATTTTTATTCTTTTGGTTTGCAATCTATAATGATAATGTTCATTTTCCAGGTTAACATGATAATGGCTGGTAATTACTGCAGCCTCCGCATAAGAGATTTTCTGGCCTTGGCCCGTCACATCTGATTGTACATGCCGGACAAACATAAATACATCCGCCACACTTCCTGCATACTTCAGAATTTTCCTGGAAAGGGGTATCGATTTTTATTTCCCGTCCCCTGTTCGAGAACCCGATGGCTTCCGCCATCATTTGCTCATTGCACATCCTGATACACAGTCCACAATAAATGCAGTTCTCCCATTTGGGATGGAACCGCACCCTGTTTAATCCTATCTCCGATGCAAGGTCCTGTAATTTTTTAGACGTCGGGCATTGTGAAATCAGTAATTCAAGTATCAATTTCCGTGCATTCACAATCCTTTCACTTGTCGTCCGGACACGAAGACCCTCCTCAACCGGGTATGTGCAGGAAGTTACCAGTTTGGTTTTATCAGCCATTCCTATTTCTACAATACACAGTCGACAACCACCCCATGGTGACAAGCCTTCTTGATAACAAAGTGTCGGGATCCTGATACCAAGGAAATTTGCTGCTTCAATGACAGTAAAGCCCTCTGGTGCATCAAAGTTAATGCCATCAATGTTTATTTGCATTCCGATATGGTTTTATTTTCTTTTGCCAGGCGCTCAATATAATCTTGCCCATCCTTAGTTTCAAGATCACACCTCAGGCACCTTCTGGCTTCTCTGATCGCTTGTTTTTCAGTCAGTCCCTGATTCACTTCCCTCAAATTGTATTTTCTTTTCTCTGGTGATAAAGTCGGCATTTCCGGTCTTCTCGCTATGGATAATGCATCCATCTCTTTTTCAGAAAAATCAACAGGTTCTATATATTGCGAGGGCCTGGTAATCGTATATCTCTGTTTAATTTCTTTTCCATTCAGGTACTGGTCCATGGAATTGGCAGCAATTTTGCCTGAGGCGACAGCATCAACCACCGTATTGGGACCTGTAACGAGATCTCCGCCTGCAAAGATCCCAGGCCGGTTTGTCTGGCAGGTTTCCGGATCGGTCACAAGTGTATCCCATTTTGAGAATTCAAGGCCTTCATTTTCAAGGAAGGAAACATCCGGGTTTTCACCGATGGAGACGATCAGCGTATCTAGTTCCACGATGAATTCAGAACCTTCAATCGGGACCGGCCTTCTTCGTCCGGATTCGTCTATATCACCCATTTTCAACCTTATGAATTCACAGGCAGTCAGCTTTTTATTTTTGGTTATTATTCTTTTCGGAGCTGTTAAATATTCAAATTTTATTCCTTCCATTAAGGAACCCTCAACTTCCTCCCTGTATGCGGGTATTTCTTCTATCGTTCTCCTGTAAAATATGGTTATACTGTCAGGTTCCGTTGTGCGGAGCGCACTCCTAGCGGTATCCACCATGGCAACACCTTCAGATAATTCAGCGCGCAATACACACCTGGCCGTATCAACTGCCGTATTACCGCCACCAATGATGCCCACCTTTTTGCCGATCTCTACCCTGTCTCCAAAGTTTAAAGCCGACAGAACCTTCATACCTGACAATACCCCTTCCGAATCCTCACCAGGTATTTTCAATTTAATTGACTGATGTGAACCTGTGGCGATAAATATAGCTTTGTAGCCCTGAGCAAACAGGCCATCTAAGGTAAAGTCCCTACCGAGAGCAGTTTTTGTCAGGATTTCCAAACCTGCACTTTTAATATAATTAAGATCAGTCTCCAGTATTTTTTTGGGCAGCCTGTATTCGGGGATCCCCATGGCCAGCATGCCTCCAATGATAGAAGCTTTTTCAAAAACAGTTACTTTATAAGCTTTTTTTGCCAGGTAAAATCCACAGGTTAGTCCAGCCGGACCTGATCCTATAATGGCAACTTTAATTCCATTGGTCTGATCTTTAGCTTCAGTTGTGGTAAGCAACTGATGTTTTATTCCATAATCCGTAACAAATCTTTTAAGATCTCTTATGGCTACAGGATCTCCTCCCTCACCAGCCTTACACTTGTTTTCACATGGATGATGGCAGACACGTGCAAGCACAGAAGCGAAAGGGTTTTTATCCTTGATTATTTTCAGTGCTTCCGCGTATCTCTGATGAGCAATCAATGAAACATATACAGGTACTTCCGTGTCAATCGGACAGGTATACTGACAGGGCGAAGAAATTATTTCTTTACATACAATGGCACTGCATTTTTTCTTTTCTATATGTTCAATATATTCCTTCTTGAAATACTTCAGCGTTGCCAGCATAGGATTGGCGGCGGTCTGCCCGAGGCCGCAGAGTGATGCATCCTTTATTACCTCACCCAGTTCTTCAAGTGTATGAATATCTTCCAACTTGCCTTTACCATCTGTTATGTCATTAAGGATCTCGTATATGCGCTGTGTACCTTCCCGGCAGGTTGAACATTTGCCACAGGATTCTCCCTGCAGAAAATTTGTGAAATATTTGGCCATATCAACCATACATGTATTTTCATCCATAACAATCATACCGCCGGAACCCATAATCGCCCCGGCCCTGGATAAGCTCTCATAATCGATGGACAGATCAAATAATTCCACCGGCAGACATCCTCCGGATGGACCGCCTGTCTGGATTGCTTTTATTTTGGTGCCTCTTTCCGCTCCACCACCTATGTCATATACGACTGTCCTGATAGATGTTCCCAATGGCACCTCCACCAGTCCGGTATTCTTTATTTTACCAACCAGTGAGAAGATTTTGGTACCTGTATTGCCGGGAGCACCCACACTTGCGTATTGCCTGCTTCCCTGGTTAATTATTACCGGTATGTTTGCCAGGGTCTCAACATTGTTTATACAGGTTGGATTTCCGCGAAGGCCCCTGTCAACGGGGAATGGTGGACGCTGCCTGGGATGTCCCATTTTCCCCTCTATGGATTGTATCAGGGCGGTTTCCTCACCGCATACAAATGCCCCGGCACCACGAATTAAATCAATGTTAAAATCAATCTTCGAATTCAGTATATTATTGCCAATTATTCCCAGTTCGTAAGCCTGCCTGAGTGCGATGGACGCATGTTTAATGGCCAGGGGATATTCGTTGCGTACATATATATATCCGTGGTTGGCACCTATGGCAATGCCGGCAATGATCATACCTTCAAGGATGGAATGAGGATTTCCTTCCAGTAAATTCCGGTCCATGTATGCCCCCGGATCACCCTCATCAGCATTGCAAATAATAAACTTGCTTCCATTGGTTCCTGAATTTCTTGCCATCTGCCATTTTTCCCCGGTTGGAAATCCTGCCCCTCCACGTCCCCTGAGGCCTGCGTCAGAAACCTCCTGAATGATCCAGGATGGATCAGGATTTGTGATTACTTTTTCAAAGGCTGCATAGCCGCCGGATGATAAATAGTTGAAAATCCTGATGGGATCCAGGGACTGGTTTTTTTCAAGGATAACCCGGTGCTGGTTCTTGAAAAAGGGTATTTCCCCCTGGGAGGGATATATGCTATTACTGCCCTTATCGCTGTAAAGCAAATCTTCGCAGGCCCTGTTTGAGAGAGTTGCATCGATGATTTTAGGCACATCATCAATCTTCACATTGGGATAAACATAGTCATAGGGTTCAATAAAAATACAGGGTTCAATCTGGCAGAAACCCAAACAACCGGTGATCCTCAAGTGTATCTTATCCTGCAATTCCTTTTCCAGTATATATCTCTTGGACATTCGCATGATATCGTTTGCCCCGCTGGCCTGGCCACAGGTTCCTGCACTGATGATCAGGCAGGGGATATCATTTTCTGATCCATTCAGAACAGATTGCCGGAAACTTTTAAATTCCTCGAGAGATCTGATTTTTTTCATATATCCTTGCCTTACTTTCTTATAGATCCAACAAGTGACCCTTACATCCGCGCCGGGGACAAATTTGAACGGTGCCTCCACCACTGACTATCATCAGAATCATTTTCACGCCACATTCCGGACACTCAGAACTTCCAATCAGGTCCTCATGGCAATTCGGACAGAAGAAATTCACTTCAGCATCAACAGGTATATCATGTTCGGATTCAAAGTTATAGCTGCCGTAAAGAGAGGACAATCTGAGCCATCCGTGTTTTCTTTTGAAAGATACGGTAACATGAATACAGGGCTGATTATCAATAAGATGTTCAGGCTTCATGAGACTGTGGTTGCAGCGGGGACAGCTGACTTCAATGGGAAAAATCTTCCTGTCCTTCTCGATATTCACTTCGTTTGATCCTGTACGTATCTCCCGGATAAGTTGTTTCACCGAATCAGGCTTGATATTGGATTTATATTCCCCATCCACCACCACGATAGGCCCTATGGCACAACATCCCAGGCACGCTGCAGTTTCATGGGTGAACTTCAGATCATTCGTAGTTTCACCGGGATGGATTTTTAATTCTCTGCTGATGGCATCCACAATCTTTTGTCCGCCCCTAACGTGACAGGCAGTTCCCAGACAAGTAGTGAGGATATGTTCACCTTTTGGTTTAAAGCTGAACGATTTATAGAAACTGGCCACACCATAAACATCCCTGAGGGGAATATCAAATTTCTCCGCGATCAGTTTCATCGCATCCTTCGGCAAGTAATTATAATACTTCTGTATCTCCTGTAAGATGGAGATAAGCACCCTGCCATGTTTTTTCATACAGGCTTCAACAATGGATTTTTGTTCAACTGTAATCATCTGATTCGGTTTTAAACATATTCTTCACAATGCCAGATAATCCTGTCTGGACTGGCATTCATACAGGTTTTCCGATTATCGCAGTTCTTGCATAAACCGCCGTAAACCGGATTTTCTTCTATCTCTTTCGATTCAACGGGATTTGAACAACCGATTATGTGCCGGTATGGATGGACTTCAAATTCTTCACAAAAATGAACCGGTCCTTCACCATTTCTGATATAAATACATGAAGAATGATACCTGCATGTGACACACAAGTCTTTAAATTCTTCTCCTTTGGTATTCTTATCAAACATATCTTTAAACAATTTGGGTCGGTAATCTGACAGGTATTGCATATACCTTATGGCAATGTTGGTGCCAGGGAAGCCAGGGAATTGATTATTTTCCCTATACCATCTTGGCTGGCACGCACGATAATGCGATAAACATCAATAAATCAGAAGGTTAAACTGGAGAGTCTACAATTTTAGTATGGATATGAAATTGGGAGAAAGATTTTTAAAAAAGGTTTTATGCTGGGGAGTTTTGTACCACTGATTCATTTTTCCTCATTCCTGGTATCCGAATACCCGGCTTTTTTAAGTTTTTCCCGCAGCGTTTTGCGGTCAATTCCAAGTATTTCAGCAGCATGTGATTTATTTCCGCTGACACTTGCCAACACATTCAGTATGTATTCAGTTTCCACTACTGCCAGGGTTCTTTTCATTCCTTCTCCACTCAGGACGGAAAATCGCATAATGGGAGGAAGATCCGGCACATCAATGAGTTTTTCTTCAGACATGATGACCAACCGCTGGATGATGTTTTGTAATTCTCTTACATTTCCAGGCCAGTGGTAATCTCTTAAAACCCGTAAAGCATTATCAGAGAAATTAGGTATTGGCCTGGAGGCTTCCCTGGCGAATTTCTTGACAAAATGACTGATCAGAAGCAGAATATCGTCCTCTCTTTCTCGCAGGGGAGGCAGGTTGATGGTCAGCACGTTGAGTCTGTAAAAAAGGTCTTCACGGAATTCATTCTTTGTTACCAGTTTTTCCAGATTGACATTTGTAGCAGCAATAACCCGCACATCGACTTTCTGGGATTTTTTCGATCCAACCATGTAAACTTCCTGATCCTGAAGCACTCTCAGCAATTTTATTTGCATGGACAAGCTGGTATTGCTTATTTCATCCAGAAAAATGGTTCCCATATCAGCTGTATGGAAGAATCCCCCTCTCGTATCGATAGCTCCGGTAAAAGTACCTTTGAGGTGTCCGAACAATTCGCTTTCAATCAGGTCCTCAGGTATACTGCCACAATTTACAGGCACAAATGGATAGGCGGCCCTGGGACTGGAATAGTGAATGGCCCGGGCCACAAGTTCTTTCCCTGTGCCACTCTCACCTGTTATGAGCACCGTTGCATTGGTTAATGAAACTTTGTTGATGGCATCGAAAACTTCCTGCATGGCCTTGGATTCCCCTATGATCCCCTGGAGCGTCTCCTTTTTGAAATATAAATTCACCCGATTGTCCCGGCGCATGTTCAATTTGCTGAATGCTCTCTCGACTGCTGCATACAGCTCCTCGTCGGTAAAAGATTTCACCAGGTATTCTTCCGCTCCGGTTTTTACCGCATCTACTGCACCCTGTATGGATGGATAGCCGGTGATTACCAGAACCTCAATATTTTTATAATTGGTCCTGACATGTTTGATCAGTTCGAGTCCCCCTACACCCGGCATTTTTAGATCCGTAATGACCAGGTCAATGGGTGTTGACCCAAGCATTTTTACTGCTTCTGGGACACTTGACACAGTATATGTTGTATATCCCTGAAGTGTCAGATTTCTGTGGAGGACTTCCAGCATATCCCTTGAATCATCGACTACCAGGATGTGTCCTTTTTCTGATATCCCTTTATTATTCACTTGTATTGCTTGCTGCTGGGAGATTAATGGGTAATGATATCTTAAATTCAGTCCCTTTGCCTGGCTCGCTTATAACCGAAATAGATCCACCATGCGCGGTGATGATACCATGCACGACCGATAATCCTAGTCCCAGTCCCTGTCCGGCCTTCTTTGTTGTGAAAAAAGGATAAAATATCTGTTCCATTACTTCTTCTTTCATTCCCACTCCGGTATCTTTTATAATCAGCATTATCTCATCAGCCGAAGTAAGGGTTTTAATATTCAGCACTCCTCCATGAGGCATAGCCTGCATGGCGTTAACCACAATATTTACCACCACCTGGTTGATGTGAACCGGATCAGCAATGATAAATGGAAGATCCGGCTGGAGCTTTATATCCAGTTTGATTCCTTCTTTCTGACATCTTGACTTATAAAAATAGAGACTATCTTCAATAACCTGGTTGATATCGATCTGCTTTTTCTGAGCCGTAACTTGTCTGGAAAACAGCGTCATTTTTTTGACAATTTCCCTTGCGTGCAGGGATGATCTTACAATTTTTTCGAGATCCCTTTTTACCTGGTCGGGTACCCCGGGGTATTTACCTGCAAGCTGGGCAAAACCAAGGATACTGCCCAATGGTTCATTGATCTCGTGGGCCAGACCTGCTGCAAGCTCACCAACGGTTGCCAGCCTGTCAGCATGGTGCAATTGATTCTGCAACCTATTCTTATCCTCCTCCGATTCCCTTCGCTTAATAATCATTGCCAGCTCCTTTGCTACGGTATCAAGAAGTTTTCTTTCCTCTTTCAGAAAAGGTCCTTCGTCAAGTTCTGGCCTTTCACGTGTATAGATAATCTCTATTTTCCCCCGCTTTTTATTATCGATCATGATATCCGATGCCAGCTTATTATCGTTTGATTCAAAGTCAGGGAGTGAATAATCAATGCCATCCAGGATAATTCTTGTCCGGGTAATTTCAGGATATTGCCAGGCAGGGGGTATCAGATCCATGATACTATAAATGAGATCATCAAGGGAGACATAGGGTGTTTCTGCTATCTGGGACATACCATACAGACAAGACAGTTCCTTAACACGTTCCTGCAATGCAGCCTGTGTATGCTGATTCAGTAATGTCATACCCAGGGTATGTACAAATGTCTCAATAAAATCTATATCAAAATCACACAAGAATCTCTCGCTCCTGCTTTTCAATTCGAATAGCCCTATCCTTTCATTATCCAGGAGAAAAGGGGTAATAAAAAGACATTTGAGTTCACCTGCTGCAAGATATTTGTCCAGCTGGATTTCTCTGATAAAGTCATTTTTGATTATTTGATTATCCAGCATCCTGATCCAGAGACCACCTTCTTTGGTGACGAAGGATACAGATTTATTAATGTTACCAGAAAGGATATAATTCCAATGTTCATCCAATGCTGTTCCATAATCATGAAGACTTGCATTATTTAACTGAGGAAAAAAGTTAAACCTGAAATCATCCGGACTATATTTTATCAGCTCAAAGCGGGTAGAATCATCATATACCCGTAAGAGTAAGTTGACCTCATCGGCATTGAAAAATTCCAGCATCAGCCTGAGGGTTTTACGCAGGAAGTAGGTCCTGGTCATGCCGCTATTGGCCATCTGTAATATTTGACTCGAAAGCAAATTTAGTCCTTCAGATTGATCGGGGCATTCATGATCACCAGATGACCTCTCCTGATATTTATTGACCATTCAAATTTGCTAATATCACCAAAGATATGCTTGCCTTGTCAGCTACCATCAAGATCAAACGGATTCAATCGTTGATGGAGGCTTGGAAGCAATATTGTATGTTACACTGACAACTCCTGGTACCTGGTCAATGATCTCCCTGGCAAGTTTATCCAGCTTTTCGAATGCAAGTTTTGTGGGGGTTGCTGTACGGGCATCCACACTATCCCAGCATCTTACCTCGATTTGCTGGCCGAATGCCCGTTTGCCCTGGGTGATGCCTGTCACCCGGTCTTCATGAAGGATGGCCAAATACTGAAACGCTTTTGTATCCTTGAGTGCACCTTCCACAATGCTGGTTGCCTTCCTGACTGTATCGAGCCTTTCCCGGGTCACCTCGCCTATTACCCGTGCCGCAAGTGCGGGTCCGGGGAAAGGAATACGCTCAAACACTCCGGCCGGAAGTCCCAGGGCCCTGCCCACCTTTCTTACACCGTCCTTGCGAAGTTGAATAAGTGGTTCGATGATCTGGTAACCAAAGGCCTCCAGCGGGTCAATGCCGAGTTGTTCGAATACATTATGCTGTCGTTTAATGCCTGCCACAGTCTCATCAATATCTGTTAGTATCGTCCCCTGCAGAAGGTATTTTGCCTGGCTAGCCTTAACGATCCGGCCAAAAACATGACGATAGAAGGTCTGGGTAATGGCTTCGCGTTTCTCTTCGGGATCCGTGATCCCCTTGAGGGCATTGAGAAATTCTTCCCGGGCATCGACTATCTCCACTGTGACACCGAGTTTCCGGAACAATGCTGCCACCATTTCAGGTTCTCCTTCACGCATCAGACCATTCTCAATGAAAACGGTCTTGAGACGTTTTCCAAGTGCCCTGTGACCGAGCATCGTTACGGTTGAAGAATCCACCCCTCCAGAGAGCGCATTGATAGCAATGCCGTCTCCAACAATGGATATGATTTCTTTTGTTTTTTCATCAATGAATTGCTCCGGATTTAATTGCTGGGCTGTGATTTCTTGACTCATAAGGTTAATGCAGTTTTGATGGATCATTAAAACTTATAAGTTAATCAATAATATTCATTATTGCTTTGATTACTTTTCACCATACTGCTTTTTGATTGATCAGTCGTGAAAATGGCGGTAGAAAAATTATAGTATATTTAACATAAACTTACCACCATGCTCACATTAACCGATTACTTAATTATCGCACTGTATTTCGTTGTGATCCTGATCGTTGGTTTCTGGACAGGCAGAAAACAGGAAAAGGAGGAATTTCTTATTTCGGGTC
>SMTZ1_10003154_pt1 | contig 16622 bp, 14 predicted proteins | sample DeeMarSWOR136_30_FD_25667 | JGI IMG/M metagenome (IMG submission 25667)
TGTTTCACATTGAGGAACGAAGAGATCCGATTCCTGAAAATGTAGAAGTCTACAAGAAACAATACCCTATCTTTAACAAACTCATAAGCACTGAGATGGGAAACATACTAGAATCAATATCATAGAAGAAAACCCAGACTCCTCGAAATCTTAATCAAAATTACCATGATACCTATCAAGGGGTATTTCGTGTGGAAGAATTCAAAGAAGAGTCCTTAAGAGCTCGTTTTATTATTGTAATAGTGCCAAATCTGATTTTCTTTGTCACTTTGATTATCTCGATATTGCTGGTGCTGCAACTCTCACTTCCATGGTTTCTCTTTCTTGGAATGGAACTACTTCAACTCCCTCGGCTAATTGAGTTGATTGTAGGACAGGTCTTTGTGATACTCTGCGTAGGTCTAGAAGCATGGGGTGTTACATCAATTAGTATGAATCGAGCACAAGGTAGCGATATTGGTGTCAAAGGATCATCATTAGTTACTACTGGTGCATACTCATATTGTCGACACCCAATTACTCTTGGCTTTGCTTTTGGGACTCCTGGATTTGGACTTGTTTTTGACTTTGTCCCTCTCCTAATTAATTCAGTTCTCTTCATACCAATCATGATTGCATTACTCATTTATGAAGAACGGGAGCTTCTCAATCGATTTGGAAACGAGTATATGGTATACAAGCAAAGAGTTCCGCTTCTTATTCCAAGAAAAAGGATATCTTAGAGCTTCACTCATCATCTTGTTGGTTATCTTCCCATATCCGACCAAAGAATATGAGTGCCAGAACGAGTTCTGATCCTGATACATTGCGAGCAATATATTCAATCGATTCGCTGATTCTGTTCTCTTGATCCCATGCGTTTCTAGCGAGGTTAATGATATCTTCAATGCGGTGATCAGGGATATCAAGTGCTTGGTGGAGTTGCTTCACATTGTGATCCTCAATAACAAGTGTACCGAGGTCATATGTGGGCATAATTAAGATCACCACCCAAAATGATGAAAATCTCCTTTTAATGTAATCTTGGCTATCTCCTATCTTTTGATATTCTAATCCAATCCGAAACCTTAGTATTGCACGTAGTTCAACACCTATAGGTGAACCTAGAATACTCACTCTTAGGAAAAGATATTCATGAGCGAGTCTGAGTTTGATGTTGTAATAGTTGGTGGTGGAAGCACCGGTACAGCTGTAGCCCGTGATTGTGCATTGAGGGGTCTTAAGACTCTTTTACTTGAGCGTGATGATATTGCATCTGCTACTGTGGGTACTTGTGCGGGAATGATATCTTCTGGTCTCAAATATAGAGGCGAGCCAGATATAATGAAGATGTCCTCAACAGAGGTTGTACATCTAAATCGCATAGCACGTCACATAATAATGAAGAATCCCATTGTTGTTCCACTTCTCGATTTGAATGATGTCGCTAGTGATGGAGAGTACATAGAGGCCTATTCGGAACACGCTGAGGAACGAGATGTTCCAGAAATGATGTTTATCACACCAGAGGCAACACGTGAGATTGAACCAATGATACATCCAAACATCATTGCTGGTGTTTACTACGAGGAATTCTTCATCGACCCTTTCCGTTTGTGCCTTCTTCAAGCTCTTGATGCAAGAAAGCATGGAGCAAAAATCAAAACTTATTGTGAAGTAATTGGTTTTAATATCGTAAGAAATGAGGTTCAGGAAGTTATCTTCTATAACCGAATCACTGGAACAACAGAGAAAGTGAGTGCAAAGATAGTTGTAAATGCTGCTGGTCCATGGGCTCATAAGATTGCTAGAATTTGTGGTGCTGAGCTGGATCTTCGACTCAACAAAGGGGCTCATGTAATTCTTGACAGACGAGTAGTTAATGTTGGGATTACCTCAAGGGCAATCGATGGTCGTTGGATCTATCTTTTTCCTCATGAAAATACGACATTACTTGGTACAACCGCATTAGATACATGGGAAGACCCTGATACATTGGTGGCATCCTTTGACGAGATTGAGTATCTTTTGAAAAGCATTGAGATTGTCATTCCCTCTATTCGTGAAGCACGAATAATTAGAACGATGGCTGGAGTACGCCCTCTCGTGCCTGATTGGAAAGTTCCTGAGGATAAGGTTACGCGAGGCTATCAAGTTGTTGATCATAATAATGGCTTGATTAGTTTCACAGGCGGAAAACTAGTGATGTGTAGGCATATGGCTGAAGCAGTCACTGACCTTGTATGCTCAAAATTGGGAATGCATGCGATATGTACAACACACAAGAACCCACTCCCTGGAAATGAAAGCGATGTTGACATCGAATCATTATCTGTTGAATTCGGTGTCGCTATGCATGCATTGGAGCGGATGCGTGCTCGTCGTGGTACAGAGATATTAAAGATTCTTGAATTGACGAAAGACCATCCAGAATGGAAGACCACCATATGCACGTGCGAACCAATTATTGAAGCAGAGATGCGTTATGCAATTCGGGAGGAGTTTCCTCAAACTCTGAATGATCTTCGCCGTAGACTGCGTTTAGGCACTGGACCATGCCAAGGAACATTTTGCACATACAAAGCTGCCTCTATACTCGCTGAGGAATTGGATCTAGAAGGTGATGACTTTCTGGTAGATATACTTGATTTCAGGGCAGAACGATGGAAAGGCATTCGACCGTCAATGAGAGGTGAACAGTTAGCACAGGAAGAATTAGCTCAAGGCATGTATTCATGTGTGGGAAATCTGGATCAATCTGATGTTGATTACGACCTAAAACCATGGGAGGAGGGAGGATAGATGGATACTGAATGCGACCTTCTTGTCATTGGTGGAGGAATGGCTGGTCTTGTTGCTGGTAGTATCGCTTCAATGGAGGGTGTTTCTACTATTATCCTTCGCAAAGGACAAAGCGCTACAGCATATTCATCTGGTGCTGTAGATATTATTGGGTATCTTCCAGGCACATCTGAACCATTCTCATCTCCTACCGAAGGACTCGCAGTTATTGCTGGAGTCTACCCACTTCATCCCTACAGTATTGTTGGATACAATGAAGATGTTGAAACAGAAAATATTGTCAGTGAAATCATTAGAAGAGCCCAAGATGCTATTACTTGGCTGAAGATAAATCTTGAAAATACTATTACTCCACTGATAGGAACCTTTGATTCGAATATCTATCCTATCACCGTTTTAGGAACGACAAAACCAACATGTCTGATTCAAAAGACAATGCATTCTGGAACACTTCAAGAGTGTGAAGATTCCACTCTTCTATTTGCTGGAATCAGAGGTTATGCTGACTTCAATCCATCAATCGCAGCCAAGACCTATCTTGAAGACAGAATTGCTATTGGTAAACCGCCTCGTAAGGTTGGACGATGCGTTATACAAATCACTCCATTTGGAAAGCCGTTCAATCTGTCATCTATTGAGATAGCTAGACATTTGGACCATGAGAAATCCATTGAGGAAATTGCGAAGCAATTGAAAAAACAGGTGGACCAACTAGGGGCTAGTCATGTAGCAATTCCCCCTGTGCTTGGTCTTAGAAATGCTGTAGCAAATAAGAAGATACTAGAAGAATTGATTGAAGCTGATGTCTTTGAATTATTGGGTTTTCCACCATCTGTTCCTGGTCTACGGCTTCAAATTGCTCTGGAAGAAATCTACAGAAGGAGTGGTGGCAAGTTATTGGTTGGTCACGAAGCAATAAGCTATTCTAAGACCGGAAACAAATTGAATTATGTTACAGCTAGAGCTCCTCGTCGAGAGCTAAGAATTAATGCGAAAGCTTTCATCCTTGCCTCAGGGAAATTCATTGGAGGTGGGTTGAGTGGCGACTTATCCGGTATGCATGAATCTGTTTTTGGACTGATGACTATCACTGGTGCATATCTCTTAGCCCGCGATATTATACCTTCACGGATGACAAACCGTGTTGCAATAAGTCCAGAAGGACAACCTGTCTATTCATGTGGACTATCTGTAGATCCATTCTTTCGACCTGTGAGAGAGGATGGTGTGGAATGGGCTTCAAACCTCTTTGCTGCGGGGTCAATATTAGCTGGATATGATTATTCCACTGAGAAGAGTGGACTAGGTGTTGCTGCCACAAGTGGCTATTCAGCAGCTAGGAGTGCAATTGACTTCATCAAGGAGGTGAATTGAGGTGAATGAAGATGAAGCCTATGATTATGTAAAGAGTACGCTTAAGAAAGAACGAATTACTCCTTATCGTCAAGAAGAGCTTGAGTATGTTAAATCTGTAGAGAACTGCATAAATTGCGGGCTCTGTATAAACCATTGTCCAGTTGTAGCTGCAGTTGGAGTAAACCGTTTCAGTGGTCCTCGAAGTATCGCTGTTGAATTGAGTCGGTCACCTCCCGAATTCTGGTCCACTGCAGACATTGTATACTTGTGCACCGGATGTGGGACATGTCGTGAAGTTTGCCCTAAAAACGTCAATATTCCTGAAGTGGTCAATATCATACGCTCAAGAATATTCGACCACCGACCTGATTTAGTTCCCAAAGGACTCTTTATGGTTCGTGAAATCCTTACTAAACATGATTTGGCATTCGAACCCTGGGAGGACAAGGATGAAAAAACAGAAAGCAGAAACATGCGACTTGAACGACTCAGGATCCCTTTTGTACCTGACAAATTTCTTGAAAATGCTGAGATAATATTCTATCCTGGTTGTCAAGCAGAGGAACGCGCTCAGGAGGTTCGTGAAGCGGCAAAGATAATCTTGGACTATTTCGATATTGAGTATACCCTGCTAGAGGACATGTCTTGTTGTGGACTTCCTGCTCGATTGATTGGTGATGAAGAAACTGCAAGATCATTAGGAATGCAGCTCAAAGAGAAGGTAACGAAGCTTGGAGCAAAAAAGGTGGTTACTACATGCGCTGGATGCACATCAAACCTGTCCGAAATTTCATACAACTATGATTGGGGCGTCGAAACTGTCCATATTTTAGAATTCATAGCCGAGGACATAGGGTTAGAACGATTGAAAGAAGCAACTCACAGAAGTAATGAATTAGCTGACGTGCATGTCACTGTTCATGATCCCTGCCATCTAATTAAACACACATCACGACAGATAATGGAACATGCACTAAACATACTACGTCTGCTGGATGGAGTAAGAGTTACAGAGTCTGAAGCTTATGATTCATGTTGTGGTGGAGGAGGATTAGTTTCCTACCATGCTAATGATGTGGCTACTGCAGTTGTCAAAGAGAACCTAGAAGCAATCGAGAAAACAGGTGCGGACAGACTGGTGACTCCTTGTCCCTTGTGTACTGCACAGCTCGAAACTAATCTCTACAAAATAGGCAGTTCCGTTGAAGTTGATGATTTGACTGTGTTCATTGCTCAACGACTTCCTATGAAGAGGTGAATCATATTTGCTTGATAATAAAACAAGAATGAAGTTATTCAAGCGAATAACAAAGATTCTGAGCAACGAACATGTCACCATGCATGAAACTGACCAGATACTAAATGCACATGATGCATGGCCTCTGAGCGAAGCGAAAATTCGATCTGGAGAAGTTCTCCCCCTTGCTGACCTAATCGTATTTCCTGAATCCGTTGATGAAGTTTCAAAAATTCTTGTTATTGCTAATGAGCTGAAACTTCCAATTGTTCCTGTTGGAGGTGGCGCAGGGACATGTGGCGGCACGTTACCTATCTATGGCGGAATTCAACTAGACTTGAAACGTATGAACAAAATCATAGAAATCGATCATAAGTCTATGTTAGTACGAGTTCAAGCAGGAGTCATTGGAATTGACCTTGAGGAAGAGGTAAACCGTTTAGGTTATACAACTGGTCATACACCAACTTCACTTCGTGCTTCAAACATTGGAGGATTTATTGCAACAAGATCAGGTGGCTCAATGTCCTCTCTATATGGGAAGATTGAGGATTTAACATTAGGCCTTCAGGTTGTGCTACCTAATGGTTCTATTATTGAAACAAAGGCTATTCCACGACATTCCGTTGGTCCTGACCTTCGTCAATTATTCATTGGCTCAGAGGGAACCCTAGGAATCATCACAGAAGCAACCATGAAGCTTTTTCCATTACCTGAAGATAGAAGGTTCAGGAGCGTTAGCTTTCCTGATGTACATAGTGGACTTGAGGCAATTCGCAAAATCTTTCGAGTAGGTATTCTTCCATCTGTTGTGCGCCTCTATGACCCTGAAGATGCTGCATTCAGCTTCTCTATGCACTTTGAGTTTGAAGAGGGACACTGTATGCTTCTTCTTGCTTTTGATGGAGCTAGTAAGAAAATAGACATCGATGAAAAGCAGGCTGTTCGAATTTGTCTAGAGGAGGGAGGAACAGATCATGGAGAAGGACCATCCAAACGATGGTGGGAACATCGATATGACATGTACTATCCAACTCGTTTAACTACTGCTGGATTTGCAATAGGTGATACTATCGATATCGTAGCCACATATGATAAACTAGAGAGTGTCTATTATGCGATGAAGGATGCCATGGAAGCAGAAGATGCGGTAGTCATGTCTCATTTCTCACATATGTATCAGAATGGCGGTAGTATCTACATGATCTTCTTTACTTCACAACCCGATGCAGAAACTGCTTGGGCTACTTACAAGAAAATCTGGGATGCTGGCGTATATGCATGTCATCGTGAAGGAGGTACAATGAGTCATCAACATGGAGTTGGACTCTCCCGTAGTACTTATACCGAAGATGAATTGGGATCAAGTTTTGGTGTATTGAAGAAAATCAAAGAGGTTCTGGACCCCAATTGTATAATGAATCCAGGAAAACTTGGGTTGGGGGTGCGTAAATGATAGAACAAGACAAAATAGCTGAGCAAGTACGAATGTGCGCAGCTTGTCCAAAGATGTGTCGACATGTATGCCCAACATTCTTCGCATGGAGATCAGATGCTCCAACACCTCATGGTCGTGCTCTATTGCTTCACCAAGAAATTGTCGGAACTCGTAAAATAGATGAACGTGGAGTGGAGGTTTTATACCAATGTCTTGAGTGTAGTCATTGCCTTACTTGGTGCAAACCTGAGATTGACATAGCTACATTTGTTGAACTTAAACGACAAGAACTAGTAAAATCGGGGCAACAGCCTAAGGGTATATCGCAGCTGACAAGTCTGGTATCTGCAATGCACAATCCCTTTGACGAAGACCACTCTAAACGAAATATGTGGATTAAAATTAGTAAATCGAAGGGACCTAAGGTCTTGTATTTCACCGGATGCACAGCAGCTTATAGAGAGAAAGATAGTGCTCAAGATACTGTATACCTTCTTGAGCTTCTTGGATATTCTGTAGAAGTCACGCCTGATGAATGGTGTTGTGGCAGTCCACTTATCAGAACAGGAGATATTGAAACAGGGCTTAAACAAGCAGCTCATAATGTTGAGGTTCTGAACCGTGTCGATGCAGAAGAGATTTTGGTCACTTGCCCTGGATGCTATCGTGTCCTTACGACTGATTACACTGAGAATGGATATGTACTCAATAAACCGGTCCTACACATAAGTGAATTCTTGGCTAAATCCTTGGATAAACTTCCAGTAGGAAAATGCGATAGGCTCGTTTCATTTCACGATCCATGTCATCTTGGTCGTCACTCTGGCATTTATCAAGCACCTAGAGATGTGATTACGCAAGTATGTGGCGTTGCTCCGGTCGAAATGGATCGGAACAAAGAGAACGCAATGTGCTGTGGAAATGGAGCAGGACTTCGGACCTTATTTCCAGAGTATGCAAAGAAGATAGGCGCTGAACGAATACGTCAAGCAAAGAATGTTGACGCGAAATATCTTGTAACATCCTGCCCATTTTGCAAGGAAATGTTAGACGCACAATCAGATGAATTACTCACAGTTCTTGATTTACCAGAATTTGTAATGCAGTTTGGCAAGGGCCGCGATGTGAAAACAGATTAGGAAATGAAATCAGGTTTCTGTGACAAAGATGGACGCTGAAGAAGTACTTCGACTCAAGGTACGTTTGTTAACAGAAGGTGCTAGTCTTCCTGAAGGTCATTATAAAGGTCGAAAGGGCGGTGCAGGACCAGTTGGTGGAAGGTATTTCATTCTTCCAAACAATCGGCCTTGTGGAATCCCAATAAGGCAGGGTGAAATGGCAAAGAAGTACAAATCTGCATCACTTGAACCAACGGATGATCCAAGAATTTGGATTTATGATAATGAAATTGAACTAAAAAGTGTTCCACGACCTAGGTTCTATAACCGAAAAACCGAGGATGAAGTTCCATACTATAAGATTGCATTACTGCATGGTTCTAAAACCCTAGCCACTACAGTATATCAAGCATGTAGATATTGGAAAAATGGGGCTCAGTGCAAGTTCTGCACAATCCCCACATCACACCTGTCAGATGATACCATTCTAGAAAAAGCTCCTGAACAAATTGTTGAGGTACTACTTGCAGCAATAGATGAGGGTGTTGTTGCTGATGTTCTATTAACAACGGGAACTCCTGACACTCATGATGTTGGTCTAAAGCGTCTGATGAGTATACTTGAAGCCATTAGGGAAGTTAGTAGCATTCCAATTGGTATTCAGTTTGAACCTCTTGTGGATAATAATATGATTCGAGACGTGTGGAATGCGGGTGCGAACGCAGTTGGAATTCATATTGAAAGTGCGGATGAAACCATTAGAGAAGAAATGTGCCCTGGCAAGTTCCAATATGGTTCTCTAGAGATGTACCATAGAAGTTGGCAATCAGCGCTTCAGTACTTTGGGAGAGGCAATGTCAGCACATTTTTACTACATGGACTTGGAGAGGATACTGGTCGAACACTATCACTTGCGCAAGAACTTGCTGAGGTGGGTGTACTCCCTGTTATTACTCCGGTTCGTCCATCACATGGAAGTCAATTAGCGAACTATATTCCTACATATGTTGACAATTTGGAAAACTCCATTGACCTTTACAAGAAACTTGGAATCATTCTATACATGAACAGATTGAACCCTGAAAACACAGCTGCTGGCTGTCACAAATGTGGTGGTTGCACACCGGACCAAGAAGCATATGACTGGGCAGCTGAAAATCAGAGTTGATGCATAAACCTAGAAGTTATAGCCCTGAACACCTCCTGTATCTGTCGAGAATCATGGAAGAGTATCCTGCTGAAGAAATCCGAGTCATTGAGTTTGAAGAAGAAGATGCAAATGATATAGCAGAGCTTTTTCGACAGGTTTGGCCGCTGGCTGTTGAGTATCCTGAGCACTGGCGAAAAAAGAGGATTTACACTCCTGAACAAATTATCAATGAAATGAGGAATGGATTTCACTTCTTCGGAAGTCGGCTTCAAGGACAGATTGTAGGGGTGTATAAAGCAAAGATAACCGACAAAGGTCTCTATGGAGAGCATCAAACTGTCCGTCCTGAATGTCGTGCAACAGGACTTGCATCTGCTATGTACATTCAGTTTGCAGAATATGGAAGAGCTCATGGATGCAAGCGGAATTATTGCAACATTTTAGTCGGACAGGAAATTGGTGAAAAGCTCATGAAGAAGTTTGGTTTCCGACCTTGGGGAGAACCATATGAGCAAGCAGAGGGAATGCTAGTTCAGATGTATGAACGTTCTTTGTGATTTCCTTCTTCTAGGCTGGTAGATGCAAATACTTCAGATATGTAAGAACTTCATAGAAGTATTTACCTCCAAAAAGACCACTGGTCTTTAATCCTCCTAGGTGTGGATAATAATCGTCAAAATGTAAATGGTCTGTATTCACTGCAATACCTGGTGCTTCTATTTCATCAAAGAAACGCTGCCATATCTCAGGGTCCTCACTATAAACTGAAGTTCGAAGGCCGTATGGTGTGTTGTTTGCCTGAGTAATTGCCTCTTCAAATGAATTGATTTTCATAATTGGTAAAACTGGTCCAAAAGTTTCATGATACCACATTTTGCAGTCCAATGGAACATTGCTAAGAATCGTTGGTTTTAAGAAAAGACCAGAATCATCACGCTCCTCCTGAGCATTTAATCGATATCCTCCTGATTCTAGTTTTGCACCCTTACTTAGCGCCTCATTTATCATGTCGATATTCTGATAAAGTGCACGTGTACCAATGACTGGCAAATCTGTATTTGGATCTTCTGGGAGACCAACGGTCAATTTTTGGCTCTTCTCTATGAGGGCGTCAATAAAATCATCATAAATTGTTTCATGTAAGAATAGTCGCTTTGCTGCCAAACAAATCTGTCCCGAACCAAAGAAACGCGCATGACTTACATATTCCGCCACTTTTTCTATCTCAACATCTTTCCACACAAGACTGGCACCACTTCCAGCTAACTCTGGAATGAAATGTAGCCCTCTTCTTATAGCTTGAGACATTAATTTAAGACCAATATCTGAATCACCATAGTATACCATTGCATTCAGTGGAGACTCATTCACCATATATTGTGCAATACTTTGAGCTGGTCCAATTACAGACTGAAATGCACTTTGTGGGAAGTCCAGTTCATTCATCGCTTCCGTCAATACATATGCTAGCTCCATATTAGTGAGAGGCATCCGCGATGGAGTTCTTGTGACCGTCGCATTCCCAGCCCAGTAACTGGAAAGAATTGCCATTCCACCTAACCCAATTGCTACATTATAGGGTGGAAAAATCCCCACAGCCCCGAATGGATAGCGACTGAGGATAGTGCGTTCTCCTTCTTTTGAGCAAGGAATCTCCTTTGACTCAATCTTGGAAGTTGCGAACTCTATGTGGTCTTTGTATAGTGTTTTGAATACTCCTGTCGCTTGCCAGTCAAACAACTTCACGGGAGTACCCTCAGCAATCCCAATCTCCTTGAAGTTGTCAAAATGCTTCCAGAGTATCTCTCCAACTTTGATAAGACTTTCAGCTCGTTCTCTGAGCGTAAGACCCTTTCCCTTCTCGTTATACTCTCTATGCATTAGGTGACGAACGGAGTGAGCTTCCTCACATGCCTCAACTGTTTCCTTTACTCCACCTATGGCATACTCAGCAAACATCATTTCCTGAATTTCATCTCTCGAAGCTTGTGGATATCCATGTACTCTGATGTAATCCTTTAGCAACCGTATTTCAGGTGTCTTGCTTGGAAACTGATTTGAAAAATAACGAGCCGCAAACCTGCTTAATGATCCCTGCTCTTTGAGAGCCATTGCATAAAGAAGTCTAGGATCCCCAATCACTATGTTCATGTTTGGAAAGAAACTAGTCTTTCCCTCAACAGGTTTTAATATTTCACCCTTGATGAGATGCCCAAAGAAACGCATTAGAAATTCAGTTCTCCTTTGATTTGTGTGTTCCAGTCAGTTTTGGTCGGCGAAGAGAGGAGATTTAAGAGCTTCTAATCTGGGAACATCGATGGTCCTAATCAAATCTGTCTTGAGGTGTGTTCAAATGACAATTATGAATGATGAAGAATTGCTATATACAAAGGAAGAGCTTGAATTTCGCCTAAAAGTACGTGAGTGGGTGGAAAAAGAAATCAGACCTCTGGCAGATAAGATAACAGATCCAGATTTTGACTATCGCAACTTTTTCAGGAAACTAGGTGAATTTGGTCTTTCAAGACTCTTGATACCCAAGAAATATGGTGGTTCTGAAAAACCATTCATGTATCAGCTACTCGCTGGTGAAGAAATCTCTGCAGTTTGCCCCTCTGCAACCATGATGTTTGGAGCAAGTTGCACTCTCTCAGCAATTCCAATACTTCGATTTGGAACAGAAGAACAAAAGGAGAAGTATCTAGTTCCATTAGCAAAGGGAGAGAAAATTGGCGCATTGGCTATCACAGAACCGAAGGTAGGTAGTGATACTGCTGGGATGGTTACAAGCGCAAGATGGGACGAGAGCGAAGATTGTTGGATTCTAAATGGTGAAAAACGATACATAACAAATGGTAGCATCGCAGATCAGATTGTTGTTTTTGCTATCACAGATTCGACAGTTGAAAGTAAGAGCGGCATGTCCGCCTTCATCATTGAAACCTCATGGAATGGATTCAAGGTTGAGAAAGACTTCAACCTGATGGGACGTGATGGAGTTCGCGTTTCTCATATCAGCTTCAGTAATCTAAAGGTGCCTAAAGATAATCTTCTTGGAAAATTGAATCAAGGTTTTCTAATCCTGATGAATGAACTAGATTCTGAAAGGGTTGGGATTGCTGCTGAAGCAATTGGTTGTATGCGGACCCCGTTCGAGATTGCTGTAAAATATTCTCAAGAACGTGAACAGTTTGGTCAACCGATTTCGCGTTTCGAAGCTGTTTCTTTCAAGGTTGCTGATATGGCTATGAAAATGCGAGCTGCAAGATTATTGCTAATTTCAGCGGCAAGAATGATTGAGAAGGACTTCCCATGTACAAAGGAAGCTACAATTGCAAAGCTCTATGCAAGCGAGGTATCAGTGGAATGCTGCGATATGGCAATACAGATTTGCGGAGGTGCTGGATATGTCAAAGATTTCTACCCTCTTGAGAGATTCTATAGAGATGCTCGTTTGGGTACAATAGGTGGTGGAACTTCGGAGATTTTGCGGTTCCTCATTCAAAGAGAGGTCTACATAGAGAGCAGACGCGACTCATCTGTCCGTGTATCACAAGAAGTTGACGACTTGGATTTTGATGTTATGATGAGTAGCATCCCAAATGGATTTAGACCAGACCGTTCTGAAGGTGTATCAGCCATCATTCATTTCGATTTTGATGACACTGACTCATGGATTCTGAAGATTGATAATCAGAAATGTGTAATTGAAAAGGGGGAAATTAACAAACCAGACATGACTGTAAAAACTGACTCCTTTACCTGGCGCAATATTCTACTTGGAAAACTTGATGCTATGCAAGCAATGATGACTGAGAAAGTCGCTATTGATACTGATGATATGGAACTTCTGATGAAATTTGCTAGAATGTTCAGATTCACTCCAGACATACTCCGAGGAGTGACCAAACTTGAAGAACATAAAGATGTGAAGAAGGAGGTTGCTGAGGAGTCAAAGTTTGAACTCGGTAAGAGTTTGGATGAGCTCGAAATAGGGGACACCGCAGAATCCACAATGTTGGTTACAGATGAACACATCCAATTGTATGCAGAAATGTCAGGAGATTATAATGCACTTCATATGAATGACGAATATGCAGCTACGACAATGTTCGGAAAACGAATTGCGCATGGACCCATTGGTGGTGCTTTGGTTGCAAGGATAATTGGCACACAATTACCTGGACTGGGAACTTTAGCATTCAATATGAAAGTCAATTTCAAAGCACCCGTCTATCCTGGTGATGAGATTCGGGCAGTCGTTGAGGTTACAGAAAAGGTGCCAGAAGACAATCTGTGTCGGCTTAAATTCGATGTCTACAATAATGATGGAATAATCGTTATGGATGGCTACGCTAACGTCATGCCTCCAATTAAATAATAAACAACAAGATTGAACAAGCAAGAATCCACTTCAATCAATAGTTATGAAATCTAAGGACCAATCTATTGACAGGAGCAATCATTCAGCAGGAAATGAAGATCTTGAAGCTCTGATACGATATGATGAATCAAGACTTTCAATGAAGTCATTACTTCGAGAAATACAAACCGCATCAGACTCTCAATATCATTCAAGGTCACTTCCACTATCTGTGATTAGATATAGAAATACAATCGATTACATTCTGACCAAGTCTCTAGGTCAATTGGATTTTAATGAGTTGAATTCATTTGATAGGAATTTTCTCCGTTTGGCAATCTATGAACTTAGATGGCTTAATGTAAATCTTGATCATTTCAAATCAAAATACCCTCAAATTACTTCTCGCTATGAAGAAGTGCTCAAGCGTTCACTTGTTTTTGATTTGGATGCCACAGTAAGGAAGCTACCACTTGTAAACCAGTACAGCCTGAAGTACTCACACCCGTCATTCATTGTGCAAACTCTTCTCGATAACATGTCATCTGAAGATTGCATTCATTTGTTGAAAAGCAATAATAGTTCGCGAGTTTATTACTTACGACCAAACAAGCTGCATGAAGGTTATAGCACATTCATTAATTCTCTGACTGGTGTTAAATTGGAACCAGACTCCCTTGTTCCTGAAATCTATCGTATTAATACAGGTATTGATGAAGTTGTCAAATCCGCTCTCTTCAGAGAGGGAAAGATATTGATTCAAGATAAAGCTAGCATTCTCGTTGTTAACGCGCTTGATCCTCATCCAGGACAGAAAGTGTGGGATGCTTGTGCAGCACCTGGAATGAAGACTCAATTAATTGCAGAGCGAATGAAAGGACATGGCTGTCTAGTTGCAAGTGATGTTTACCCACATCGTGTGAAAATGGCAAGAGAGCTTTCCAAGAAACTCAATACTGAACATACTGAATGGACTCACTCTGATGCAACAAGACCGGAATTCAGGGATGCGGATAAGATACTCATTGATGCGCCATGCACTTCAACTGGAATTCTTCAATCTTATCCTTCATTCAAATGGCGATTAAACAAGGAAGCACTCTTTGCCTTAATGGCTATCCAGAACAAGATTCTTGATGGTATTCTCTCTGCGTATTCTGAAAGACCAGGCACAGAAATAGTATATGCGACTTGTTCTATTCTACCGCATGAAGGTGAGTCACAAATAGATTCTGCTTTGGAGCGTCATAACATTGAACTGATGGACCCCCTCGACTATGGAGATTTTGGATATCCTAAGTTCAAATGTACTCAGAAAGTCCGCAGGGTTTTTCCTCACAAGCATGAATGTAGTGGATTCTTCATTTCTCGACTTAGAATCAAGCATTGATTCTTCGTTCAACCGACTCCATAACCCTTCTAGCAAACTCTCTGTCATCCTTGAAGGACCATGGAATCTCTAGAAACAGTTTGCTTGCTGTTATCATGAGGTCTTTGTCACGATTAATCTGAATCTTGAAGATTAATTTTGTCCATTCAAAACAAGGATGTTCTTGGAAAGTTTGATTTTCTCCTGATTCAGAGGCAATCTTTGCGAGATATGCCATTCCTTCTTTTGGCTTTCCAAGCATAAGATCCGCAAGTGCTCCCATGCAAGCAAGAGTCACTGCATTTTTTACCATTCCAGATTTAATGTAAGACGCGGCTCCATCTTTGTATTCTTCAGCCTTCTTTGAATAGAGAGAACGACCATGACTAATTACCAAATCTCTATTTTCATCTTTGGAACCTGCTTTTCTAAGTGTGACACCTCCCAGAACTGCTGCCTTTAGCTCTGCCTGCATTTCTGTTGTAGGTTTGAGCTTAGATAACTTGTCAATCTTCTCTATAAGGCTCTCTCCAGCTTTGACAAGTTCATGTTTTGTGTCTGGATTACTAAGAGAAGGATCCCTTTCAGCAATACCTTCTTCATATACACCTCTTGCTGTACAGAATAAGTCGTAAGCTTTCTCAATCAAGTCATTTTTGTATGCGAAGTTAATTGCTTTAATATAGACATCAATTGCATTGTCTATTTCACCCAGATTTTCAAACTGTGTTGCTGATTCAATCAACCAAGGGAATGCGTCTGTGCTATTCGAATCAATTGCGTCTTGCGCTCGTGCTAGAGAACTATAGGCATCAATACATATTGTAGCAAGCTCGGGTCTTTTGCATTTAGAATTGACTTCTACCTTTGGAAGTTTCTGACCCCGAAGCCTACAATATGGATCATCTTCTGATGCACCTAACCAAGTGCACCTTCCTTCAGTAGCCAAGCAGTTTTCACATCCAAGTAATCTATATCATGATTCCACTTGAATGTTAAAAAACCAACCCACGCTGTATCGTTATCTTTAACTGCAATTAAAAAAGGCAAAGTTTTGAGGTACTCACACTGGAAGATGATGACACGGAGCTTGCCATGATTAGGCGGAAGAAAATGGCCAAGTTAGTTGCCCGTGAAAAAATGATGCAGGAACAGAAGGAGCAAAAAATAAAGACAGAAGTCGAACGCGCAAAACTTCTCCAACGATTCTTGGCTCCCGATGCTATAACGTACCTCTCTATTCTAAAAAAGAACGAACCTCATATAGGTAAAAGAGTTGAAGACATTCTTCTTTATCTAATAGTTTATAGAGGCCTACGTCAGACAATCACTCAACTTGACATTCGCTATGTCGAACGTCAAGTTAAAGGTGAAGGCCCAACAATTCGTGTCCAACGTGATGGAGAAACATCTGACTTTGGTTCTTATGTACGAGAGGCCATAAGAGAGAGTTCAAATGATTCCAATAAAGATTAAACCATTGAATTTGCTCGTCCTCTCCAGTCTCTAATCATGTATCTTAGCTCTTCAACACTGCCTATCTGTTTCTTCCAAGAATCTGCAGTGCGTCTCATCTGAAAAACAAGAGCTCCACCTCGCGCAAGCTTTTGCTCAAGTATCTCAACTGCTGTTTCAAGTGCATTGACGATACTCTCTTGGTCATCTGTCTTTATAAGGAACTCTTCGAGACTCTCGAAGATTGCATCAGGTTCCATCGCAAACCACTCCTCTCTAGGAACTTGAATTTCTCTGTACTTTTTTGCTGGTAAAACGATGCTCCCATCTTTAACCTCAACCTCTCCAGCATTCT